>Ga0213872_10000632_pt1 | contig 26629 bp, 22 predicted proteins | sample VelepicomBERX_R2_FD_160071 | JGI IMG/M metagenome (GOLD analysis project Ga0213872, IMG submission 160071) | Rhizosphere microbial communities from Vellozia epidendroides in rupestrian grasslands, the National Park of Serra do Cipo, Brazil - RX_R2 | ecosystem: Host-associated > Plants > Roots >...
TAGCGCGCCAGCACCGGCGGTGCGGGATGCCCATAACGGCTCAGATAAGCCGCCTGCCCGAAAGCCAGGCGCGGCGCCACGGCGGCCAGGAACGCGGCGCTCGACGAGGTCTTGCTGCCATGGTGCGGCAGCATGAAGACCTCGCTTTGCAGTGCCCGCGGACCCAGGAGCTGCAGCAGCAGCTGTTCCTGCGGCGCTTCCAGGTCCCCGGCCAGCAAGACGCTGTGCCCCGCCGCCGTGCCGACGCGCAGCACGCATGACAAGGCATTGGGCTTTTGCACCCGGCCGATGTCGCCCGGCTGCGGGTGCAGGAATTCGAAATGCACGCCGTCCCAATCCCAGGCCAGGCCCCCGATGCAGTCCTGGTTGCGCAGGCCTTTGGGCAGGAGCTTGTGCCCCGTGCCCAAGGAGCTAAACAGCCGACCCGGCGCCAGCGCGGCGGCCACGGATCGGGCGCCGCCGACATGGTCCATGTCCTGATGGCTGAGCACCAGCGCATCCAGGCGGTGCTCCCCCAAGGCGCGCAGCAGCGGCACCAACACACGTTCGCCAGCATCGGCCTCCGGGCCCCATTGCGGCCCCGTGTCGTAAAGCAGATCGTGATGCTGGGTGCGCACCAGCACCGCCGTGCCCTGGCCGATGTCAGGGGCGAGCAGGTCGAACTGGCCCGGATCCGGCCGCTGCGGCGCAGGCCACAGCAGCGGCACCATCAGCGCGACGCCACACAGGCGCAAACGCCAGGGCTGTGGCGCCACGGCCAGAACGGCCCCCGAGAACCCCAGCGCCTGGGCCCACGGCGGCGCCACCGGCACGTACCAGACCGCCGCAGGCCATTGCAGCAGAACGTGCAGCCAGGCCATGAGCAAGTCCGCCGCGTGAGCGCTGGCCACCCAGAAGCCCGACCAGATGGCCCCCAGCAGCGCCAGGGGCGTGATGACGAAGGTGACCCAGGGGATGGCCAGCACGTTCGCCACCCACGACATCAGCGAGATCTGCTGGAAGAAGAACAGCGTCAGCGGCGCCAGGCCGACCGTCGCAATGCCCTGGATGTGCATGCCGGAGCGGCACGCATGCAGCAGGCGCTGGCGCCAGCCTGGCCCGGATATGGCCGCCAATGCGGCTAGGTCGCCGGGCATGGCGCCCGGCTCCGGCGGCGGCGCCGCGGGCCGCTCCTCACCCTGCAGCATCAGCAGCGCCACCGCCCCGAACGACAGCCAGAAGCCGGGCTGCAACACGGTCCAGGGGTCAACCAGGCAGACCAGCCAGGCGGCTGCCAGCAGGCACAGCGGCCAGGGCCATTGCACGCCGAGTTGGCGCAGCAGCGCCAGGCAGGCCAGCATCCAGATCGTGCGCTGCGACGGCACGCCGCCGCCCGAGAACCACGCATACAGCGCCGCCGTGCCCACGCCCAGCCAACGCGCCGCCTGCGGCGCCGGCATCCATAAGCAGGCGCGCGGACTGAGCCGCCACGCACGCCCCGCCACGGCCACCATCAGCCAGGCGAACATGGTGACGTGCATGCCGCTGATGGCCACCAAGTGCGACACACCCGCGTCGCGGAACACCTGCCAGTCGCCAGCCGGAATGGCCGCCTGGTCGCCCAGGCTGAGCGCGACCGTCAGACCCGCGGCGCTGCCTGGCGCCAGCGTGCGTTCGATGCCGGAACGCATCACTTCACGCCAATGCGCCATGCACAGCAGCGAGGCCGGCGCCAGGCGTGCCATCGCCGGCAGGCGGACCGTGCCCGTGGCCCCGACGCCCTGCTCCAGCAACCACAACTCGTAGTCGAAGCCGTACGGGTTCATCAGGGTGTTGGGCCGTTTCAAGCGCACCGTGAAGCGCCAGCGCTCGCAGGCGCGCCAATCGGGCGCATCCAGGCCGGGCTGCGCGAAACCCGACAGCATGACCCTGGCCGGCACGCGCAGACGACTGACGCCGGAGTGCGGATCGCTGTAGCGCTCGACCTCGAACTGGAAACGCCAGCCCGGCGCGCCGCCATAGCCCTCGGCATGCTGCGGCAGCGACGCGATGCGGCCCTCAAGCAGCAGATCGCGGCCCTCCCAGGCCGCAGGCAGGCGCTCGTCCAGACGGGCCTGCGCCCGCCAGGCCGTACTGAACAGCGACAAGGCTGCCGCGCACAGCAGCAGCCCCAGGCCTTGCACCCAGGCCCCTGATGCGCCCCCCATGGCACGCATCCAAGCCGCCAGCGCCAGCAAAGGCAGGCCCGCCAGGGCAGGCGCCATGCAAGCCCGTAGCGACGGCAGGTCGGACTGCACTTGCAGCCACGCCAGACCACCCAGCCATCCCCCAGCGGCCCACGCCCACATGCGCCTCCTCCCTGTTCGTCGTAGGCCGGAGCCCCGCCTCGGCCCCGCTGGCCCCACCACTGTTGGCTCTTGTTGGCTCTTAAGGAAGCGCTAATCCAGTCACCGGCCTCCGGTGTAGGATTCGCGCCACCGATTTCAACCTCGACCCAGAGTAGCCCATGAGTACCTCCAACACCTCCACAGCCTCCTCGTCTGGCGCACAGGCCTCGGTCTATGACCGCATTCAAGCGCTGGGCCTGAACCTGCCGCCCCTGGCCGTGCCGGCCGCCGCCTATGTGCCCTTCGTGCGCACCGGCAATCTGCTGTTCGTGTCCGGCCACTTGGCCAAGAAGGACGGCAAGGTCTGGGTCGGCCAACTGGGCCGCGACACCGACACCGTCACGGGCAAGGCCGCGGCGCGCGCCATCGCGGTCGACCTGCTGGGCACGCTGCATGCCGCCGTCGGCGACCTGAACAAGATCAGCCGCGTGGTCAAGCTCATGAGCCTGGTCAACAGCAGCCCCGACTTCACCGAGCACCACCTCGTCACCAACGGCTGCTCGGAGCTGCTGGGCGAAGTCTTTGGCGACAAGGGCGCGCACGCCCGCAGCGCCTTTGGCGTGGCGCAGTTGCCCATGGGGGCCTGCGTGGAAATCGAGGTGATCGTGGAGCTCGCAGACTGATGCGCGCGCCGAGGCTTGTTTGGCAATCGCGCGCGCTGGGCTTGAGCGTGCTGGCCAGCGTGGGCGCCGTCGTCGTGGCCCTGACGGTCCAGCACGCGTTCGGCGTGCGCGTCTGCCCCTGGTGCGTGCTGCAGCGGGGCATCTGCCTGCTGATGGCCTTGGTAGCCGGCCTCGGCTGGCTGCTGCGCGGCGTCCAACCCATGCGGCAGCTGGCCCTGGCGCTGGTGCTGGTCTTGAGCCTGGCGGGACTGGCCGCGGCCTACTACCAATGGGATGTGGCCTCGCAACTGGCCTCCTGCGACCTGACCCTGGCCGACCGCATCATCACCGCGCTGAAGCTCGAGTCGCGCCTGCCCTACGTGTTCATGGTCACGGCCTCCTGCGCCGACGCCGACCTCTACCACCTGCTGGGTCTGCCCTACGAGGCCTGGAGCGGGCTGCTGTATCTGGGCCTTGGGGCCTTGAGCCTGTACACGCTGAGCCGGAACGGCCATAAAGCTCACAGACACTGACGGCGATCAAGCTTCTGGCCTCGGGGGCTTGATAGGCTGCGCCGCATGATTGCCTCCCATGCCCGGCCCGGCCCGGACCTTCTCATCGTCGGCGCTGGCCCGGCAGGCCTGAGCATGGCCTGCGCATTGGCCGACGCCGGCATCCGCAGCACCGTGCTGGAGCAGGCGCCGCTGGCTGCCATCGCGAATCCTGTCGAGGACGGCCGCGAGATCGCGCTCACGCACCGCGGCGTGCAGGTGCTCCAGGGCCTGGGTGCCTGGCAAGACCTGGCGCCCAGCGAAATCCATCCGCTCGTGCACGCCCGCGTCTTCAACGGCGAGGCCCAGCGCAGCCTGTACTTTGACAGCCGCCAGGCCGGCGCCGACCGCCTCGGCCACCTGGTCGCCAACCAGGCGCTGCGCCGTATTGCCTACCAGGGCGCCTTGCGCCGGTCAGACATGGTCGAGCTGCAGTGCGACGCAAAGGTCAAGCAACTGTGCTGCGACGCCGAACAGGCCAGCGTGACGCTGGAAGACGGCCGCAGCTTCAGCGCGGCCTTGCTGATTGCCGCCGACAGCCGTTTCTCTGCCAGCCGCCGCATGGCCGGCATCGGGGCCGAGATGCGCGACTTCGGCCGCAGCGTGATCGTCTGCCGCGTGGCCCACCAGAGGCCGCACGGGCACACGGCGCTGGAATGCTTTCACCACGGCCACACCATGGCCTGGCTGCCGCTGCAGGACGGCGTCAGCTCGCTGGTGCTGACCCTACCCGCCGACCAGGTCGACCGCATGCTGGCGCTGAACGAATCCGGCTTCATGGCATGGGTGCAGACCCACAGCCAGGACCGTCTGGGCAAGCTGCGGCTGATCGGCCCGCGCCACCATTACCCGCTGGTGGCCACCTACGCGCACCGCTTTTGCGTGCATCGCTTTGCCCTGATCGGCGACGCCGCCGTAGGCATGCACCCGGTCACCGCGCACGGCTACAACTTCGGCCTGTACGGCATCGAATCCCTGAGCCGACTGCTGGCCGAGGCCAAGGCGCAGGGGCGCGACCTGGGCAGCGCCGAGCCGCTGCAGGCCTTTGCGCAGCAGCATCGCCGCGCGACCTGGCCCATTTACCAAGGCACCAATCTGGTGGTGCGCCTGTTCACCGACGACCGCGCTGGCGCACGCTGGCTGCGCCAGGGCGTGCTCGAAGCGGCCAACCGCCTGCCGCCGCTCAAGGCCGCGATCACGGCCCAGCTGACTGGACGCGGACTGACGCAACATCCGCTGCTGCGCCAGGCCGGCGCAGCGCTCTTCAATCGCCTTCAATCACCTCTTACCGAGCCCTCGCGGCGCGGATCGGCAGCGCCGAACCAGCCGCCGCCCTGACGTTCCAGCGCGCTCGTGCCGCTGACCAGGTCGACCTCCTGCACCTGGTGGCCGCGCGCCTTCAAGGCCTCCTGCGTGGCCGCGGGGAACAGGCCCTTCTCCAGCGCCGTCGGGCCGTTGAAGCTGCCGAAATTGGCCAGGTTGGCAGCGTCCTGCACGTTCATGCCCCAGTCGTGCGTTGCGACCAGCATCTTGGCGACGTAATGGATGATCGCGGCGCCGCCGGGTGAGCCCACGCTCATCAGCAATCGTCCGTCGCGCCGGTCAAACACCAGCGTCGGCGTCATGCTGGACCGCGGCCGCTTGCCAGGCTCCAGCCGGTTGGCGACCGCGCGTCCCTGCGCATCGCGCGGCACGAAGGAAAAATCGGTCAGCTGGTTGTTGAGCATGAAACCGCCAGGCAGTCCGGTGCCGCCGTCGCTCATCAGGCGCGCGCCGAAGGCCGATTCGACCGTGGTCGTCATCGAGACCGAATGGCCGCGCGCATCGACCACGCTGACGTGGCTGGTGCCGTGCTCGACCTGCTCCGGCTGCGAAGCCAGGCTCAACGACGCACCGGGCACCGGATCTCCAGGGCTGGCGCGGCCCATGCTGTGCGGGCCGATCAGGGCGGCACGACGCGCCAGGTAGCCGGGATCCAGCAGGGTCCGCCAGTTGCCACCCGGCGCCGCCACGAAGTCCGGATCGCCGATGTAGCGGTCGCGATCGGCAAAGGCCAGGCGGGCGGCCTCGGTGTAGCCGTGCAGCCAGTCCGCACCGGGCTGTCCCAGCACCACGGCGTGGGTTGCGTCGCTGGCGGGCAGCATGCCGAGAATCTGCATCATCGTCAGGTGCCCCGAAGACGGCGGCGGAAAGCCGCAGACGCGCCAGATCTCGCGCCAGTCCGTGCACAGAGCCTCGCGCAAGCGCGGCTGATAGGCGCGCAAATCGGCCTCGCTCAAGCCGCCCGGGTTGGCGCCATGGCCGCGCACCCGAGCCACCATGTCGCGCGCGATGCTGCCTTGATAAAAGGCTTCGGCGCCCTCGGCGGCCAGGCGCCGGTAGATGGCCGCCAGGGCGGGATTGCGCAACACATGGCCCACCGGCCAGGCCTGACCCTGTGTGTCGAAAAAGTAGGCGCGCGCCTGCGGGTCGCGCACCAGGGTCCGGTCCTGCGCCAACAGGCTGTGCAAGCGCGGGCTGACCGCAAAGCCCTGCTCGGCCAGTCGCAACGCCGGCTCGAACAAGCGCGCCCAGGGCAGCTTGCCGTCGCGCTCATGCGCCCGCGCCAGCATGCGCAGCACACCGGGCGTGCCGACCGCGCGACCGCCCACCACGGCCTCGTCGAAAGGCATGGGGCTGCCGTCGGCGCGCAGGAACAGCCGCTCGTCGTCGGCCGCCGGCGCGGTCTCGCGGCCGTCCCAGGCCTGCAGGCGCTGGCCGTCCCACAGCATCAGCAAGGCGCCGCCGCCGATGCCGCTGGACTGCGGCTCGACCAGGGTCAGCACCATCTGCGCGGCAATGGCCGCATCCAGCGCGCTGCCGCCCGCCGCCAGCATCTCCGCGCCGGCCTGCGCCGCGAGTGGATTCGCCGCGGCCACGGCTTCATGCGCATAGCGCCAACCCGGCTGCGGCGTCCAGCCGCTGCGCGCCTCGGGAGCTGGCGGCAACCCGGACGGCTCGGGCGGCCGGGTCGAACAGGCCGCCAAGGCCAGCACGGCCCCGGCATACAAAGACACGAACCGGCGCAATCGTTTCATCCTGGCTCCCTGCAACAAGCTGGACGGCCAAGCCAAAGTGCCCGGCCCCTGTGCAGCACGCGCTGCGCATTGACCGGGCACTTTACAGGCCTTGCGGCCTGTTCAGAACAAGCACTGGCTCAGATCAAGGGTATGCCCGTCTTGGACTGCACGAATTCCAGCGTCACCTCGGGCGCCAGCTCGACGACCTTGAGGCCCTCGGGCGTCACGTCCATCACGGCCAGGTCGGTGATGATGCGGTTGACCACGCCCACGCCCGTCAGCGGCAGGGTGCAGCTGGGGATGATCTTGAGGTCTTCGCTGCCGTCCTTCTTCTTGGCGACGTGCTCCATCAGCACGATCACGCGCTCGACGCCGGCCACCAGATCCATGGCGCCGCCCATGCCCTTGACCATCTTGCCCGGGATCATCCAGTTGGCCAGGTCGCCTGCGGCGCTGACCTGCATCGCGCCCAGGATGCTGAGGTTGATCTTGCCGCCGCGGATCATCGCGAAGCTGTCATGCGAGCCGAAGATGCTGGAGCCGGGGATGGTCGTCACGGTCTGCTTGCCGGCGTTGATCAGGTCGGCATCGACCTCGTCATCGGTCGGAAACGGGCCGATGCCCAGCATGCCGTTCTCGCTTTGCAGCCAGACCTCGATGTCGCTCGGCACATGGTTGGCCACCAGGGTCGGAATGCCGATGCCCAGGTTCACGTAAAAACCGTCTTGCAATTCCTGCGCGGCGCGCGCCGCCATTTGTTCTTGGTTCCAGGCCATGGTGATCTCCTTCAGGCGGCGCTGCGGGTGGTGCGTTTTTCAATGCGCTTTTCAGGCGTCGGGTTGTGCACGATGCGGTGCACATAGATGCCGGGCAGGTGCACGGAGTCGGGATCGATCTCGCCGACCTCGACCACCTGCTCCACCTCCACCACGGTGATCCTGCCGGCCATCGCGACGGCCGGATTGAAGTTGCGCGCCGTGCGGCGGAACAGCAGGTTGCCGCTCTTGTCGGCCTTCCAGGCCTTGACCAGCGAGACCTCGGGCTTGAGCGAGCGCTCCATCACGTAGACATGGCCGTCGAACTCGCGCGTCTCCTTGCCCTCGGCCACCAGCGTGCCCACGCCGGTGCGGGTGAAGAAGGCCGGAATGCCGGCGCCGCCGGCGCGCAGCTTTTCCGCCAAAGTGCCTTGCGGAGTGAACTCCAACTCCAGCTCGCCGGCCAGGTACTGGCGCTCGAACTCCTTGTTCTCGCCCACGTAGCTGGAGATCATCTTCTTGATCTGGCGCGTTTCCAGCAGCTGGCCCAGGCCGAAACCGTCGACGCCGGCATTGTTGGAAATCACCGTGAGGCCTTTCACGCCGCTGTCGCGCAAGGCGGCGATCAGGGCTTCGGGAATGCCGCACAGGCCGAAACCGCCCACGGCCATCAACTGGCCGTCCTTCACCACGCCCTCAAGCGCTGCCGCGGCGCTGGGATAGAGCTTGTTCATCGAGGTCTCCGATCTGGTTCGTCGTCAAAAGTCAAACGGGCAAAGCGTACTACGTAACGACTTACGTAGGGGGTACGTAAAATCGCCTAAATCATGACTTTGGACTACCGCACCGCCTTCGACCTCGCGCCCGTGGGCATGGTGCTGTCCGAGCAGCGGCTGATCACCGACTGCAACCAGCAGGTGCTGAAGATGTTCGGCGCCCGCCGCGAGCAATTCATCGGCCAGAGCTTCGAGATGCTCTACCCCAGCCCGGCAGAATTCGAGCGCACCGGCCAGCGCATCACCACCAGCCTGGACCAGTTCGGCTACTACGCCGACGATCGCATCATGCGCCGCGTGGACGGCCCGCGAAAGCACGAGCTGTTCTGGTGCCACGTGTCGGGCCGCGCGCTCGATCCTTTGCTGCCGCATGCGCAGGGCATCTGGAGCTTCGAGGACTTGTCGGCGCACCGCAAGCTCGGCGCCACGCTGACCCCGCGCGAACGCGAGATCGCGGCGCTGCTGATCAACGGCTTGACCAGCAAGCTCATCGGCCGCCAGCTCGGCATCAGCCCCCGCACCGTGGACGTCTACCGGGCGCGGCTGATGAAGAAATACGGCGCCAGCACCACGCCCGACCTGGTGCACAAACTGTTGCAGGCCTGATTTGCGTACTATTCATCGGCGATCTAGGGCGAGTCCTAGCCAACAGGCCCTGTTTATCGGCCACAATACGCGCCGTCCGGGTCCCCGGACCTAACTTTTTCGAGTCATACGCATGAACAAAACCGAACTGATTGAACACCTGGCTTCCAAGCACGAACTGACGAAAGCCGAGTCTGGCCGCATCATCGAAACCCTGCTGGACGCCGTGGTGACCACGGTGAAAAAGGGTGGCGTTGTGTCCATCCCCGGCTTCGGCTCCTTCAAGCAGCACGCTCGCGCCGCACGCACGGGTGTGAACCCCAGCACCGGCGACAAGATCAAGATTGCCGCTGCCAAGCTGCCCAAGTTCACCCCCGGCGCCGGCTTCAAGGCCGCTGTCGACCCCAAGGCTGCCGCCCGCAAGGCTGCCAAGGCTGCGGACGCCAAGCCGGCCGCCAAGCCCGCCAAGAAGGCCGCCAAGAAGTAATTCCCAGTTCTCCCGAACTGACACCCGAGCCCGGCACACGCCGGGCTTTTTGCTTTGCGCGTACAGTTCCATCTGCCAGTTTTTTCCGCCAATCGCCTGTCCATGCCTGACACCAGCCTGCGCGTGCTGTCGCTCATCCCGCCGATGACGCAGCTCAACACCCCCTACCCGTCCACCGCCTACCTGACCGGGTTTCTGCGCTCGCGCGGCATCAACGCCCACCAGTCCGATCTGGCGCTGGCCCTGGTGCTCCGTCTGTTTTCACGCCAGGGACTGCAAGACATTCACAAGGCCGTCAAAGACGTCGCCGAGCCGCGGCGCAGCCCGCAGCTGCAGCACTTCGACGCGCAGTTTGAGCGTTATCTATCCACCATCGTTCCCACCATCGCCTTCCTGCAAGGGCGCGATCCGACGCTGGCCCACCGCATCAACACGCGGCAGTTCCTACCCGAAGGCAAGCGCTTCGAATCGCTGGAGGTCTACGTGGCCGAGGACGGCGAAGACCCGCTGGCCTGGGCCTTTGGCGCCCTGGGCCTGCAGGACCGCGCCCGCCACCTGGCCACGCTGTACCTGAACGACCTGGCCGACGTGCTGCGCGACGCCGTCGACCCGCGCTTCGAGTTCGTCCGCTACGCCGAGCAGCTCGCCACCAGCCAGCCCAGCTTCGAGCCGCTGGCCGAGGCCCTGGCGGCCGCGCCCAACCTGGTCGACACCACGCTGCACGACCTGACCCTGCAGACCCTGCACCGGCATCAACCCAAGGTGGTGCTGGTCTCGGTGCCCTTCCCCGGCGCCGTCTATGCGGCGTTTCGCATCGCGCAGACCATCAAGGCGCACGACCCCGGCATCGTCACCGTGCTGGGCGGCGGCTTCGTCAACACCGAACTGCGCGAACTGACCGAGGTGCGCGTGTTCGATTACTTCGACTACCTCACGCTGGACGCCGGCGAGCGCCCGCTGCTGGCGCTGCTGGAGCATGTGCGGGGGCAGCGCGGCCGCCAGCGCCTGGTGCGCACCTTCGTGCGCGAGCACGGCGCGGTGCGCTACATCAATTTTGTCGAGCCCGACATCGCCTTCGACCAGGTCGGCACGCCCACCTGGGACGGGCTGCCGCTGCACAGCTACCTGTCGCTGCTGGACATGCTCAACCCCATGAACCGGCTGTGGTCCGACGGGCGCTGGAACAAGTTGACGGTGGCGCATGGCTGCTACTGGAAGAAATGCAGCTTCTGCGACGTCAGCCTCGACTACATCTCACGCTACGAGGGTGCCTCGGCGGCCACGCTGGTCGATCGCATCGAGGCCATCGTCAGCGAAACCGGCCAGACCGGTTTCCATTTCGTCGATGAGGCAGCCCCGCCCAAGGCCCTCAAGGCGCTGGCGGCCGAGCTGCAGCGGCGCGGCACGGCCATCTCCTGGTGGGGCAATGTGCGCTTCGAAAAAACCTTCTCGCCCGAACTCTGCCTGGAGCTGGCCGACAGCGGCTGCGTGGCAATTTCAGGCGGACTCGAAGTGGCCTCGGACCGCCTCCTCAAGCTGATGCAAAAAGGCGTCTCGGTGGAACAGGTGGCGCGCGTCACCAAGGCCTTCAGCGACGCCGGCATCCTCGTGCACGCCTACCTGATGTACGGCTTCCCGACCCAGACCGTGCAGGACACGGTGGACGCTCTTGAGTACGTGCGCCAGCTGTTCGAGAACGGCTGCATCCAGAGCGGCTTCTTCCACCGCTTCGCCTGCACGGTGCACTCGCCCGTGGGCAAGGACCCGGCCGCGTTCGGCGTCAGCCTGCAGCCGCTGCCGCCGGTCAGCTTTGCGCAGAACGACGTCGGCTTCATCGACCCCACCGGCGTCGACCACGACCTGCTGGGCCGTGCGCTCAAGAAGGCCATCTACAACTTCATGCACGGCATCGGCCTGGAAGAGGACGTGCGCAGCTGGTTCAACGGCCGCGTGCCGCGCGCCACCGTGCCCCGGCACAAGATCGCCAGGGCGCTCGCGCGCGGCTGATGCGCAAGGTTCAGTCCGCCAACCGTCCCGCCACCGCATCTTCGACCAGCAGCCCCTCCGGCCATACGCCCGTGTGCAGCAGCGCGGTGACGGCTTCCGACTCGGCCTCGGCGTCCAGGCCCTGGGCGCGGCGCCAATCGGCATCGAAATAACTGTTGACGTAGCGCTCGCCGGCATCGCACAGCAGGGTCACGACTGAACCTGTCTCCTGCTTCATCTGCATCTGGCGCGCGCAGGCCAGCGCCGCCAGCAGATTAGTGCCGGTGGAAGGTCCGACCGGACGGCCCAGCCAGTCGGACAGCGCCAGCATCGCGCCGACCGACCAGCGGTCCGGCAGCTTGACCATCGCGTCCAGCACCGCGGGCACGAAGGACGCCTCGACGCGCGGCCGGCCTATGCCCTCGATGCGCGAGCCCTGCTCGATGCGCAGGCTGCGGTCGTTGCGCAAGTAGGCATCGAAGAACACCGAGCGCTCGGCATCGGCGCCGCACACCAGGGTCTCGTGGCGGGCGTAGCGCACATAGCGGCCCATAGTGGCCAGCGTGCCGCCGGTGCCGGCCGAACAAACAATCCAGCGTGGCACCGGATGGCGCTCGCGCTTCATCTGCTGGAAGATCGATTCGGCGATGTTGTTGTTGCTGCGCCAGTCGGTGGCGCGCTCGGCGTAGGTGAACTGGTCCATGTAATGCCCGCCCAGCTCGTCGGCCAGACGCTGCGATTCGGCGTAGATCTGCGTCGGATCCTTGACCAGATGGCAGCGTCCGCCCTGGAACTCGATGGCGCGGATCTTCTCGGCCGACACCGTGGCCGGCATCACCGCCACGAAGGGCAGGCCCAGCAGGCGCGCGAAATAGGCTTCCGAGACCGCCGTCGAGCCGCTGCTCGACTCCACCACCGTGCTGCCGGCATGCAGCCAGCCATTGCACAGGGCGTAGAGGAACAGCGAGCGCGCCAGGCGGTGCTTGAGGCTGCCGGTCGGATGGCTGGACTCGTCCTTCAGATACAGGTCGATACTTGGAAAACCAGGCAGCGGCAGCGGAATCAGATGGGTGTCTGCAGACCGCTGGTAATCGGCTTCAATGCGGCGGATCGCCTCGCGCAGCCAGTTCGCACCCGATTCGTTGGCGTGCGGGTGGAAGGTATTCATTCAATCTCCAAGAGGTGCGGGCGCGGGCGAGGCTTCCAGATCGTGCTTGCGTGCCGCCTTGTGGATGTACATGGCGTGGTCGGCATGCTGCATCAGGCTTTGCACATCGACGCCGTCGCCGGGGAAAATCGCAACGCCATACGAGCATCCGATCCGGACCTCGACGTCGCCCAGGCTGACAGGCTTGGCAATGGCCTGGGTCAATTTGTCGAGCAGCGCCTGCAGTTGCTTCGCCTCGGGCGCTTCGGTAAAAAGTATGCCGAACTCGTCGCCGCCCAGGCGCGCCACCGTGTCATCGGAGCGCAGCGTGCCGCGGATGCGCTTGGCAATGGTTCTCAGCACGATGTCGCCCGCCGCATGGCCGAATTGATCGTTGACGGGCTTGAATCCATCGAGATCCAGATACACCAGCGCCATCGATTGGTTCAGGGCTTCGGCCCCCGCCAACGCCGCCGTCACGCGTTTTTCGAAGCGATGCCGATTGCTCAGCCCGGTCAGCACGTCGTGGTTGGCGCGGAACTCGTGGCGTTCGGCTCGATGATACAAATCGGTCACGTCCATCAGGGTGCTGATGATGCCGATCGGCGTCTGCAGCAAATCGCGAATGGGGCCGGCCTCGAGTCGGTAGCGGCGCTCCTCGTGACGGGCGCCTGCCAGGCTGAATTCCTCCACCACTCGCGTGTCCGAATCTGCCGCGCAGCGCCAGCGTGTGAACAGGGGAACGGCCAGCTCGGGGCTCAAGGTCTGCGTCCAGGGCTTGCCCAGGTCGCGCTCCGGATTCAGCCCCAGCATCTCGACGCAGCGGTCGTTCGCATAGGTCAGCCGCCCCGCCATGTCGGTTTCGAACAGGCCCACCGGCGCCAGCTTGGCCATTTCGCTGAATCGCAATGACTGGCGCGCCACCTCGGCCTGAGCCTGCCGCAATTCCGCCACGTCGCGCGCCAGCTGCTGAGCCTGCTGCTTGAGCAGTTGCTCGCGTCGCAAGGCTTCCGTGACGTCGCGGACCTGCAGCGCGCAATGTCGCTGCCCGTCGACTTCGTAGGCGATCACGTTCACCGCCTGCTGGAGCCGCTCGCTGTCCTGCCCGCGAACGGGATACAGCGGCAAGGGCATGGGATGAAACGCATGCGACAAGCGCGACGAACACCCCTTGCTCAGGGCTTCCTTGACTGCGCTCAGCAAATGGGGGTCGATGACGCCGTCGAACGCATCCGGCAACGGCTGCCCTATCCAGTCGGGCTTGAGCCGCGCATGCTGCAGCATCCAGAGATTGCAGGCCTGCACGGCGCCGGACTCGTTCAGAGTCACGAACCCCATGTCGACGCTGTTCAGCAAGGTATCCACGCTTCTCACCCGGCGTTCAGCCCGAAGAAAACCTGAATCCGATCGATCACGCTCCTGAGCGACGGCAAGTCCATCAAGATCAGCATGTGGCCGGTGATGTCCTGCGTCGACAGGCGCATGCCGATCTGCGCCACCAGCACGTGCATGTTGCCGTCCTTGTCGTCGAACAATTCCTGCAGGTCAAAGCGGCTCACGCTGGGCAGGGTGCCGACCATTTCGACGTCGAACACGTCGGACAGGCTGTTCATGCAGGCATTGATGATGATGTTGCCGATCTCGCCCAGCGCGTCCTGCTCCAGTTCGGTGATCTGCTCCAGCGGGGTGCTGGACTCGCCCAGCATGCGCCGCACGATCTCCAGTCCGCCGCGCTCGGGAAACAGCAGCAAGGCTTCCGCGGCGATCTGCTCGTCGGCGCTGCGGAACGTCTGCGAAATGGCGCACAAGGACTCGTCCTGGTCCGGCTGCCCGGCACTGCCCAGGCGCAGCATCAGTTCCTGCCGCAAGATGATTTCCACCTGCGGCACCGACACCTGGATCTCTTCGTTGACGATGTCGGCGAACGAAGCGGCCGCCTGTCCGAGCGAAAGATTGAAGGCCTCGGCCAGCGCGTCCCGCTCCAATTCGGACAGTTCGACTTTCACGGCGTCTCCAGCAGTTGCAGGATCTGATCGATCACGTCGCCCCTGGCGGGCTTGTGATAGATCGCCGCGCCCAGCGCCGCGGCCTTCATCTGGACGGTCACCTGCATATTGGCCGTCAGCAATGCGATCAAGGTGTCGGGATGCTGCGCTTTCAATTGTTGCGCCACGTCCAGGCCCGAAATGCCGGGCATGTTGATGTCGAGCACCACCAGATCGGGCCGATGCGCGTGGGCCGCGGCCAGCGCCGACGGGCCGTCGGCGGCTTCAATGACCTCGGCATCTGGCAGCCGGGTCTTGATGTGCCCCCCGACCACTGAACGAGAAACCTTGCTGTCATCCACCACGAGGACAATGGGATTGGTTTTCATTGAATCTCGCTGCAATGCGTAGAAGTTGGAAAGCGAATAAGGTCAAATTATTTTCACACAAAGCCAATTCACGAAGCATGTGCAAATGAGGCCCAAATGAGGTCCTCAAGCCCGGTTTGAATACCAGTTCACGCCATTCACGCACTCGCGCTTCACCTCCCCCAGCGCCATCCAGTAGTTCAGGCAGGCCAGGGCTTCGCCGGTGGCCATGCTGAGCAAGGCCACGTCCTGCTCCGTGATGGTCCGCGCAAACAAGGCGCCGAACACATCCACCGCGCGCTTGGGTTCGGCCAAGGCGTTCTTCAAGCGCCGCAGCGCCTTGACCTGCCCTCCGGCCAGCCGGTCCAGTCGGGCGTGCAGGCCCCTGAAAGGCTCGTTGTGGGACGGCAGCACCAGCACGTCGTCCGGCACTTCGCGCTGGATCCGGGCCAGCGAATCCAGCCATTCCTGCATCGGATTGGCGTCGGGCTCGGTCGGATAGACCGAGACATTGGACGAAATGCGGGGCAGCACCTGGTCCCCCGAAATGAGCACACCCAGCGACTCGCAATACAAGCAGGCATGTTCAGGCGAATGGCCGCGCCCCACGATCACGCGCCAGTCATGGCCGCCGATGCGAATGATTTCCTGATCGGCGATGCGGCGAAACGATTCCGGCAGCGCATGAATGTGCTTGCCGAAATTGCCGAAACGCAGGCGATAGGTTTCCAGCGCGGCATCGCCCCATCCCGCCTGCTGGTAAAAGGCGACGCCTTCCGGCGGCGCCTCGCGTCCTGTGTCGGACACCATGACCCGGCAGCTGAGATATTCAAGCCTGGTCATCCACAGCCTGGCATTGAACTTGCGCCCTAGCCATCCGGCCATGCCCACGTGGTCGGGATGCATATGGGTTACGAGGATGCGGCTGATGGGGCGTTTGTCACCGCTGTTGGCAAACACCTCGCGCCAGACCTGCGCATTGTTCTCGGTGCAGGTGCCGGTATCAACAATGGTCCAGGCGTCGCCGTCCTCGATCGCCCACAGGTTGATGTGATCCAGCGCATACGGCAGAGGCATGCGGATCCAGTGCACGCCCGACACCACTTCCAGCGTCTGCCCGCGCGCGGGAGGCGCTTCGAACGGATAGCTCACTGTCTGACTCGATTCCGCGGCGTCTGTTTGCCCGTCCATGCTTGGCCTTACCCTTAAATTGTTACGTCAAATTGAAAGAACTATAGCGCCGAGCCGAAAAATTCGACTTCGGCTGCGGGCCTATCCAAATACCTTCAAATACCCCCATATTGAGGGCTTGACAATTTTCAGGGCGCCTTCGAGCATGCGTTACCCCAAAAGGCATATGAATATTTCATTGCATTTCTGGGGTCGCGATCTATTTGACTAACGGCTGGAATGCAGGGCAGGCAACACTTTCGACACCCAGTCGAATTGGAAGTCCCGCTGTCTCGGCATCAGCAATCGAATGAATGAACAGGGTATTCCATCAAACGTAAACACCGGTGAGGCCATTCCGCTCGCGCGCGGTCCAGACTTGGCGACATTCGCTTCCAAATACCGTCGCGGCGCAGGTCCAACCCGGACGCCCACTCAACCACAAATTGAATTGCAGGAGTTCACATGAGTCGTCCCCGAATGCTGTTCAAACTGGCGCAAGCAGCCATCCTGAGCGCCTGTACGCTGGCCTTGCTACCCCAGGCCCACGCGGCAGCCGCTCCCGACGCCAACACCCTGGACCTGGGCGCCACAGATACGTCGACGCCGATGACGGTCTCCATCGTCCTGAAGGTGAAAAACCCGATCTATCTGGACAACTACATTTCCGACACGGTCGACCCCTACAGTCCGCTGTACCACCACTTCATGAGCGTGGCGCAGTTCAAGGCCACTTTCGCGCCGTCCGACCAGGACGTCCAGGCGCTGACCAGCTATCTGACCGGCCTGGGCATCCAGATCAACCAGGTCTATCCCGACAACCTGCTGATCAACGCCACCGGCACCGCGGCCCAGCTCAACCAGGCCTTCACCGCGGGCCTGCATGACTACAAGGATTCCAAGGGCAATCGCTTCCAACGGCCCACCAACGGCATCGCCCTGCCCGGCAAGCTGCAAAACCTGGTGCTGTATGTGTCAGGCTTGAACACGCAAAGCTCGTCGGCCCGGCCACATCTGGTGAACACCAACCTCCTCGGCAACCTGGCCGGCGCCAAGAACGCCAAGGCGGCGCTGCCGGCCAGCATGCCCACCAACACCGGCAACCAGCCCGGCAACTTCACGACGGCCGACGTGGCCAGCTTCTACGGCGTCAACCCGCTGTATGCCAAGGGCTTCACCGGACAGGGCCGCACGCTGGGCATCGCGACGCTGGCCAGCTTCTATCCGCAGGATGCCTATACCTACTGGCAGGCCATCGGCCTGAACGTCAACCCCAACCGGATCACCCAGGTGCATGTGGACGGCGGCGCCGCGCTGTCGGCCACCGCGGGCTCCGGCGAGACCAGCATCGACGTGGAACAGTCCGGCGGCATGGCGCCGGGCGCCAACATCATCGTCTACGACGCCCCCAACACCGAAGCGGGCTTCATCGACGTGTTCTACAGGATCGTGTCCGACAACCTGGTCGACACCCTGTCCTGCAGCTGGGGCTCGCCGGAGATCTTCCAATTCCCGGTGCCCTATCTGCAAGACCCGGATGCCCGGCTGGTGATGGTGGCCTACCACCAGGCTTTTGCCGAGGCGGCCGCCCAGGGCATTTCGACCTTTGTCGCCGCCGGCGACTCTGGCGCCTATGACACCAACCGCGATGCGCCGTACCCCAGCTTCTCCAAGGTGCTGACGGTGGACAGCCCGGCCTCCGACCCCTACGCCGTGGCAGCAGGCGGCAGCACCGTGCCGGCCACGCTCACATTCTCCAACGGCACGGTCAACACCAGCGCGGTGATCAACACCGAACAAGTCTGGGGTTGGGACTACCTCATCAACCCGCTGGCGCCGTTCAACGGCGGCGCGGCGGCCACCGAGGCCTTGCTGTTCTCGTCCGGCGGCGGCGGCGGCGTCAGCATGTTCTGGCCTCGTCCGTTCTACCAGAAGGCAGTACCCGGCATCCAGACCACCCAACCCAATCAGGTCTGGACCTACACCGACAGCAGCGGCAATGTGAACTACCTCTACACCATCCCGGCCAATCTGCAGGGCCGCAACCTGCCTGACCTGGCCTTGAACGCCGACCCCTTCACCGGCTACGTCATGTGCTCGACCGCCGACGCGCAGGCCGCCAACCCGCCGCAGAGCAATTGCTTTGCGGCCGGCTGGGGCGGCACCAGCTTCGTGGCGCCGCAGCTCAACGGCATCTTTGCCGTGATTTCCCAGGCCAAGGGCTCGCGCCTGGGCCTGCTGCACCCGCAGCTCTACAAGATGGGCTTGAGCAATAACCTGCACAACCAGCCCCTGCACAACCAGCCTCTGTACGACATCACCGCTGGCGACAACTGGTTCTACTCCGGCGTGCGCGGCTATGACCAGGGCTCGGGCCTTGGCAGCCTGAATGCGGCGGCGGTGGTGAACGCCATCCGTTGACCGCTTCCAGCCCTCATGGAAAAGCCCGCGCTGCGGGCTTTTTTTGAGCACTTTTGCGAGCGTCTTCGTGAACGAATGGAAAGTTATTTGATGTACCGGTCATACAGCGCCGGATACCAATCGCGCTTGACCTCGTCCAGCTGCTTTTTCCAGCGCCGGATTTCATCGTCGCTGACATTCTTCGAGAACGCGATATAGAGATCGGAGTCGTACAGCTTGACGCTGGTCTTCTGAAACGCACCCAGCCCGTACTCGCCGCTGCGCTCAGCCGCAAGCATCACAACCTCGCCGACAGCGATGGCGTCGACGCGATCGAGCTCCAGCATCTTGACCGCCTGGATCTCGGTGCCGACCGGATACAGGTTGTCAAAGCCCTTTTTCAAGAGCAAGGCCATCGTGGCATTCTGATTGCCCACGCCGATGCTGTGCAATTTCTTCAGGTCTTCGAGGGAGCGGATTCTGGATGCATTTTTCCGCTGGTAGAAATACACGCCGTTCGAGAACAAGGGCCCCACCCATTTGAGGACGTTCTCACGCTCGGGTATGCGCGCCACAGGGAACAGGACCTTGTCGTCCGTCGTTTCAACCAGGCGCAGCGCTCTGGCAAACGGATAGTTTTCAATCGCGTCGGCGCTGTAGCCCAGACGCTTCATCGTCAGCGCGCTGAGTTCGTAGGCCAGGCCGTGATATTGGTGATCCGGATCCTGCCAGGACAGCGGCTTGATGACATGCGTCATGAAAACGAAATCGTCGGCCCGGACGTTCACCCCGAATGAAAGCGCCAGCACCGTCCAAGTCACCAGAGACCGCGCATGCCGCCGCAACGGATTGCGCCACGACCGCAACCCGGGCTGCATATCGATGGCTTGTACATGCGGAGTTGCTGCGGTCACTTGGAATGGTCTGTCCGTGTCGATGTGAAACGCCTGACGCAAATGTATCGTCAGAAATGGATGACGTGGCGACAAGCCGATAGCCGGCGAGCGAAACCCCTTGGCATGGACGAAATCGCACATCGGGCCTACCATCGAAATATGGACAGGCTGGCCATTCCGCTGTGCGTGCTGCTCCTCTGGCTTGCGTCTCTCGCTGGCGCCCAGACACCTCCCCTTGCCGCCGCCGAGGGCAAAGGGAACGAGGTGGTGCTGCTGAGCGTGGACGGCGCCATCGACCCGGCCAGCGCCGACTACATCGGGCGCGGCCTGCAACGGGCGGCGCGGCGCGGTGCAAGCCTGGTCGTGCTGCAGCTTGACACGCCAGGCGGGCTCGAGACGTCCATGCGCGCCATCATCAAGGCGATCCTGGCCTCGGCCGTCCCGGTGGCCACTTTCGTCGCGCCCTCGGGCGCGCGCGCCGCCAGCGCCGGCACCTTCATCCTGTATGGAAGCCATGTCGCCGCGATGGCGCCGGCGACCGCGCTGGGCGCGGCCACACCGGTCATGATCGGCCTGGCCCCTTCCCCCCTTCCCGCGGCAGCGCCGAGCGGCCTGGCCTCGGGCGATCCGACCCGCCAGTCCGCGCCGACCGCGCCGCGCGACGCGCTGGAGGCCAAGCGCATCAACGACGCCGCCGCAGCCATCCGCTCGCTCGCGCTGCTGCGCCATCGCAATGCCGACTGGGCGGAACGTGCCGTGCGCGACGCCGTGAGCCTGTCGGCGGCCGAGGCCCTGCCGCAACACGTCGTCGACATCTTGGCCAGCGATCTGCCCGACCTGCTGCGCCAACTCGACGGCCGCGCCGTGCCGCTCAGTGACGGCCGCACCGTGACCTTGGCGACTGCGGGGGCCCGCGTCGAACGCTGGGATCCGGATTGGCGCGACCGCCTGCTGGCCGTGGTGGGCGACCCCAGCATCGCGATGTTGCTGCTGCTGATCGGCTTCTACGGTCTGGTGTTCGAGTTCTCCAGCCCCGGCCTGGTGGCGCCCGGCGTGGCGGGCCTTGTGTGCCTGCTGCTGGCCCTGTTCGGGCTGCAGGCCCTGCCGCTCAACGGCGCCGGCCTGGCCCTGGTCCTGCTCGGCCTGGCATGCTTTGCCGGTGAAGCCTTCGCGCCCAGCCACGGCGCGCTGGGCGTGGGCGGCATCGCGGCGTTCACCTTCGGCGCCCTGATGCTGATCGACAGCGACACGCCCGGCGTCGGGGTATCGCGCCCACTGATCGCCGTGCTGGCCCTGACGTCCCTGGCCTTGGTCGGCTGGCTGGGCACCCTGACGACGCGCCTGCGCGGACGGCCGCCGGCCAGCGGCGCATCGACGATGGTGGGCCTGGTCGGCGAAGTCCTTGAGGCCGATGGGCAGGAGGCCTGGGCCCTGCTGCAGGGCGAGCGCTGGCGAGTGCGCACCGGACGGGCGCTGCGGCCGGGAGAGCGCGTGCGCGTGCTGACTGTCGACGGACTCACGCTCGGCGTCGCTGTCGAGGACACCTCATCATGATCGGAGCCGCCATGTTCGCCTTGCTGATGATCCTGCTGCTGCTCCTGCTGGCAGCCTCCTTGCGCGTGCTGCGCGAATACGAACGCGGCGTGGTCTTCACGCTGGGACGCTTCCAGGCGGTCAAGGGCCCCGGCCTCGTGCTGCTGATTCCGGCGCTGCAGCAGATGGTGCGCGTGAGCCTGCGGCTGATCGTGATGGACATTCCCAAGCAGGACGTCATCACGCACGACAACGTCTCGGTCAAGGTCAACGCGGTGCTGTACTTCAAGGTGGTTGACCCGGAGCACGCCGTGATCCGGGTCGAGAATTTCCTGGTGGCCACCAGCCAGCTCGCGCAGACCACCCTGCGCGCGGTGCTCGGCAAGCACGACCTCGACGCGCTGCTGTCTGAGCGCGACCGGCTCAATCTCGACGTGCAGAAGATCCTCGACGCCCAGACCGACGCCTGGGGCATCAAGGTCGCCAATGTCGAGATCAAGGACGTCGACATCGACCTGACCATGGTGCGCGCCATCGCGCGCCAGGCCGAGGCCGAGCGCGAGCGGCGCGCCAAGGTGATCCACGCCGAAGGCGAATTGCAGGCTTCCACCAAGCTCAGCGAAGCCGCCGAGATCCTGGCGCGCCATCCGCAGGCGCTGCAGCTGCGCTACCTCGAAACGCTCACAGTCATCGCCGCCGACAAGAACTCGACCATCGTGTTCCCGCTGCCCATGGACATCGTCGCGCCCCTGCTCGAGGCGGCGAAGAAGCAAGCCGGGCCAGCACCGATATCGCCCCCGCCACCGACCGCGGAATGACGATCGCATGCAGGGCGGGTCGAACACCTCGCGGGCGTCAGCGCGCCGATCCGTTTCGTTTCGACGCCTGGCTCAGCATGCGAGCCACATGCGGAACAATCTCGCCAAAGGAATTTTCCTTCTCGATCAGCGCCAGGATGCCCATGCGCCGCGCCTCCTCGCGCAGCTCGTCGGTGACCAGGCCCGAGCTGATGCCGATGGGCAGTCCAGGCCGGATCGAGGCCACCGCGCGGGCCACGTCGAGCCCTGACAATCCCGGCATGTTGTAGTCCGTGACGAAAACATCCACTTCCAGGGACGGGTCCATCAAGGCGGACAGCACCGCCGTGGCCTCCCGGAAGCCGCTGCAGCGGTAGCCCGCTCGTTCAAGGATTCGAACCATGACGCGCGTGACGAAATCGTCGTCGTCCAGGTAGATCACATGCTCGCCATGACCGGCTTCGACGGGCGCGTCATGCGCCTGGGTCGGGGTCACGGCCTGCGCCGAGAGCGCCAGGGGGAGATGGACATGGAAGGTGCTCCCCTGGCCCATTTGGCTCTCCACGTGGATGCTGCCGTGATGGCTCGCGACGATGCCGTGGACGATGGACAGGCCGAGCCCGGTGCCCTGGGAGGTCGACTTGGTCGTGAAGAAGGGCTCGAAGACCCTGTCGAGCGTCGCCGGGTCCATGCCGCAGCCGGTGTCCCTGACCCAAAGGTGCGAGTACCCCCCTGCCGCCAGGCCGCGCAGGGCCGCCGTGGTGGCGTCGAGATGGGCGCAGTCAAGCCCGATGACGATCTGGCCGGCCTCGCCCCGCAAGGCGTGCCAGGCGTTCGTGCACAGGTTCATCAGGACCTGCTGGAGCTGGGTCGCATCGGCATGGGCATGCAGGGGCGCCGGGTCCAGGCAGAGGCGCAGCTCGACGCCGGCAGGCAGCGTCGCGCGCAGCAGGCCGAAGGTTTCCTCGACGACGGGCTGCAGCGCGATGTCCTGCAATTGCTGCGGCTGACGGCGGCTGAAGGTCAGGATCTGCCGGACCAGGTCGCGGGCGCGCAGGCTCGCCTGCTGCATCTCGCCAAGCTCGGCCTGCACCGGATGCCCGGGTTCGAGCTTGCCCCTGGCGAGTTCCAGGTTGCCGAGGATGGCGCCGAGAATGTTGTTGAAGTCGTGCGCGATGCCTCCGGCCAATGTGCCGATCGACTCCATCTTCTGGGCCTGATGGAGCTGCGCCTCGGAGCGGCTCAGCTCGAGTTCGGCCTGCCGATGGGCGGCGCGCCGGGCGGCCTGGATCAGCTCGCGCTCCAGCGCCGGCCCGAGGCGGTTCATATTCTCCTTCATCACATAGTCGTTGGCGCCCGCCCGCATCGCGGCGACGGCCGTCTCTTCGCCTATGGTCCCGGAAACGAAGATGAAGGGAATGTCCAGGCCGGTCTTGCGAAACTCGGCGAGCGCATCCAGGCCGCTGAAGCCGGGCATGCTGAAGTCGGAAATCACTGCGTCCCATGGGCCTTCCTGCAAGGCCTGCCGCAGCGTCGCCAGGTCTTGCACGCGCCGGCAATCCGCCGCGAAGCCCGCGCGCCGGAGCAGGCGCACGGCCAGGCGGAAGTCGTTCTCCGAGTCCTCGACGGAGAGCACTCTGATCGGGCGTTCAATCATGAGGTCGCCTGCCGCGGCGGAATCTGGTTGAGCGCGAGCCAGTACAGGCCGAGCACCTTGACGGCCTCGACGAACTCGGTGAAATCGACCGGCTTGCGGACATAGCTGTTGGCGCCGAAGGCATAGCCTGAGACGACGTCCTGCTCCTCCTTGGACGAGGTCAGGATGACCGTCGGCAGCAGCGCCGTGCGGGCATCGGCGCGCAGCGCCTTGAGCACGCCCAGCCCGTCCAGCTTGGGCAGCTTCAGGTCAAGAATGACGAGCGTCGGCAGGGACGCGCCGTCCCTGCCTGCATGGGCCCCGCGCGCGAAGAGATAGTCGAGCGCCTCGACGCCGTCGCGTACGACGACGATGGGGTTCATCAGGTTGCTACGCTTGAAGGCGCGCAGCGTCAGCACGACATCGTCGGGATTGTCCTCAACCAGCAGGATGATCTTGTTCTCGTCGCTCATCGTCTTGCTCCGTGGGTTGGAAGTAGAAGGTCGCTCCCTGGCCCGGGGCCCCGCGCGCCCCCAAGGACCAGCCGTGGCGACGCATCACGCGCTGGACGATGGCCAGGCCGACCCCCGTGCCCGGGAAATCGCTTTCGTGATGAAGCCGCTGGAAGGCGCCGAACAGGCGCGCGGCGTAGGCCATGTCGAAGCCGGCGCCGTTGTCTGAAACAAAGCAGGCGGGCTTGCCGTCCTCCTGCCGCGTGCCGACCTGGATGACCGCTTCAGGGACCTTGCTGGTGAATTTCCACGCGTTGTCGAGCAGGTTCTGCAGCGCGATCGCAAGCAGCTCGCGGTCGCCCATGACGACGATGCCGTCTTCGATCTCCCAGCGGACCCGGCGCTCGGGCTGCGCCTTCGCCAACCCCTCGGCGATCTCCCTGGCGATCGCGCTGATATCGACGCTCTGCAGCCTCAACTCGGCGCGGGTGACGCGCGCCAGGCCGAGCAGCTCGTCGATCAGCCGGCCCATTCTCTGGCTGGCGCCGCGTATCCGTTGCAGGCTGTCGCGGGCTTCCTCGTCGAGCCGGTCTCCGTAATCCTCGAGCAGCGCCAGCGAAAAGCCGTCCATGCTGCGCAAGGGGCTGCGCAGGTCGTGGGACACCGAATAGCTGAACGACTCGAGTTCCTTGTTCAACGTCACCAGCTCCCGATTGCTAACCACGAGCCGGCCGAAGGAGTCGCGCAGCGCGCGGGTCATCGCATTGAAGTGGCGGGCCATGTCGCCCAGCTCGTCGGCGCTGTCGACGTTCAGCCCGAACGACCAATTGCCGGCGGCCACCTCGCGCGTGGCCAGTTCCAGGCGCGCAATCGGGCCGAGCACGTCGCGCAGGAACAGCCATGCGGCAGCGGCGGTCAGGATCGCCATCAGCAGCAGGCCCAGCGCCGTGACCTGGACGACGCGGCGTTGCGTCGCGTCGATCCGCGCGCCCGCATCGTCGATGAGCTGCTCGGCCTTCACGAGACTGTCCTGCTGCTCGGTCAGGATTCGACTCGAAAGCAGCGCCTCGAAACGGCGCTGTATGCCGTCGCCGGCAGCGCCTGCATTGGCGGCATCGACCTCGCCGAACAGGCGATGGCTGGCCTCGCCTTGGCGGCGCAGGCTGGCCAAGGTGCTGGCGGCCACCTCGTCAAACGGGACGGCGGTCGCCAGCAAATCTTCGAGCCTGTGCCACGCGGCCTGCTCCTGCAAGCGTGCCCGCTCGCGTCGATTGAGCAGATACTCGAAAGTGACCATGCGCATATTGTTGAGCGCGCCGACAATCTCGACGCTGTGACGCCGCTGCTCGACCGCCGCGCGGACCTGCGCATCGGCCCAGGCGATGCTGATGGCGATCAGCACCATCGTGCCCAGCATCGTCGCCGCGGCCCATCGGGCCTTGCTACTGATCTTCATCGGACCACCGTCACCCGCTCCGGATTCACCGCGAGCAGCGGGTCCAGATCAAGATAGGACAGGAAATTCGGCATCGGCTGCCTGGGGGCGTAGCCGCGCGCCATGGCCCATGCGGCCACATCCTCGAGCGTCACCAGTTGGGCCTGCTGCTGCTCGACCTCGAGGGTCATGTCCCGCCAGGACGGGTCGAGGATCTCGGGGTTGAGCTTGAACAGGCCTGCCAGCATGCTCTTGGCCCGCGCGGGGGCGGCACGCACATAGACCTCGGCGTCCAGCAAGGCGCGAATCAGGCGGCTCAGGTCCTGGGCATGCGCCTGCACGTATTCGCGCCGGCCGACCAGGACGAAGCGCTGCGCGTAAGCGTCGGGCGCGGGCAACGACACGATGGCATTGCCAAAGTCCAGCTCGGCCTGATGCCGAACAGGCTGCCAGGCGGCGATGGCGTCGACATCGCCATCGCGCAGCGCGCCGATGAGCTTGGCCGGCGGCAGGTCAACGAACTGTGGCGCGTCCGGCGCCATGCGATTGCGCACCAGAAAGGCCCAGAGAAAGTACTCGCCACTGGTTCCGAGCGAGACGCCGATCCGTTTTCCAATCAAGTCGCGGGGGCCATGAATGCCGCGATCGGTGCGCCCCAGCACGGCCAGCTCGGTCGGCGCATTGGCCACCGAAGCGACGATGTTCAGCGGCACGCCCTTCAGCAGCTCGATGACGACGGGCACGTCGGCGACGACGGCCAGATCAGCCCGTCCCTGCAACAGTTCGGCCAGCGCGGCCTTGCCGTGGATCTCCCGCATCAGGCTCGCATCGATGCCCTGATCATGGAAATAACCCAGCGCCGCGGCCAGGTGAAGCAGGCCGGCGTGCGGCACCGTGGGCAGCGCAAGACGGAGTTTCAGGGGCTGCGCCGCGCCGCCCGCGCTGAGATGCATGCCGAATCCGTACAGAGCCGCCAAGGACGCAGCAGCGCCCACGCCGATCAGGGCGCGACGTCGCATCGACGCTGAAAGGATAGGCGCACGCACCTGGTGCCCCTCAGCTTGAACCGATGTATCGACGACTGTTTTCAGTCTCGCCCGTCCGGACCATCTGCCCTCCCTCGACGCTGCTGCCTGCCCGGCTCGATCCAGGTCTATTGCAGCAAGGTCATTGGCTCGCGTTGCGAGCTGCGGAATTCATTGATTTGGCACCTGGGGCAGTCCTGCTGGAAGCAGTTGCCTCCGGCCGCACCCGAGTGAGCACAGCATACCTATCCGGTCGTTCCTTGACAAGCCGCGCACTCGCGCTGCAGCTGCATAACCCGCAAATACAGCGCCATCACGTCATTCTCTTGTCAAGCTCCTGTCACACGAGACAGGAGCAGACCGGACGGCCGGAATTTCAACAAGATGGAGGAGAAACGACCGCGCCCCTCGCCATACCGGCCCGGGTCGGATCCCGAGCCAAGCCGGCGGCCCATGGCCGCAGCGCGTTCCCTGCACCTTGAATCAGCGCACGCCAAGCCGGAACGTGCCGATCACTTCGGCCAGGCGCTGCGCCTGATTCTTCAGGCCCTCGGCGGCGGCGGCCGATTCCTCGACCAGCGCCGCGTTCTGCTGCGTGACCTGGTCGAGCTGGTTCAC
>Ga0213872_10000633_pt1 | contig 26613 bp, 31 predicted proteins | sample VelepicomBERX_R2_FD_160071 | JGI IMG/M metagenome (GOLD analysis project Ga0213872, IMG submission 160071) | Rhizosphere microbial communities from Vellozia epidendroides in rupestrian grasslands, the National Park of Serra do Cipo, Brazil - RX_R2 | ecosystem: Host-associated > Plants > Roots >...
GAGTTCGTCTTGCACTTCGAGGACGAGATCGCGCGCCTGCATGGCGGTACCGCCGAGTTCAACTCCGCCGGCGGTTGCGTGTCCGTTGGTGCCTGCTGAGCCCGCACCTTCGTTCACGCGAGTCGTGAGCGCGTCGTTGATCTTCGGAAGCGTCTCCGCCGTGAATTCGACGTCGACGACGTTTCCGAGAACCTGGACTACTTTACCAGTGGCAGCCATTATCAATCGTTCCTTATTTCAGTTTCTATTTTATCAGTTGTAAAACGAGCGACGGAGTCCCGTGTCATCCTGAGCTTGTCGAAGGATCGCAACGAGCGATTGTCTTGAGGCGATCCTTCAACTGCAGCGCTTCGCGCTTCCGTTCAGGATGACACTGGGGAAACCATTATCCGTTTACCAAAGCCTCTGCACCGCCGACGATTTCGAGGAGTTCCTTCGTAATCGCGGCTTGACGCGCGTTGTTCATTTGGATGGTGAGTTCGTCGATCAACTTGCCGGCGTTGTCCGTCGCGTTGTTCATCGCAAGCAATTGCGCGGCGAAGAACGCGGCGTCGGTCTCCAACATTGCGGAGAAGATCGTAAATTCGAGGTACTTCGGCAGCAAGCGTGACAGCACGAACTCGGGTGACGGCGCGAATTCAACCGAACCTTTCGGTGCGTGCGACTCCGCTTCGCCCGCGTCACCCTTCGCCCGAAGGGCATCCGCAACAATGGGCACCATCTGGCGCGTTTCAGGCCGCTGCACCATCATCGTGATCAGTTTCGACGAGATCATCGTGATGCCGGAGATCTTCCCGCCGATGAAGTCGTCCGTTACTTGTTTCGCGACTGCGCGCGCGACGTCGATCTTCGACGGGGCGTTCAGCACCCAGGTCGGATGATTCGGTTTGCCCATGCGGCGCACGGCGTTACGCGCTTTGATGCCGACCGTGTACCACGCGACCTCTTTCTGCTCGCGCGCAAAGAGTTCGCCCGCGCGAATCACGTTCGAGTTGAACGCGCCCGCAAGGCCCTTATCCGCCGTCATCAAGATCACGCCCATCGGCGCGCTCGCGTTGCCAGGCTTCATGAACGGATGGTCGACCGTCGACACCGCGTTCATCAGGTCGCGCAGCATCTCGGCAAGCGTGTCCGCATAGGGACGCGCTTGCTTTTGCGCTGCTTCGGCGCGGCGGATCTTGGCCGCGGCGACTTGTTTCATCGCCTTGGTGATCTGCTGCGTATTCTTCAGCGAACGAATCCGCTCGCGAAGATCCTTGACTGACGGCATTAGAAGCTCTTATTGAACTCCGTGATTGCGGCGTTCAGCTTCTGTTTGGTGTCATCTGCGAGTTGGCCGCTTGATGCGATCGCTTGCGGGATCTCCGGATGCTTCGAATGCAGGAACTCGATGAAGCCCGAGGCCCAGTTTTGCAGGCGCGGCGTCGCGATGTCGTTCACGTAGCCGTTGGTCGCGGCGTAAATAATCGCGACCTGATCTTCCATTGCCATCGGCTGATACTGCGGCTGTTTCAGCAACTCGGTGAGTTTTTCACCGCGCATGAGCTGCATCTGCGTCGCCTTGTCGAGATCGCTTGCGAGTTTCGCGAACGCGGCGAGGTCGCGGTACTGCGCGAGTTCGAGCTTCAGCTGACCGGCGACGCTCTTCATCGCCTTGGTCTGCGCCGAACCACCGACGCGCGACACCGACAGACCGACGTTCACGGCCGGACGGATACCTTGGAAGAAGAGTTCCGGCGTCAGATAGATCTGACCGTCGGTGATCGAGATCACGTTGGTCGGAATGTACGCCGAGAAGTCACCCGCTTGCGTTTCGATGATCGGGAGCGCCGTCATCGATCCCGCGCCGAGCTCGTCGGAAAGTTTCGCGGCGCGTTCGAGCAGACGCGAGTGCAGGAAGAAGACGTCACCCGGATACGCTTCGCGGCCCGGCGGACGGCGCAGAAGAAGCGCCATTTCACGATACGATTGCGCGTGCTTCGTGAGATCATCGTAAATGATGAGAACGTCTTTGCCCTGGTACATAAGTTCTTCGCCCATCGCGCAGCCGGCGAACGGAGCGATCCAGCGAAGTGCCGCGGATTCCGACGGACCGACCGCGACGATCGTCGTATAGTCCATCGCGCCCTTTTGTTCGAGCGTTTGCGCAAGCGCGGCAACCGTCGAGTTCTTCTGACCGATCGCGACGTAGATGCAGAAAACGTTCTTCCCTTTTTGATTGATGATCGTGTCGACCGCGATCGCCGTCTTTCCGGTCGAACGGTCGCCGATGATCAGCTCGCGCTGACCTTTGCCGATCGGGATGAGCGCGTCGATCGCGCGGATACCGGTCTGCAGCGGCTGCTTGACGCCTTGACGCTGAACCACGGTCGGCGCGACGTTTTCGATTGTGCGATACTTCTTCGTTTCGATCGGGCCTTTGCCGTCGACGGGCTGGCCGAGCGGATTGACGACGCGACCAAGCAGCGCTTCACCGACCGGAACCGACGCGATGCGTCCGGTGCGGCGGACCTTGTCGCCTTCTTTGATGTCTTCGTCGTCGCCCATGATGACGACGCCGACGTTGTCCTCTTCCAAGTTGAGGGCGACGCCTTGCAGGCCGTTATGGAACTCGACGAGTTCCGACGCGCGCACCCCGCGCAGACCGTAGATGCGCGCAAGATTCGCGCCCACCTCGATCACGGTTCCAACTTCGTCCTCTTGGACCGCCGTATTAAAGCTCGCGATTTGCTGCTTAAGGATTCCGGCAATTTCGTCAGCGTTAATCATCAGTATCTATCCTGTGCGTTGTCTTTATTGTTGGGCGAACAGCGTTCGCGACAGTTCTTCGAGGCGGCCCGCTACGGTGCCGTCGATGCGGCGATCGCCCATGACGACGCGCACGCCGCCGATAAGCGAGGGATCGCGACGTACGGAGACGTCGAATTTTTTGCTGTACACGCGTTCGAGGCGATCGACGAGCGAACGGAGCTCGTTTTCCGGCAAGTCACGAGCCGTGATGACCGTGAGCGGCTCCATTCCCCGCGCCGCAAGTTCGAGCTTGCGATACTCGGTAACGACATCGTCGAGAATGACCTCGCGACGCTTGCGCACGAGCAGCAATGCCGTGTGCATTGCGATCTCGTCGACGCGTCCGTTGAACGCGTTCGTGATCGCCTTCTCTTTGTCGGCACGGTCGACGATCGGCGAAACGAAGAACTCGCGCGTCGACGCGTCTTCGCCGACTGCACGACCGATGGCCGAGAGATCGTTGCCGACCTTCTCGACGCGTCCGGCCTGCTCGGCGAGTTGAAAAACGGCGACCGCGTACCGCCGCGCGAGAGTTTCGTTAGCCATTAATTTGCGGCTCCGTGTTCGAGCGATGCAACGAACTGGTCGACAAGCCGCGCGTTCACTCCGCCGTCGACGCGGGTTTCCGCTTCGCGGCGCGCGAGATCGAGTGCTTTTGCCGCGAGCTCTTCGCGCAATTGTTCCCGGGCGGCGGCGCGCGCACGCTCGAGTTCACCCTGCGCATTGCGCAACATGCGCTCGCCCGCTTCATTCGCTTCGGCGATCGTGACTCCGGATTCGTGCTCAGCTTGATTCGACGCGCGTTCGGCGATCAAATCCGCGTCGTGTTTCGCGCCTTCGATCTCTTGGCGCAGAAGATCGAGCGCCGCCTTCGCTTCATCGCGATGACGTTCGGCTTCGGCCAACAGACGGTTTTGATTCGCCTGAGCGGCGAGCACTGCGGGCGCGATGTACTTCATCCACAGCCACACCAGGACGGCGAGGAAGAGAATCGCCGAGACGATGTCCGACCACTTGGCAATTTGTTCGTAGTCGATCATCGCTCGGAAACCGTCCGTTCGACCATCAAGTCGGCGAGTTGACGTACCAGGCTCTCCTCACCGACGCGCGCCGCAACGAGCTCCGCATCGACTTGCTTGTCGGCCGCTTCGATCGTTGACTGCGCTTGCGACGTATAGTTTGCAGAAATCTCCGCGGCTTTATTCGACGCTTCGGCGCGAGCCTTGGCGATCGCCGCTTCCGCATCGCGTCGTGCGGCCGCGCGCACGCCCTCGGCCTCCGCACGAAGCTTGCCGCCCTCGGTTTGATACTTCTCGTAATCCGAGTGAACGCTGTTGATGTACTTCCGGCGCGCGCTGATCCCGCGGCTAACCGGTCGATAGAAAACAGCCGTCAAGATCGCGAAGAAAATCGCGAAATTGATCAACTGAACCCAAAACGTTCCGTCAGGTTGGAGAAACATCTCCGCGGCAAGCATCATGATGGATTAACGCCTAGTGGAGGTGGGTCAGAAGGTTCGGAACGTTCGCAACGGAGAGCAGCAAATAGAACCCGAGACCGAGACCGATAATCGGGAATGCTTCCAGAACGCCGACGCCGAGGAACATGAACGTGAAGATGTTCGGACGAGCTTCCGGCTGACGCGCAATCGCCTCGACGGCCTTGCTTGCGACGATGCCGTCGCCGATGGCCGAGCCGAATGCAACGGCGGCGACGATGATGCCGAACGCCAGCAGGGTCAGGCCTGCAACCAACGCTTCAGAGGTCAAGTACGTACCTTTCCTTAGTTTCCAGTGTGGTTGACTTTAACTAGCAAAGTTTTAACTTTGATAGGTAAAGCCTAATGATCTTCAGCGGTCGCGAGCGAGAGATACACGATTGCGAGCAGCGTGAAGACAAAAGCTTGTACGGTTCCGACGAAAAAGTTGAAGAACTGAATGAGGAACGGAACGACCGTTACTGCGAGCGAGAGATTCAGCGGACCAATCTGGACTTTCGCGGTGATGATCGACGCTATGATGATGAAGAGCAACTCGCCGACAAAGATGTTGAAGAACAGACGCGCGGCCAAGGTGGCCGGACGCGCGAGTTCTTCGATGATATTGATGGGCGTGAGCAAGACGTTGGGCTTGGTCACGTGCAGGAACTGTTTCGGACCGTTCATGCGAACGCCGACGATCCACGTAAGGAAGAACACGATCAGCGCAAGCGGAAGCGTCGTGTTGATGTCGGCCGTCGGGGAACCGCCGAACGGCAGACCGAGCACCTTGAACGGAAAGATGCCGAACTGGTTCATCAAGAAAATGAAGATGAACAGCGAGATGAAGAACGGAACGTACGGTTCGCCGCGTTCACCGAGGGTGCTCATCGCCAAGTCTGCGATGTAATTGATCACGCCTTCGGCGACGGTCTGGCGCTTCGAGACGTACGCGGAGCGATAGCTCGCGCCGACCCACGCGAAAAAGACGAGCGAAATGATCATGACCAGCCACGTGGTCATGATCGTGTCGGCGTGAACGGTCCCGAAGACCGGCCACTGCCAGAGGATGTGCTCGCCGATTTGCTCGTGCACGAAACGCTATTCTCTTTTAAATGCGCGCTGGACACTCGCCATATACAGCGCTAGCGGTAGAAAGAAACCGGCAAAATATGCCGCCATTGACCACCAGGGTCCCCGGGCGGCAAATGCCACCGGGACTATACCGAAGACCGCGATTCTTAGAAAACTACTAAAGACGAAGCCCCCGACCGACCGGGTCTCGACGACCCGCTCATTGCTGCGCATCAACAACAGGTTGTTGATGATACCGCAAACGCCGCCGGTCACCAAAGCAAGCGCCGGAATGGGGAACCAAAAAGCGGTTGCAGTACCGGCGATCGCTACGACGAGCAGGGTTCGAAACGAAACCGATTTCTTGAGCGCGCGATACGTCGCGAGATCGGCAGCCGCTTCGGCGTCGCCATAGCTACGCTCAGTCTTCCCCCATTCCTCCTCGTCGTCCCAACCGCTCATTTCGCGCGAAAAAGCAGCCGCACGGCGCTATATGCGCCCGCACCGAGCCCAACGATTAATCCGACGAACGCCCACACCGGCTGTCCCGTTCTTCCGCCGATGAAAATTCCGATCAAGAGCCCGGCAAGCGTCGCGCCGGCGAACGTGCCGCCGGCGGCGATGACAGGGAGCGCCTCCTTCACGGCGCGACGACGCCGAACGGTTCGGGATACGGCGCGCCCGCATGACGCGCGAGAAGCCATTCGACGATTCGGCGAGACGCGTGTCCGTCGCCGTACGGATTCACCGCACGGGCCATGCGGGCGAATTCCACGTCGTCCGTAAGCAAACGCCGCGTCGCGGCTACGATCTTTGCGCGGTTGTGTCCGACCAGCTCGAGCGTTCCGGCTTCGAGCCCCTCGGGGCGCTCCGTTTCGTCGCGCATGACGAGCACCGGCTTCCCGAGGCACGGCGCCTCTTCTTGTAAGCCGCCGGAATCGGTAAGCACGAACGTCGCGCCCTTGACCGCGGCAACCATCTCCGCATAGTCGATGGGCTGCACGAGCACGACGCCCGGAACATTGTCGAGCACTTCGAGCGCGACCGGGCGAACGTGCGGTGACGGATGCACGGGCCAATAAATCTGCGGACGCATCGGCAGTTCCGTGATCTCGCGCATCGCTTCACACATTTCACGCATGTGCGGGTGGTTCTCGCGGCGATGCGCGGTGACGACGACGATCGGCCGCGAGGGATCGAGCAGATCGAAATCCGGCGGCTTCGGGAGATCCGTGCGGTTCGCCGTCGCAAGAAACGCGTCGATCACCGTGTTGCCGGTGACGATGATATCTTCGACGTTGACGTTTTCGCTCAGCAGATGTTCTCGCGCAAGCGTCGTCGGTGAGAAATGATAGCGCGCAATCGTGCCGGTTAGGCGGCGATTCATCTCTTCGGGATAGGGCAGCCACGGATCGCTCGTACGCAATCCCGCTTCGACGTGTCCCACCGGAATTTGCTGGTAGAACGCCGCGAGCGCGGCGGAACTGCTCGTCGTCGTATCACCGTGCACCAGCACGACGTCGGGTTTCGCCGCTTTGAGCACCGGCTCCATACCTTCGAGGACGCGTGTCGTGATTTGCGTGAGCGTTTGGTCGCGCGTCATGATGTCGAGATCGTACTGCGGCTCGATTCCGAAGAGCTCGAGCAGATCGTCGAGCATCTGCCGGTGTTGCGCGGTAACGCAAACCAAATCGTCGATTCCGGGATGCGCGCGCAGCGCATCGACGACGGGAGCCATCTTGATGGTGTCGGGCCGCGTTCCGAACACGGTCATCACGCGAAGCTTATGATTATTCATGGGATTGGTGTTTAGATCGTGTGTTTAAAGACGTGAGTAAATTCACCGGAGAGCGCGAGCGCCACGACGCCGAGCACGAAGCACACGGCGTAGATTAAAAGCACCGCTTGCCGTACATTCAACCCGAACCGGAAAATTAACTGGTGGTGGAAGTGGCCGCGATCGGCTTCGGTGATTTTCTTCCCCGAGCGCGCGCGCCGCACGATCGCGGCAGCTGTATCGAGCACCGGCAGCGCCAGGACGACGAGTGGAACGACAATGGAAATCGCAATCGCCGTCTTACTTGCGCCGATGATCGACACGGTAGCGAAGACATACCCGATGAACAACGATCCCGCATCGCCCAAAAATATCTTTGCCGGATTGAAATTGTAGGGAAGAAATCCGAGCGCGCCACCCGCGAGTGCGATCACCACGAGCGCGACGACCGGATTGCCGTGCAGCACCGAGATCGCAAAGAGAAACAAACTTGAAATTGCGGTGAAACCCGAAAGCAGCCCGTCGAGCCCGTCGATGAAGTTGATCGCATTCATCATGGTGAGGTACCACAGCAGCGTAAGCGGCACGCCGACGTACCACGGAAAGTCGATCCAGTTCGAATTCGGATTGTGCACGAACGGATTGGTGATGCCCGGGATGACGAACCCGTAGAGCATCGAGATCAGCGCGACGACGATCTGTGCGAAGAGTTTGTTGCGCGGACGCATCTGCATGATGTCGTCCCAGACACCGACGCCGAGAATCAACAAACTCCCAAAAAGCAGTCCGACGAGCTTGTGCACCGTGTCGAACTGATCGGCCATCATGTCGAGCTTCTGATGCACGCCGAGGTGTGCAGCTGACGGAAAGAGCGCGTACGGCGAACTGAGCGCGAACCCGAGCACCGCGAAGAGCGCAAATGCGAATCCGAAGAAGACGGCGAGACCGCCGATGCGCGGCGTCGGATGTACGTGCACGTGCCGTTCTTCGCCGGCACCGACGATGATCTCCAAATGCGTTGCAAGCCGAATCACGAGCGGCGTCGTCGCCGCCGAAACGGCAGCTGCGACGCCGAACGTGATCAGATAAATGAAGCCGGCGGTCACGCGCGGGTTGCCTCGAGCGTCGCAAACTGCGCAATTGCCACGCCCGCTTCGGCAAGCAGTTCGCTTGCCACCGCGTCGGGGTAGCCGACGTCGTAGACGATCTTCTGTACGCCCGCGCTGATCAAGAGCTTCGAACAATTCACGCACGGCTGGTGCGTGCAATAGGCGATCGAACCGGCGAGGCTCACGCCGTGCAAGGCGCCTTGAACGATGGCATTGGCTTCCGCGTGCGTCGCACGAGCGCAGTGATCGTTGACGAGAATGCATCCGGCTTCCGTGCAATGCGCGACGCCCCGCGGCGCGCCGTTGTACCCCGTCGTGAGAATGCGATGTTCGCGAACGAGCACGCAACCGACCGAAAGACGCGGACAGGTTGCGCGCGTGGCGACGGTCCGCGCGATCTGCATGAAATATTCATCCCAACCGGGGCGCATGGTTACTCCTGGGGTTATCTCTTAGGTATGTGCGCGCACCGCGTGCGGCACGGAGGTAAGGCTGCCGAACATCCGGTCGCCGGCATCGCCGAGGCCCGGAACGATATAGGCATGATCGTTCAACCCGGCATCGACCGCCGCAGTGACGATCGTAACGCCGGGATGCGATTCGTGGATATGCGCGACCCCTTCAGGAGCCGCGATCACGCACACGAACGTCATGTGCCGTGCACCGCGGTCGACGAGCGCATCGAGCGCGGCAACGCCGGAATGACCGGTCGCAAGCATCGGATCGAGCACGAAGACGTGACGATCTTCAAGCTGCGGCGGAACGTTGGCGTAGTACGGAACCGCGCGCAACGATTGCGGATCGCGATAAAAGCCCAGATGCGCCACGACGGCATCATCGATGACGTCGAGAAACCCCGGAAGCAGCCCAAGGCCTGCACGAAGCACCGGCGCCACGACGGGACGCGTTGCGATGCGCTGCGCCGTTGTTTCGATCAAGGGAGTCGTCACGCGTTCGTCGCGTAGCGGCAACGAGCGCGTCGCTTCGTAGGCGAGAAATGCGCCGAGTTCCTCGATCAGCGTACGAAAAACCGGCGTCGTCGTATCGCGATCGCGCAGACGCGCAAGGCGATCGGCGACGGCCGGATGACCGACGACGTGCAACGCTTGGGAAGCGGGCATGACTGGGATATTTAGGGCGCTCCCGACCCGAAGCCTTTAGCGGCATACTTGGGTTGCAAGCGTCGTGGAGATGGCGCGCACGGCTCGATCGGCTCGCGACCTGTGGGTGCTGATCGCGACGATCGTCGGTTCGAGCATGGCCTTTATCGACGGCTTCGTCGTTACGCTTGCGTTGCCGTCCATTCAACGCGAATTCCACGCCGGAGCGGGCGACGTCGCATGGATCGTCGAGCTCTACACGCTCGTCGTCGGATCGCTGATGCTATTGGCGGCGCGCTCGCGGATATCTACGGCCGCAAGCGCATCTTTACAATGGGCGTGATTCTTTTCACGATCGGCTCGGTTGGCTGCGCGTTTGCCTGGTCGATCCCGTCAATGCTCTTCGCCCGGGTCGTGCAAGGCTGCGGCGGTATGCTGCTCATCCCGGCGAGCCTCGCGATTCTGGGCGCACACTTCACCGGCACCGCGCGTGACCGCGCGATCGCCGCGTGGTCCGCTTTTGGCGCACTGACGTCGACGCTCGGTCCGATGCTCGGCGGCGCGCTGATCGATTCGCTCGGCTGGCGGTCCGTTTTTTGGATCAACATTCCGCTCGCGGCGCTGGTGCTCTACGCCACGCGCGTGCACGTCGATGAAAGCCGTGATGAGCACGCCTCGCGTCAGTTGGACCTCTTCGGTGCGGGGCTCGTGACGATTTCACTCTTCGCTATTACGTACGCACTAATCCGCGGCAGCGCGATCGGCTGGCATTCGATTGCGACTACGGGAAGCGCGATCGCCGGCGTGGTTGTCATGGGTATCTTCGTCGTTCGCGACCGGCGCGTGAAGAATCCGCTTATTCCTCCCGAGGTCTTCGCATCGCGAACATTCGGAACGATCAACGTTGCGACGCTGCTGCTGTACGGCGCGCTCGGTGCGAACTTCTATGAGCTGCCGTTCGTGATGATCCAGGGTCATGGCTACAACGCATTGCAGACCGCCTTTGCAATCCTCCCGATGGCCGCGTGCATGGTTGCACTCGCGCGCGTCGGCACCGCGCTCGCGCGTATCGTCGGCATGCGATTGTGGTTGACGATTGGGCCGACGATCGTCGCGATCGGGTTTTTGCTGCTCGCGGCCTTCGAGCCGAATGCGACCTACTGGAGCTCGTTCTTTCCCGGCATTTTCGTCATCGGCATCGGTCTGGGACTTACGGTCGCTCCATTAACATCGACCGTGATCGATTCGGTTCAGTCCGAACACGTCGGCATCGCCTCCGGAATCAACAACGCCGTCTCGCGTGTTGCAGGATTGCTCGCGGTCGCGGCACTCACGGCAGTATTGTCCGCCTTGTACAACGCCTCACTCGATCGTTCGCTCGACACCATACACGCAACGGCAGCGCAGCGCAGCGAAGCGAACGCCCAACGCGACCGGCTCGGCGGCGCGCGCTTCAAAGATCAACAACTGCAACACGCCTCAACACGCGCCTTCGAACGCGGATTTCAAGGCGTCGCCATCGGCTGCGCGATCCTGGCCGTCCTCGCCGCAATCACCGATGCGCTCGGCATCCACAACGAAGAACTAAAAAACACCTAGCCGTGATTAGAAGGCGGTTAGTGCGTATTCCGAGAGGACGCGTTCGAGGGCGTAGAGGTCGTCGATCGTTCGTTCCGGTTTTGGGGAGAGGACGGCGCGGCGGCGGTTGCACCACACGGTATGGAAGCCCGCTTGACGCGCGCCCATCGCATCCCAATCGTTGGACGAGACGAACAGCACTTCGCTCGGCGCGACGCCGAGCGTCAAGATCTGTTCGTACACCGCCGAGCGCGGTTTGAACGTTTTGACGGCGTCGGCTGAGAACAAGTGACTGAAGAAATCGCCGATGGAGGCGTGCGCGAGCGCGTTGCGCGCCGTGTGCGCGACGGCGTTCGTTAATACGACCATCGGCACCATCGATTTCGCGGCCGACTTGAGCGCGGGAACGACGTCGTCGTACGGCGGCAGCGCGGCCCACGCATCGATGAGCGCCTTCGTCGACGACGGATCGAGCTTCATATGGAAGCGCGGGGCGATTTCGTGCAGCGCCGTAAACGTGATGCGGTCGAAATCCATGTACCGGCCGCTCGACGCTGCGTTGCTCAACTGCAATTGGCGTTGACGCCACGCGGCGCACGCGGCTTCCGGCATCGGCGTGTACTGACGCAAGGCATCGACGAGCGCATCGACGTCGATCAACGTTCCGTACAGATCGAACGCGACGACCCGAATGGAATCGGCCATGCGCTAGGGTACGTCAAAGCGCGACGTTAATTCATGAACGCGAGCCCGCAGTTTATCGACGGTCGCCTTTGCCTCGATATCGGCGAGTCCGTCGAGCATGATGCGGGCGACCTCGCGGCATTCCTCGACACCAAAGCCGCGTGACGTGATCGCCGGCGTACCGATCCGGATTCCGCTCGCGATCATCGGCTTTTGCTGATCGTAAGGAATCGCGTTCTTGTTGACGGTGATGCTGATGTCGTCGAGATATTGCTCGACCGCTTTACCGGTGAGGCCTTTGACCGAGACGTCGACGAGCATGAGGTGGGTGTCGGTGCCGCCCGCAACCAAACGCAGCCCGCCGCGAACAAACTCTTCCGCCATCGCCTTCGCGTTATCGATCACTTGTTGCTGATACGTTTTAAACGACGGTTGCAGCGCTTCGTTGAATGCCACGGCTTTCGCCGCGATCGTGTGCATCAACGGGCCGCCTTGGATGCCGGGGAAGACGCTCTTATCGATTGCCTGCGCGTAGGGTTCCTTGCAAAGAATAATCCCGCCGCGCGGTCCGCGCAGCGTCTTGTGCGTCGTCGATGTGACGTATTCGGCGACCGGGACCGGCGACGGATGCAATCCGACCGCAACAAGCCCTGCGATATGCGCCATGTCGACGAGGAGCACCGCACCGATTTCATCCGCGATCTCGCGGAACGGCGCATACTCCATCGTACGTGGATACGCGCTTGCACCGGCGATGATCATCTTCGGTTTAAACTCGCGCGCTTTCGCACGAACGTCATCGAAATCGATCAATTCGGTGTCTTTGCGCACGCCGTACGCGACGGCGTTGTAGAGCTTGCCGCTAAAGCTCACTTTCGTGCCGTGCGTCAGGTGGCCGCCGTGCGCGAGCGACATGCCGAGCACCGTGTCGCCCGGCTGCAATTGCGCCATGAACACGGCCATATTTGCCTGCGCGCCCGCGTGCGGTTGCACGTTCGCGTGCTCGGCGCCGAAGATCGTCATCAAACGATCGATCGCGAGATTCTCGACGACGTCGACGAACTCGCATCCGCCGTAATACCGTTTGCCCGGATATCCTTCCGCGTATTTGTTTGTCATCACCGAGCCCATCGCTTCGCGGACGGCGCGGCTCGCGTAGTTCTCCGAAGCAATCAGCTCGAGGTTTTCTTCCTGACGCCGCTCCTCGTTCTTGATTGCGGCAAAAACTTCGCGATCTTCGGCTTCAATGGCGCTGGGCGTGAGAATATCCATGAGATGTCTTTCTTAGAGCAATTCTTTGGGTGTAACGGCGTTGACGACCATGCCGGCTTCGATGTCTTTGAGCGTGCGTTCGCGCTGCGCGTCGCCGAATTCGAAGAGTTGATCGACGCGGAATTGGTGACGTTTACCATCTTCAGCGTCACCATCGAACGGTGTGTGGAGGAAGATATCGACGAGGCGTTCGGTCATTTCCCAACCGGTGAGACGTTCGGAAAGCGCGAGCACGTTCGCATCGTTGTGACGGCGCGCGAGCTCGGTCGTAAGCGGTTCAAAAACCGCTGCGCATCGAATACCCGGAACCTTATTCGCCGCAATCGCAATTCCAAGACTCGAGCCGCAAACAACGATCCCGCGATCGGCTTGCCCGCTCGCTACCGCTTCGCCCACCGCATAGCCATACTGCGGATAATCAACCGGCGTATCATCGTTCGTGCCGTAATCGATAATCTCATGACCGCTCGAACGCAACATTTGCGCAATGCGATTTTTGGTATCGAAACCGGCATGATCCGCGCCAAGCGCAATCTTCATTTACACGGCGCTCCGCCCCGGGCGGAGCCTGTCCTGAGCTCCGTCGAAGGGCGACCCCCAATTCGTGGGGCCCCCGTGCCGTGGGCCGCATAGGCATGGTTCACAAACAAAGTCTCCCCTGGGGCGGCCCTAATGAACATTTTGGCGACAGCAAACATGTTCCGGGACCACGCCGCGTGAATGTTGCGATTCCATGAAGCTAGCTTGTACGAGCAGCGCGTTTTCGGGTGCGCTGGATCGCGGGGATCTGACGCAGCTCGAGATTATCGATTATGCTGCGCGAGAGCTGAGCATCGACGGCATCGTCTTGGACGTGCGCCACTTTCCGCGGACCGATGACGACTACCTCGCCCAAGTAAAGAAGATGGCCGCGGATGTCGGCCTGACGATTGCGGCGTTGGAAAGCTCGGACATCTTTACGTCGGACACGTCGACGATGCAACGCGCGCTTGCCATGGCGACGGCACTCGGCAGCCCGTTGATTGCGGCGCCGCTCGGCTCCGAAACAGCGCTCGCGTGGAGCGCGCAGCTCGCAAAGCTCTCGGAGGCGGCTGGGCTTGCGAAGGCTGCGAACGTGACGTTGGCGCTGCGTAATGTACCGGGAACGTTCGCATCGAGCGTTGCCGACTGCAAGCGCGTCTCGAAAGAAACCGATTCGGCGTGGCTTCGGTATGGTCTTGAGCCCGCGGCCTTTGACGCTTCAAGCGACGCGCGGGACTTGGAGGAGCGGACCGTGCTTCTGTGGTCCGATGCGCTTTCCACGCCGGAGCCGTTCTTTGCAGCGTGGCCGTCGTTTTTGGGGTTCGTCGTGCTGACCGGCGGTGCGCCGGTGCCCGAAATGAAAAACGCGATCCGCCGGTGGCGTATCGCGCATGCACAGTTCGTGCTCGACCGCAAGTAACGTCTGCCACGCGAGGCAACTGAACCTGCGTTCTCGCAGGTGGGTGCGGCCCGGGCGCAGAGCCGGCAGTCCATCGACCAGTGTCGAGTAGGACCAAGCCGTCTCGTCGTGACCGGAGCTGATGCTCCCTAGGTTTCCAAGTCGGTTCGGCACCTATGGCGTGGTGCGCGCTAAGCGCAGTCGAGCCTTTGTAGCGTACCACTTGCCGTCAAGAGCCGGACGATGGTTGACAACCGGGCAGGCGGTCGATCAAAGTGAGCACGTGGCCTTTCATTTTTCGGCTCGTCTCCGCGGCAGCGAGCCGCACGGGGCCGGATACATTGAGGTGCCGCCAAGCGTGATGCGCTCGCTCCAGTGGGGGCGATGCGTTCGCGTGCTCGTCACGATCGACCGCAGCGTCGACATTCCGACGACGATCATGAACGTCGGCTGGGGCCCTAGCTTTCTCGTGCCGCGTCACACACGCGTCGCCGCGGGACTTCGTCTCGACTCAATGGTCAGCGTCAGCGTCCGCCGCCGTTGACGGCGATGTCGTGAATGAAGTGCTCGATCGCGCTCTGAACGCGTAGCGGCAGTTCGCAGAACTCCACGTCCTGCACGTACTGTCCGCGCACGCGACGCGCACCTGGTAACGCGTTTGCGCGCACCGTCACAATCGGCGATTCGCCGGGAATTACGCTCCCCAGACGCAGATCGATTTTCATCGGCCATTCTTGGCGCAAGACGCGGTCCGATGCAATGCGCATGCCGTTCGTGCGCAACGCGACCGCGATCGCGGTGAAGCGCCCGTTTTGGGGAATCGATATTTCAACTTGCAGCTTGACGTCGACGCCGCTCACGCTGGAACGGCGATCCGCGCCGTTGCGAATGCGCGCAAACTTACTCGCGTAGAACGAAACGTAACTTCGCACGTCATCGCGCATCTCGCCGTTGTCGAGACGAAAGAGCACGCCGTAATGATAGACGCGATCGGCGACGAGGCCACGGGCTCGAACGACGTTCCCGGTAACACGTAGCGGCGGCCGTCCCGGGCGCGGAAGCTCGATTCGCACCGGATGGGTCATGCGCAGCGGCACACGCGTGGAGACGCGGCACCCCGTCGCGGAGAGATCCTCGAGCGTCGCTCGAATAAGAACATCGATTCCGGTCGCGCGCATTTCGATCGCGCCGCGCATCGGAAACCGCCGCTCTTTACGGCGATCGCCGGTCGTGCGCTGGACGATAGCGACGTGCATAAAGCCCTCCTTATGCACAGAGCACACCCGTGAAGTTGGCTCACTTCAACCATCGGGGCGATTCCCGAAAAACATTCGATAACACAGGTTAAAAAATTGAAATGCCGCAGCGCTAGACGCTTTCGCGCGCGGCTCTATGGCGTGATTGAGCGTCGCCATGCAGACATTGCCCATCGCGCGTGACCGCTTCGTCCGTCACGGTCATCTCGAGGTTCCGCGAAGCGCCGAGCAGCAGTACGAAGCGGCAAAAACCTACCTTTCCCGCGACCCGCTCGAGCGTCGCCTTTTTCAGAAACTAGAGCATCCCGCGGACGGCCGGCACTATGTCTTAGCAATCAACGATCGAAACAACGACTACTTCGATCCGGCCGCCAATACGATCGCGTGGGACCCGTATAGCGCGCTTCGCACGACAAACGGTGGGCGTCAATCGCCCGCGCTCGGTCTCGGACACGAAGTGGATCACGCCGTCGAGAGCCGTGCGAAAGCCCTTCGGCTGATGAATCACTTCGACGCGCGCTACGATACCGCGGAAGAACGGCGTGTCATCCTCGGAAGCGAAACGCATGCCGCGCGAATGTTGGGCGAGGGCACACGCCGCGATCACGCCGGCAGCGTCTACCGTGTCGCTTCACCGGTTATGAGATGACCGCGGTTTTCCCAAAACCGGCGCATAGACGGCTAGCGCGCGCGCCCGCGCCTCGCCATGATCGACGATCGGCGCATGATATCTGATGCCGGATTTCCACGGCGCATGAATGTCGCGGGCCGGCACATCGGATAGCTCCGGAATCATACTGCGAATGAACGCGCCGCCGGGGTCGAATTTCTCACTCTGCAGAACCGGATTGAAGATTCGAAAGTACGGAGCGGCATCGGCACCGGTCGACGCTGCCCACTGCCAACCGCCGTTATTTTGGGCGAGATCCGCATCGGCAAGGCGCGTTTCAAAATACCGCTCGCCCCATCGCCAGTCGACAAGCAAGTCTTTCGTAAGAAAGGACGAGACGATCATGCGCAAGCGATTGTGTATCCAGCCCGTCTCGTTCAATTGAATCATCGCAGCGTCGACGATCGGGTAGCCGGTACGGCCTTCGCACCACGCTGCAAACGCATCCTCACCGTTGTCCCACCGCAGCCGGTCGCCGTTTTCGAGAAACGCACCCGTTGCAACGTGCGGAAAGCTGCGCAGCAGCATCTGGAAAAACTCGCGCCAAATCAACTCCGAGATCCACTTCTGCGCACTCGCCCTGCGCGACGGATCGCGGGCGACACGAAACGCGCCTTCGAAAGCGGTGCGAATGCCGATCGTTCCCGCGCGCAACTGTACCGAAAGATGCGAGGTAATGTCCCAGGCCGGAAAATCGCGCAATTCGCGATACCGGACGACGTTGCCGTCGTCGGCGAGGAACGCATCCAGCATGCCGCGTGCGAGCTTCTCGTTGCAATGCGGATAGCGGCGTGATGAAGTGAAGCCGAAATCCTCGGGCGTGGGAATCGGACGCGTTGCGCCGATCGCATTGCGGTCCATTGCTCGTGCGATTGCGCCGCTTGTATCGACCGGAAGCACGGGCGCGAGCGCGTATCGATCGCGCCAACGCCGTTCGTACGCGGTGAAGACGCGGTAGGGTGCACCTTCGCCGGTACGCACGTCCTTTGCACCGAGACAAACATGATCGAGGCAGGCATGTACCTCAACGCCGGCTTCGCGCAAAGACCGTTCGGCCTCGCGGTCGCGCGCGATTGCCGCGGGTTCGTAATCTTCGTTATAAAAGACGGCGTCCGCGCCGATGTGCGTCGCAAACGAGACCAACTCGTGCACGGGATCACCCTGCAAAACGGCGAGATCGGATCCGCGCTCGCGCAGACGCTCGCGCAACGCCTCGAGTGCTTCGAAGAACGTTTGCACGATCGGCGCGCCGATGCGCTCCGACGCGAGCAGTTTGGGATCGACGACGAACGTGAGAACGAGTTCGCGGCTCAAAGCGCCCGCGGCCGCAAGTGCGACGTTGTCGTCCAGCCGCAAGTCTCTGCGTAACCACACGATCGCGCGAGTGTATCGGACATCAGTCAATTGCGTCGATCCTCCGAGGAGAGCGTTCGAACGAGCAGAAAGCGCAGGCATGGGTCTCTCGCTCTCCATTACACCGCTCGCGCTTCCGCTTAAACATCCGTTCAAAATCGCGCGTAGCGAGGAAACCGTTGCGCGCACCGCGCTCTTCCGCGTCAGCGACGGCGCAACCGAAGGCATCGGCGAATCGACGCCGATCGCTCGCTACGGCGAATCCGTCGAATCGGTCGAACGATATTTTCAAGAAAATCATTTGACGCTCGACGATCCTTTTCGCCTGGACGACTTGCTCAACGAGGACATTCCGCCCGCAGCGCGCGAGGGACTGGATCTCGCCCTCCACGATCTCATCGGCAAGCGCCTCGGTCAGCCGCTCTATGCATTACTCGGGCTCGATCCCGCACGCACGCCGGTTACGTCGTTCACGATCGGCATCAGCGATCCCGAAACGACGCTGCGCAAGCTCGAAGAGATCGGCAATCACCCGGTCCTGAAGGTCAAGCTCGGCCTCGGAACCGCGCGCGAGCAAGTCGAAACGATCGCCGCCATTCGCGACCGCTACACGGGCGCGATTCGCATCGACGCAAACGAAGGCTGGAGCGTCGAGAGCGCCATCGAGATTCTGCGCGAGCTTGCGAAGTACGAAATCGAGTTTTGCGAGCAGCCGATTCCCGCAGGTTCGCCGGAGGGACTGCGCGCGATTCGCGAGCGATCCGAAATACCGATCGTTACCGATGAGGATTCCCTCACCGCGAACGACTTGGTGCATTTGATCGGCTGCGTCGACGGCGTCAACGTCAAACTAGCGAAGACGGGCGGCATCCGCGGCGCGATCGCGATGATTCACACCGCTCGTGCGCTCGGTATGAAGATCATGCTCGGATGCATGGTCGAAAGCGCCGTTGCAGCAACCGCGGCAGCGCACATTTCGCCGCTCGTCGATTGGGCCGACATCGACGGCCCGTTCTTGACGAAGGACGATCCTTTCAGCGGCGTTTCCTATAAGAACGGCAAGTTGATCTTACCAAATGAACCGGGACTCGGCGTCAAGGAACGTGTCGCCGTATGAACCACCGCCGCTATGTCATTCTCGCGCCCGGCAAGTTCGCCGTTGACGCGAAAACCGCGCACGGAGTCATCGCCTACGGGGAAGACGATGTCGTCGCCGTCATCGATCACGACGGTGCCGGCAAGCGCGTGCGTGACGTGTTGCCGTATTTGGACAGCGACGCCCCGATCGTCGGCACGGTCGAAGAGGCGCTGGCGTATCATCCGACGTCGCTGCTGATCGGGACGGCGCCGATCGGCGGCGCCTTGCCCAACGCGTGGCGTAACGAAATTCTGCGCGCGATCCGCGCGAAACTCGAGATCGTCAGCGGTCTGCACGACATGCTCGGTGAGGACGACGAGTTCGTCAAAGCCGCGCGCACGAGCGGCACGCAGATCTGGGACGTTCGCAAACCGCCCGCGACACCGATCTTCTCGGGCGCCGTCTATGACGTCAAGGCGCCGATCATGCTGATGGTTGGCAATGATTGCGCCGTCGGAAAAATGACGGTTGCGCTCGAGCTCGCGCGCGCAGTTCGCGAAGCCGGGAAGAGCGCGGCGTTCGTTCCGACCGGGCAAACCGGCATCATGATCGCCGGTTGGGGCATTTCGATCGATCGCGTGATCGCGGACTTTGCGCCCGGCGCGACCGAAGCACTCGTGCTCGAAGCTGCAATGCGCAACCCCGACATGATCATCGTCGAAGGACAAGGCGCGATCAATCACCCGGCATACGCACCGGTTACGCTTGCGCTAATGTACGGTGCCGCTCCGGATGCGCTCGTGCTCGTCGCGGATCCCACGCGTCCGAGCGTCGAAGGCTATAACACGCCGACACTCGGCTATCGCGAACTGATTCGCTTGCACGAAGCGCTGCTCGCAACGGTAAAACCCGCGCGCGTCGCCGGCATCGCTCTCAATACGCGCAGGCTGGATGACGCTGACGCGCGCGCCGAGATCGAACGCGCGAAGGCAGAAACAGGGCTCCCCGCCGACGACGTGGTCCGTTTCGGTCCGCAGGCGCTCTACGCGGCGATCGCACCGTCACTCCATAAAGAGCGTCCGTGCGTCGCGTAGCGGCGCTGCTCGCACTTGTCGCGCTCGCGGCGTGCACGAAGACGGCAACGAACGTCATGGGTGGGCGTCATCCGTGGACCGTTGCCGGCGTGCTGCGGATGGGAGAGCAACAAGAGCCCGATTCGCTGAACTTAATGTTCGGCAATAACGAATCGACCGACGAAGTCAGCTCGCTGCTGTATTCGTTTCTGATTCGCTACGATGCCAACGGCAATTTCATTCCCGACCTCGCGCTCACGATTCCGACGCGAGCAAACGGCGGCATCAGCGCTGACGGAAAAACGATCACGATTCACATGCGCCGCAACGCGCGCTGGTCGGATGGAGCGCCGGTCACCGCGAAGGATTGGATGTTCACGTATCACGCGGTGCTCAATCCGCATAATAACGTGAAGTCCCGGTACGGCTGGGAAGACATTGCGAGCGCCGAAGCGCCCGATGACTACACGATCGTCGTTCATCTAAAACATCCGAGTAGCGCGACCTTCGATATTTTGACGATGGCGGGTACGGCGTATCCGCCGCTGCCGTCGCATCTGCTCGCCAATCTTCCGGACATCAATCGCGCGCCGATCAACACGACGCCGGTTTCGAGCGGACCATATGTGCTCAAACAGTGGACTCACGGCTCGTCGCTCGTGTTCGTGCCGAATCCGTATTACTGGCGCGGCGCTCCGAAGTTGAAAGAACTGGTGTGGAAGGTCGTGCCCGACACGAACACGCTGCTCAGTCAGCTGCAGACGCACGAGATCGATCTCTATCGTGACGTCGACTCGAATTCGGTGCCGCGACTTTCATCGATCGACGGTGTCGTCGTCCGGCACCGGTTGATCGCGAATTGGCGTCACCTCGGAATCAACACCAGCCGTCCCCTGCTCTCCGACGTACGGGTGCGCGAAGCAATCGCTGAAGGTGTCGATTGGAAACAGATCAACGACACCGTCTACCACGGCATCAACCAGCTTGCGACGTCGGACATCTTTCCGCAGTCATGGGCCGCACCGTCGCTGCCGCCCTATACGCACGATCCGCAACACGCGCGCGAATTGCTCGCGCAAGCCGGATGGACGCCGGGGCCGGACGGTATCGTGCGGCGCAACGGCATTCCGCTACACCTGACCGTTTCGTCGAGCACCAGCGCTAAGAGCAACGAACAATCAGAAGTCGTCATGCAATCGATGCTGCGCGCCATTGGAATCGACGTCGCGATCCGCAACTATCCCTCGAGCTTGATGTTCGCGGAGAACGGCCCGCTGTATACCGGGAAATACGATCTCGAATGGTCGGTCGAGACGAACGGTCCCGATCCCGATAACGCGGCGACGTGGAATTCTGCGTTCATTCCGCCGCACGGCGCGAACACGTCGTGGCTGCGCGATCCCATCGTAGACCAGACAAGCGCCGCGGCGAGCGCGACGTACGACCAAGCCGAGCGCAAGCGGCTCTATCAGCGCGAGGAAGAGCGAATACGGCAGGTCGTCCCGGCGGTTTTCTTCTATTGGGAACAGTCCTACTACGGCATGAACAACGACATCAAAGGATTTAAACCGGCCGCATTTTTGGTCGACACGTGGAACGCATGGGAGTGGCAGATTTAGGCGCGTCGTTCGCGCAAGAGCTCAACGTCCGCGAAGGGACGTCATTACGATTCGAAGCGACACGCAGCGGCGTCGTCAGTTGGAATACGTATGCGCCGCACGGGCGATTGTCGTTTCGTCTCTTGCGCGCGGGCGCACCCGCGACGTCCTGGTATGACTACGTTGAATGGCATACCAGCGGACGCAAATCGTTTAGCGCGCAAAGCGATCGCGAAGGCGTGCGCGTCGACACGGACGTCATCAGCGCCGATCAGCCGTTCGACGGCATCGAGCTCTATGCACCGGACGTTGACTTCAATTTGTTGTCGTTTGCCGCACCCGTTCATACCGTAGCGTCGCTGCCGTACGCGCGGGACGCGGTGATCCTCGACGTGCCGGCGTACGCGCAATACATCGTTGAAGGCGAACGCGGGTGGTGCAGTCCGACGAGCCTCGCGATGGTCAACTCGTATCACGGTATCGATATCGGTGTGGAAGAAACGGCACGCAGCGTCGCCGACCGGGCGTACAACGGCACCGGCAATTGGGCGTTCAACGTCGCGTACAGCGGCAGTTTGGGACTGCGCGCGGTCGTGGCGTACCTGCAGAACCTCGATCAAGCGCAGCGGCTCATCGAGCGCAATCTTCCGGTCATCATTTCCTACTCGTGGAGTGACGGCGAACTGCCGGGCGCCCCGCTCGAGCACTCCGACGGACACTTGGCGGTCTTATGCGGTTTTACGGCAAGCGGCGATTGCGCGATGAACGATCCGGCCGCTCCGCTCGTGCGCGTCGTATATCCGCGCGCAGCGATCGAACGGATCTGGCAGCGCAATAACGGCGTCGCCTACGTCATCGCACCGGTCGGCGTCGACTACCTCGACGTGCTCACGTCGCCCGCATGACGCGGGCCGCCCAGCCGCACGAACGCGTTCGCACGATCGACGACGTCAAAGATGCACCGCTGCACATCGCGCTCGTAGAACCCGAGATCCCGCCGAACACGGGAAACGTCGCGCGCTTGTGCGCTGCAACGGGGTGCGCGTTGCATTTAGTCGAGCCGCTGGGCTTCCGCATCGACGACCGTGAACTCAAGCGCGCCGGATTGGATTACTGGCACAACCTCGGCGTCGTACTGCATCCTTCGCTCGAGGCGTTTCTCGACGCGACGGCTGCGAAGTCGCGGTGGTTTTTCTCGACGCACGCGACGAAACGGTACACCGACGCCGCCTTCGCGCCCGGCGACGTGCTCGTGTTCGGCCGTGAAACCAAAGGCTTGCCCAAAGAGCTGCTGGCGCAGTATCCGGATCGCGCGGTTCGCATTCCCATGCGTGAAGACACGGTTCGCAGCGTGAATCTTTCGACTGCCGTGGGGATTGCGACGTACGGTGCGCTGGCCGCACTGGATTTCCCGGGGCTGCGATGACCGCGCGCGTTACGCATCGATTCATCAACGACGTGTTTCGCGGCCCGGTCTACGGGCGCCATGATATTTTCACCGCGCGCTCCTTCGCCGATTTCGTTCGCCGCAACGACGTCGATTTATCACGAGCGATTTTCTCGTATGACGGCCGAAGCCCGATCGGCACGATCGTCTTCGCGCAACGCGGCGAGCGCGCATGGCTATCGCTCATGGGCATTCTGCCCGAATACCGCCGGCGCGGGCTCGGGCGGACGCTCTTTGCGGGAGCCGTCGACGCGGTACGCGCGTCCGGCGCGAAGCACATCGAATTTGAGGTCGTGCAGCGCAACGTCGCCGTCCAGGAAATGTATAAAGGCTTCGGCTTTCGCGCGCACGGCGAGCTGCTCGTATGGGCACGCAAGCCACGCCGCGCAGCAGTGAATGGCCTTGTCTCACGTAAGCATGCAACAACCGACATACGGAAGGTTGCGACGGCTGATGCTGCCTGTTGGCAACGCGAAGCAATCGCAATCGCACGAACACCCTCGGCACTCATCGAGGTCGAAGGTGCGTACGCGTTCGTGCGCCTTCGCGCGGAGAGCGCGTACATTCTTGATGCCGCCGCCCGCGATGAAGAAAGCGCGCGTGCGCTTCTCTCCGTGCTGGACAACCGCATACCCTATGATGTGACACTCTTTAATGAACCGGCCGAGTCACCGCTGAGCGTTGTGCTCGCGACAACGCAGTGGCGTGTCGTCGAACGTCAATTGAGAATGACGGATGCTACGCGTTGATCTTCGCTTCGGCGTCGATCGAGACGGAAGCGTCGTCGTCGATGTGGAGCGAGTCAAAAATTCCGCTGACACATGCGGCGCCGCTTACATGAAGCGTTCCTTTCACGATGCCGTCGTAGTACAGCACCGCTCCGCGTTCGACGGTAAGGTTACCGGTTACGATCCCATGACCGAGCGCCTTCGCGCCCGACCGTAAGACGAGATCGCCTTCGACAATTCCCGCGAACGCGGAATCGCGGTCGATGACGACCGCGTCTTTCATCACCCCGCGAACCGTATGCGCCGGTACGACGAGCGGAAAGCGCTCGACGAACTCTTCGCGTGTGAGTCGCTCCATGAAAGCGACTTTTGCTAGGCCTGCTGGACGCCCTGCGGTTTCGGCATCAAGAACGTGCCGCCGAACGCAAGCACGGCGAACGCGGCGATGGCGACGTAGACCATGACGAGACCGACATCGTCGCCGATTTTTCCGAAGGCCGGCGCAGCCAAACCACCGACGGTGTTCGCTAGGCCGAGCGTGACGCCGGACGCGACGCCGATATGTTTCGGGAGGTACTCCTGACCGAGTACGACCAGCACGCCGGCCGAGAGTCCGAGCGAAATTCCGAAGCCGAGCGCAAGCACCGTCATCAATGCGTACGCGGGGAAATGCGTCCCGCAGATTGCAAGCAACGAGCCTAAGACCGCAGTGAGCGCAAGCGAAAGCGTAATCACGCGGCGGCGATCCACGCGGTCTGCGAGCCGGCCGCCCTGCATCGTTCCAATAGCGCCGCCGAGCAACAGCGCAAACAACGAGAAGGAACCGAAAACCGCGTGCACGCCGCTGACGCGCATGATAAACACCGGCGTAAACGTCACCGCGGCGAGGAACGTGGTCGAACGCAGGGCCACGACGAACGCCATCAAGGAGAATCCGCGCCAATCGTCTTTACCCGAGCGCTCGCGATGCGCGCGGTGTGCCGTACGGCGGACTTCATTGAAGCGCGGCAGTTCGCGGAACAGCAGCACGGCGACGGTCGCGGCCGGAATAAGCAAAAACGCAACGCCCGGCAGGCCGAATGCGAGAATCAGAGGCGCCGCTAAAATCGGTCCGAGCGCAAAGCCCAAGTAGCCGCCGACCGTGAAGGTGCTCATGCCCGAGGCACGCTTGCGTCCGGCGAAGTAGTTCGAGAACCGCGAACTCTCCGGATGGAACGCAGCAACGCCGACGCCGGAGATCACCGCACCCGCCAGCATCAGCGGCAAGGTCGGGGCGATCCCGATCAGCGCCGTGCCGCCGGTTGCACAAAGCACGGCGACTGGAATGACCCATGCCGTCGATCGTTTGTCTGAGAGATAGCCGAAGAGCGGCTGGACGATCGATCCGAACAGGTTCGCCGCAAGGGTCAGAGTGGCCGCCAGCGTTAAGCTGAGGCCGCGATGCATCACCAGCCACGGAATCATGGCCGGCAACACGCCCTGATTGAGGTCGTTCACCAGATGGGCCGCGGTGAGCAGGAAGAGTCCTGAGCGGTCCGCCTTGTCGGCCGGAACTGCAGCGGGCGTGGAAGCGGAAGCGAGCGCCATGTTCATATGATCACACGCTCAACTTCATAAGTCCAATATATTATTCGACTTGATTTGATAAGCTACACGTATGGAACTTCGGCAGCTCCGGTATGTGGTCGCGGTTGCCCACCGGCTCAGCTTCACGCAAGCCGCCGCGGGCCTCTCGATCGCGCAGCCGGCGCTTTCGCAACAGATCGCAGGCCTCGAACGCGAGCTCGGGGTTCGGCTCTTCGACCGTACCAACCGGCGCGTGGTGCTGACGGACGCGGGACGCGCCTTCGTCCGCCGGGCGGAACGTATCCTAGCCGACGTCGACCGGACCGTCGAGGAGATGACCGCCTATGCGGGCGGGCTTCGCGGCCGTGTCGTCGTCGGGACGTACCAGTCATTCGCGGAGTACACGCTGCCGAAGTTGCTGGGGCGCTTCCACGCGCGGTACCCCGGCATTGAGATCGCGCTGCGCGAGGGCATGGCCGACGATTTACTAGCGGGCCTCGAAGCGAACGCGATTGACGTCTTCATCGGGCATGTCGCGGAGACGCGCTACGCCGGCGACGAGCAATTTCTCGCCGAACCGCTCTACGATGACGAACTGGTCATCGCAGTCGGAGGAGCGCACCGGCTCGCCTCGCGCAGCACCGTGCGCATGGACGACCTGCGCGACGAGCCGTTCATCATTTTCCGCCGCGGCTCGTCGGTAACGGCGCGCCTGCTGCTCGAAGCGCGCAAGGCGCAGTTCGAGCCGCGTGTCGTGTTCGAAAGCGTCGATTCGCTGACGATCCGATCGCTCGTCGCGGAAGGACTCGGCGTCGCACTCTATCCGCGCATGCTCGGCAACATGCCCGGACCGCACGTATCACTCTTATCGATCACGCCCGAACGGCTCATCAGAAACGTCGCGCTCGTGCGGCGCAGCGCGCCGTATGCGCCGTCGGCCGAAACGTTCATCGACTTTATCCGCGACGCAATGGAGTACGCATGAGCCGCGCGAGAACGCTCGACCAGATCAATCGCAGCATCATCCGCTGCACACGGTGTCCGCAATTGCGCGCATACTGCGCGGATGTTGCGCGCACGAAAAAACGCGCGCACGCAGAGGAGACGTACTGGGGCAAACCGGTACCCTCGTTCGGAACCGATGATGCGCGGGTGTTGATCGTCGGCCTTGCGCCCGGTGCGCACGGCAGCAATCGCACGGGCCGTCCGTTCACGGGCGACGCGTCCGGCGAGTTTCTCTATCCGGCACTCTATCGCGCGGGTTTTGCGTCACAACCGCAAGCGACGCATTGCGACGACGGGCTCGTGTTGCACGACTGCGTCATCACGTCCGCCGGACGCTGCGCGCCTCCGAAAAACAAACCAACGCCCGAAGAACTGCGCAATTGCTTTCCGTATCTGCTTGAAGAGTTCGACGCATTGCCGAATCTGCGCGTGATGATCGGCCTCGGTTCGATCGGCTTCGATGCGATTCTCAAAGTGCTTCGCGAAAGAGGATTTACACTCGATCCGCAGCGCCCGAAATTCGGCCACGGCGCAGAGGTGCGCGCGCATAAGGGAGGG
>Ga0213872_10000634_pt1 | contig 26601 bp, 18 predicted proteins | sample VelepicomBERX_R2_FD_160071 | JGI IMG/M metagenome (GOLD analysis project Ga0213872, IMG submission 160071) | Rhizosphere microbial communities from Vellozia epidendroides in rupestrian grasslands, the National Park of Serra do Cipo, Brazil - RX_R2 | ecosystem: Host-associated > Plants > Roots >...
CGATGTGCAACTCACGCTGATTCAGACGACTCCGCTTACCGGCGCCGTGGTGGTCACTACTCCATCCGACGTCGCGCTCGAAGACGCCCGCAAGGCCGTCAACATGTTTGAACAGGTTCGCGAGCCGGTACTGGGGATCGTCGAAAACATGAGCTACCTCGAACACAATGGCGAGAGATTGTACGTGTTCGGAAAGGGTGGCGGAGCAAGAACGGCGGAACTGATGAAGGTGCCGCTGCTCGCCGAAATCCCGCTCGATCCGAAAACGCGCGAAATGGGTGACGCCGGCCAGCCGATCGCCACGCTGAAGGATCCGAATAATCAGGTCGCAGTATTCGAAAAGTTAGCCCGAACAGTGATCGAACGAGCCGAAGCTACCAAGCAAAAGGCTCGCCCGACGATTACAATTGCGGACTAACTAACTCTGCGACTGTTCGTCGATCTGCAGCTTTGAGCCGTAGCTCCATTCCGTGAATGGCCGGATCGTGGTAACGACGTTGTCCCGTGCATGCCAGTTTCCCCGGAGGTAATCGCGATTCATGGCCGCGATTACTTCGAGCGGAATCTCTTTCGGGCATACACCCGTGCATTCGCCGATATTCGTGCAGCCGCCGAAGCCCTCCAGATTCATCTGCGTCACCATGCGGATCGCACGCCGATCTTTCTCCGGCTTACCTTGCGGCAGTGTTCCGAGATGAGCGATCTTCGCGCCGGTAAAGAGCGAGGACGAAGCGTTGGGACAAGCGGCTACACAGGCGCCGCAGCCGATACACGCCGCTGCGTCCATGGCCCGGTCCGCGGCTTCTTTCGGCACGGGAAGTGTGTTTCCATCGGGCGCGCTGCCGGTAGAGACGGAGATATAGCCGCCAGACGCGATAATGCGATCGAAAGCACGGCGGTCTACGATCAGATCCTTGATGAGAGGAAACGCGCGCGCACGCCACGGCTCGAGAAGTAACTCCTCGCCATCCTTAAAGTGACGCATGGTCAACTGGCAGACGGTTGTTGCCGGCAAGGGACCATGCGCGATGCCGTTGATCATGAAGCCGCACGAACCGCAGATGCCCTCGCGGCAGTCATGCTCGAACGCGACCGGCTCTTCGCCATTCTCGGTCAGTTGTTCGTTCAGAACATCGAGACACTCGAGCATCGACATGTCCGGATTCACGTTGTCCACCGGATAACTAACAAACTGGCCTCGTGTATTCGGGCTCTTCTGCCGCCAGATCTTGAGTCTGACTCGCATCTATTTGTAACTCCTCTGGCTGGGATGAACGTACTCGAACTCGAGCGGTTCCTTCTGCAGCGTGGGATAGTTTCCGTATCCGCGATATTCCCAGGCCGCCACATACGCGTAGTTCTCGTCGTCGCGCTGCGCTTCTCCGTCCGGCGTCTGGTACTCCTCGCGGAAATGACCGCCGGCCGATTCGTTGCGCTCGCGCGCGTCGATGCACATCAATTCCGCAAGCTCGAAGAAATCCGCGACCCGGGCCGCCTTTTCCAGGCTCTGATTCAGATCGTCGGCGCTCCCCGGCACGTTCACGTTTTCCCAGAACTCGTCGCGCAGTTCCCGAATCTGCGCAATGGCGGTCTCGAGCCCCTCAGCGGTGCGTGACATACCGCAGTAATCCCAAACAATCTTTCCCAACTGCCGGTGAAACGAATCGACGGTGCGTTTGCCTTTGATGGAGAGCAGTTTCTGAACGGTCTGCTGCACGCACGCGACGGCGTTCCGAGCCTCGGGATGACTCTCGTTTACTTTCTCCAGCTTGTTCGTAGCCAGATAATCGCCGACGGTGTAAGGAACAATGAAGTATCCGTCCGAAAGGCCCTGCATCAGCGCGCTGGCGCCAAGCCGGTTCGCGCCGTGGTCTGAGAAGTTCGCTTCGCCGATGACGAACAAACCCGGAATTGTGCTCATCAGGTAGTAATCCACCCAAAGCCCACCCATGGTGTAGTGGATTGCCGGGTAGATGCGCATCGGGACCTTGTAGGGATCCTCGTCGGTGATGCGCTCGTACATCTCAAAGAGATTGCCGTAACGGTCCTCGATCGTTTTCCGCCCCAGACGCCTGATGGCATCCGAGAAGTCAAGGTACACGCCGAGGCCCGTCTGCCCGACGCCGCGACCTTCGTCACAGACATGCTTGGCGTTACGGGATGCGACGTCGCGCGGGACGAGATTGCCGAAGCTGGGGTACTTGCGCTCAAGATAGTAGTCGCGCTCGTCTTCGGGAATCTGATCCGGCGGACGCTTATCGCCTTTCTTCTTCGGAACCCAAATGCGTCCATCGTTCCGCAGGGATTCGCTCATCAGCGTCAGCTTCGACTGATAATCGCCTGAAACCGGAATGCAGGTGGGGTGAATCTGGGTGAAGCACGGGTTGGCAAACAGAGCACCGCGCTTGTGTGCGCGCCACACGGCGGTTGCGTTGGAGCCCTTGGCGTTTGTCGACAGGTAGAAGACGTTGCCGTAACCGCCGCTACCGAGGATCACGGCGTCGGCGAGGTGCGTATCGATATCGCCGGTCACGAGATTCCGGGTAACGATGCCGCGCGCATGACCGTCGATCACAATCAGGTCGAGCATTTCCGTCCGGGGAAACATCTGGACGGTCCCGGCCTGGACCTGCCGTTCAAGCGCCTGGTATGCGCCGAGCAGGAGCTGCTGCCCTGTCTGCCCGCGCGCGTAAAAGGTTCGCGAGACCTGCGCGCCGCCGAACGAGCGGTTGGCCAGCGCGCCGCCGTATTCGCGGGCGAAGGGAACCCCCTGGGCGACGCATTGGTCGATGATGTTCACGCTGACCTGCGCCAGCCGATAGACATTCGCTTCACGGGCGCGGAAGTCGCCGCCCTTTACAGTGTCATAGAAGAGGCGATAGACGCTATCGCCGTCATTCTGGTAATTCTTGGCGGCGTTGATTCCACCCTGCGCGGCAATTGAGTGCGCACGGCGCGGAGAATCCTGGAAGCAGAAGCATTTGACGTTATAGCCAAGCTCGCCGAGCGACGCCGCGGCTGACCCTCCGGCCAGTCCTGAGCCTACAACAATGATCGAATGTTTGCGCTTGTTGGCAGGATTCACCAGCTTCATCTCGAAGCGCGCTTTGTCCCACTTGTCCTGAATCGGGCCCGAGGGAATTCTAGCGTTGAGTTCCATGTGCTTGACCAGTTACTTCACTAAACCCAGCAGGACGCTGATTGGAATTGAGATGTACCCCAGCACGATCACTACAGCCAGGACGGCTGCCGCCTTCTTGAGGATGGGCGTGTACCGCGGGTGATTGATGCCGACAGACTGGAACATGCTCCAAGCGCCATGCCGTATATGAAATCCCAGCAGGATCATCGAGAAGATGTACCACGCCGACACATACCAGACCTGAAAGCCGGCAACGACGTTGTGATAAACGTCGCCTTCCACGAACTCGCCGCCGGGGTGAATGACGCCGGCCGTCAGATGAAGCAGATGGAAGATGACGAAAGCCAAAAGGATCGGCCCGCTCCAATACATCGTGCGCGAGGCATAATCAGAGACCACATTTTCGTGCTTCGCGTAGCCAACCGGCCTCGCTTGAATCTTCCGCGCCGCGAGTTGAACAGCAGCCCAGATGTGGAGAATGACTGACGCCAGCAGCACGATACGGACCGTCCACAGGATCTCCGGGACGATGCGGAGGAAGCGGCCATAAGCGTTTAGCTTATCGGGCCCCTCAAAGACCTGAAGGTTGCCGAGCATGTGGCCGATGACAAAAAGGAACAGGATCGCGCCGGTGATGGCCATTACGACTTTCTTGCCGTTGGTGGCTGCCCAGAAACGCGCGGGGCGAGTCTCACGCGCGCCGATCACGGTTGTAGCCATGTTGGTTTTCCTAACTTATGAGATCGATTGCGATCGCGTGGACGACTTGCTTTTTGCAGACTCCCACTGCGATGAAAGACATTGACTTCAATCTGGAATTTAACTTCCAGAGTATCGCAGCCGACAAAGCAAGCCGAGCTCGCAGGGGCGCGCACGAACGCTGGAAGGCGAATTTACCAAACGAACTTTCCCGTGCCTGGGTTCGTTCCCCCAAAAAAGGAGATTCTTGGCCAACAGGAGTCTGAATTGGGTTCGTTTTTTCAAGCTACTCGCAGCGCCTGCGCTCTAGACTGGGGAGCATGCGTCTTTTGGCTGTCTGGCTGCTGCTACTAGGGAGAGCGTTATTTGCCCAGAACTGGCATTTCGTGGTGTCCGGCGACTCGAGAAACTGCGGCGATGTGGTTATGCCGGCGATTGCCAAAGGTGCGATAGCTAACAAAGCGGAGTTCTATTGGCATTTGGGCGACTTCCGGGCCATCAACCGGTTTGATCAGGATTACGCACAGTTACATAAGCCAACCGGCCCGAATCGCACACTCATGATCACTGACTATCTGGCGAACGCCTGGCCGGATTTCATCGAGCACCAGCTCAAACCGTTCGGAAACATGCCGGTTTTCCTGGCGTTCGGGAACCATGACATCATGCCGCCGAAAACGCGCGAGGACTGGTATGGGCAGTTCGCCGACTGGCTGGATGCACCAATAATCAAAGAACAGCGCCTGCGGGATGACCCGGATAACCACTCGCTGCATGGCTACTATCACTGGATCAAGGATGGAATCGATTTCATCACGCTGGATAACGCGGGATCAGACTTCGATAAGGAGCAGTTGGAGTGGCTGCACCGCCTGTTGCGGAGGGATCAAGCCGATGGGGCTATTCGCGCGATTGTAGTTGGCATGCACGAGGCGCTGCCCAACAGTATCTCGGCCGATCACAGCATGAATCAGACACCGGACGGGATCGCCAGCGGTGTGGCGGTTTATGCGTGGCTGTTGGATTTGAAAAAGAGCGGCAAGGCCGTTTACACGCTGGGCAGCCACTCACATTACTACATGGAAGGCGTGTACAACACGGAATACTGGCGAACGCACGGCGGTGTGCTACCGGGCTGGATTATCGGTACAGCGGGCGCCGAGCGCTATCCGCTACCACCGGCAGCCAAGGACGCTATTGTGGCGAAGACCCACGTATACGGATATATGCTGGCAACGGTCACGAGTTCCGAGCAGAATCCGGTGCAGTTCGAGTTCAAACAGCTTGAAGAGAAAGATGTGCCGGAAGATGTGGTGAAGAAGTTCACGCCCGAGTTAGTACACACCTGCTGGGTGGATAATCCGGCGCCGGAGTAGAGGGCGAGCGACTCAGGCCGGGGTGAGATCTTTTCGGACGCCTGCGGTGCTCATGTGCAGATATATAACCTTCAAGATGGCCAGAACCGGAACGGAGAAGAACATGCCGGCAACGCCGCCGATCTGGTCACCGGCGAGAACGCCGAAAAGGACGAGCAGCGGGTGGAGTTCCAGCCCGGCCCGCATCAACAGCGGATTCAGTACATAATCCTGGAAGAAGCGGTATACCACCCAAAAGACGACAACCCAGATCAATTTGCCGATCGATGTCACGGCGGTAAGCACTATCAGGATGGCCAAAACTACAACAGGGCCGATGACTGGAATGAACTCGAGCACGGCCGCGACGCCGCCGATCAGGAGCTCATACGGAATACCTATCAGTTTGAGCACCAGCGAGTAAACGCCGAACGAGATCAGAGCTAGGATGACCAAAGCGCGGATGTAATTCTTCAGCACATTGTGCATGTCCTCCATGATCAGTTCGGCCGTGGCGCGCGTGCGCATATCGCGAAAGGCAGCCACGAACGCCTCTTTCATCTCATGGCCATCTTTGAGAAAGAAGAAGGAAAAGATCGGAATCAGAATGATCGGCAGAACCAAACTGAACCCGGAGAGCAGACGCGAACCGGCCTGCTGAATGAGTGGAACCGCGCTGTTCTCCAGGTTCGTGGCTTCCTTCTGCAAGGCAACAATGATCTGCTCGCGCATCGGCTCGAGGAAACCAGGAAGCGGGATGGTTGAGACCTGGGCGCCGGCGACGAGAGACGGCAGGCGGGTCAAAAGGCTGGTTGCCTGGGATGCGATTGCCGGCAGAATGGCGAAGCCGACGCCAACAATAGCCCCAATCAGCAACACATAAACGATGGCAAGCGCGGTACCGCGCCTCTTGGTGGTGAATTGTTGGACGAGCGAAACGGTGGGCGAGAGGATGTAAGAGCAGAAGATGGCGGCGGCAAAGACCAGGATGGTTTCCCGGATCTGATAGATAACCGTGATGAGCAGGAACAGAAGAAAGACCGTCCAGGCTATGCGGAACGCTCGTTTTTCTATCCCCAGCATGATTGTTAGACTAACAGGAGCTTACCGGCCCTGGCATGATTGGGGCCGATTCAAACAGAGCATTGCATGCAAGCAAACTCGCGCGACTTGCGGCGCCTGACAGAAGAATTGGACGAGCTGGAAAAGCAGATTCGCTCAGGCGGCGGCCCGAAAAAAATCGAGAAGCAGCATAAAGAAGGCAAGTGGACGGCACGGGAGAGAATCGAACGGCTAATCGACCCCGGAACGCCATTTCTTGAACTCGGCCTGCTGGTCGCGTACGACAAATACAACGGGCAAGCTCCAGCGGCGGGGGTGGTTACAGGGCTGGCAAAGATCGAGGAGCGCCCGGCGGTGATCGTGGCCAACGATGCCACCGTGAAGGCGGGAGCGTGGTGGCCGGAGACGATCACCAAGATGCTGCGCGCGCAGGAAGTAGCCATGCGCAACCGCGTACCGATTGTCTACCTGGTGGACTCGGCGGGGGTAAATCTGCCGCTGCAGGACGGCATCTTTCCAGGCCAGTACGGGGCGGCGCGAATTTTCTACTACAACTCGCTCATGCGGCGCAGAATGCACATTCCGCAGATTGCCGCAGTTATGGGGCCGTGCATCGCGGGAGGCGCCTACCTGCCGGCGTTGAGTGACGTGATCATTATGGTGGAGAAGGCGAGCTTCATGGGACTCGGCGGGCCGAATCTCGTAAAAGGGGCGGTGGGGCAAGTGACGGATGCAGAGACGCTGGGCGGGGCGAGAATGCACACCAGTGTCAGCGGCGTGGCGCATTACCGCGCGGCGGATGACGCGGCCTGTCTCGAGATGATCCGGGCCCAATTTCGGCAGATGCCTGAACCACCCGTGCAGCGTTCCGGAAGGGAGCCGCGCCTGGATGCGGAAGGCCTCTATGATGTTCTGCCGGGCGACCACCGGCTGCCGTATGACATGGAAGACCTGCTCGGCCGCATGCTGGATGCAGGCGATTTTCTGGAGTTCCAGCCGGACTATGCGCCGGAATTTCTGTGCGCCGGAGCACGGCTGAAAGGCCGGCCGATCGGGGTGATCGCGAACCGCCGGGGATTCCTGAAGACGCCCTCCGGGCCGCGCGTGGGGGGAATCGTTTATACGGAATCGGCACGCAAAATCGCTTACTTTGTCGAGAATGCCGAACGCCACCGTCTGCCTCTGCTCTATGTGCAGGATGTTTCGGGATTCATGGTGGGGGTAGAGGCGGAGACGGATGCCATCATCCGGGCCGGAGCGGAAATGGTGGAAAGCATGGCGTGTGCTACTGTCCCGAAGATTGTTCTGACGGTCAATCACGCCAGCGGCGCCGGGTACTATGCGATGGCGGGACAGGGCTTCGATCCGAACTTCACGTTCAGCTGGCCGACGGCACGCATTGGTGTGATGGAGGGCGATTCGGCTGTGCAGGCTATCTACGGCCCTGATCTAGACAAACTCAAAAAAGCCGGCCACCCGATACCGAAAGAGCTGGAAGAGAAGATTGCACAGACAAGGTCTGATTACGAGCACTGGCTGGATGCGAAGTATGCAGCGGCGCGCGGCCATTGCGATGCAGTGATTGACCCGAAGAAGACCAGATGCGTGTTGGACTTCGCCCTCCAGATAGCCTGCGCCAACCAGAAGCCGGAGCACCTGCCGTTGGAACTGCTCGGCTTTTCGCAAACAGCTCACATAAGATGAGTCGGAGCGTTCATGAAGATACTGATCACACACAAACATCGGGTTCTGCACCTGACTTTGAACCGGCCAGACAAACGCAATGCGCTGGATGCGGAGATGTGCAGGACACTGTTCAAGGAAGTCTCAGAGGCGCAGGACCGGAAGGATGTGGGCGCCATTCTGATCAGCGCGCTGGGCACCGTGTTTTGTGCGGGGATGGACCTGGACGAGGCGCGGGGTCCGAATGAAGCGGACCTTACGGCGGCACACGAGGCGCTGTTCACGATGGGGGCGAATACCGTGAAGCCGATTGTGATCTCGGTGAACGGCGCGGCGCTGGGCGGCGGACTGGGCCTGGTTGCGCAAGGCCACGTCGTGCTTGCGGCGGAAGGAGCGACCCTGGGCCTGCCCGAGATCAAGATCGGCCTATGGCCCTTCCTGGTTTACCGATCAGTCGAGGCAGCAATCGGGCCGCATCGGACGCTGATGCTGAGCCTCACCGGCGGCTTATTTCAATCGCAACAAGCGATGGGATGGGGATTGATCCACCAGTGCAGCCCCGGGGAAGAATTAGAAGACCGGTCAAAGGCTATGGCACGCGATTTAGCCAAGGCGAGTCCGGTGGCAATCGCTGCCGGCATGCAATATTTCCGCCAGGCGCGGCACATGCAGTGGGCCGAAGCAGGAGAACTCGCCGCTGAACTGCGCACTAAAGTAATGGCGAGCGAGGACTTCATCGAAGGTTGCCTGGCCTTCAAAGAAAGGCGCGAGCCCCGCTGGCCCAGCATGCCGGCCAACTTCTACCAGAAGAACAAGCTCGTTTCCTAGCAGGTGTTGAGGAGTACCGAATTATGGCGTTCACGGGAAGCCGACGCAAACGCCAGCCGTAGACCCAGGGGATCCACCCCACAGCTAAGCAAGCAGCGTGAACAATCAAAAATCTTCTTACAACCGCTTTCTTCTTCTGGTCGCCGGTCTCGGTGGCCTGCTTTACGGTGTCGACGTCGGCATCATCGGGGGCGCGCTGCCGTACCTGGAGGCTACCTCCGGCCTGGATGCAGGGCAACTTTCGATTATCGTCGCCGCCGTGCTGCTGGGCAGCGTGATTTCCACCTTATTTGCCGGCGCGCTGGCGGACTGGATAGGCCGCAAACCCCTGATGGTCCTCAGCGGTCTGACGTTTGTCGTCAGCATTCCGATCATTGCTCTTTCGCACGGCTACAGCCCATTATTTTTCGGCCGGCTGTTACAGGGGATCAGCGGGGGCTTCATCGGAGTCGTTGTCCCGCTCTATCTTGCCGAGTGCCTGGCAGCAACCAACCGCGGCAAAGGAACCGGCGTCTTTCAATGGCTGCTGACACTGGGCATTGTGGCGGCAGCCCTCATCGGCATCTACTACAGTTACCGTGTTGCCGAGGTGACGCGATTTGCCGATGCTGCAACTGTGTTCGCTTTTAAGGACCAGGCCTGGCGCCGAATCTTCTGGGTCTCGCTGCCGCCCGGCATCCTGTTCGTGATCGGGAGCTTCCTGGTGGCCGAGTCTCCCCGCTGGCTATTTCGACATGGAAAGAAAGAAGCCGCGCACGCAGCGCTGCTGCGCTCGCGCAGCGTGGAACAAGCGGCAATCGAGTTGAGGGAAATGGAAGAGACCCTCACGGCCGAAAAGCACAAGGTATCGACGGGCGAGCAGGTCAAAGATTCGCTTCTGAGCCGGAAATACGTGATCCCGTTCGTGCTGGCCTGCGTAATTCTCTTTTGCAACACCGCGACCGGAATTAACTCGATCATCGCTTACAACACAAACATTCTGCTCGAAAGCGGCCTCTCCGATGTAGCGGCGCACTGGGGCTACGTCCTCTTCACGCTGGTGAACTTCTCCATGACCATCGGCGGCCTGATGCTGGTGGATCGGAAGGGACGCAAGTTTCTGTTAATGGTGGGAAGCGCCGGCATTATTGTGTCGCTCATCGGTACCGGCATTCTTTTCCGCCGTACGGAAAGACTGAACCTGGATTGTCGCGACGCCGTTCAGGCGATGGTCGGTCCAGAGCAGACGGTTACGCTCCGATTTGATCCAGCCGAGGCGAACCGGCTCCTCACCACCAGGGGTGGAGCAATTAATCCCAACCGCGCGAGCCTCACGATCGTTTATTCGTACGGGGATTTTACGGCAGCAAGCAACGTGGTGCGTTCCGACGATAATGCAGCTCCGCCCGTCAGGATCACGCGGGAAGGCAGCGTGCCTGCAAACAAGCTCGAGGCATTCTTCAAGAATCCGTTTGCGAACCTGGATGCCGCCCGAACAGCGCCGCTGAAAATTGAAAAGGCTTTGGTCAGTCCTGTGCCGGATACGCGGAACGGCTGGATTGTGGCGATCAGCCTTTACACGTTCATGGCGTTCTTTGCCCTTGGCCCCGGCGTGTGCGTATGGTTGGCGCTTTCGGAACTGATGCCGACACGTATCCGGTCAAACGGCATGAGTATCGCTCTGGTTATAAACCAAGTTGTTTCGACTACGCTGGCGGCGATTTTCCTGCCGATTGTCAGTAAGTACGGGTACTCGACGATCTTCTTTCTGTTCGCCGGTTTCACGGTGATCTATTTCCTCACCGCCGCGTTCTTTCTGCCTGAGACGAAGGGGAAAACGTTAGAGGAGATCGAGGAGTATTTCGAAAGAGGGCCGGCCGCTTCTTCGGTCAGCTAAGCGTTACTCGATAGATTGGGTGCGGTTCCCGAGAAACAAGGGAGCTTCGTATACTCGCCGCTCTTGGGTTGGTTTCGGGCCTCCTCTCTACGGGCGGAAGGAGGCCGAAGTTGCTCGATATATCTTTATACCCTTGCACGCATCGTTCCGATGAATCCACCACGCTATCTTCGGCATGGCTGCATTTACGTGTTCTCGGCTTCGGTCTCGCCCGCAGAATTTTGTAGGTCCGCTCCATCCCTCGGCCACCTTCCGGTTGCGCGTTACACGGCAAACTGAAAGCAAATCGAATGGATTGGCGGACTGAGGCCGACTGTCCGATACTGCAGGGATTCCACCTCGCCTCGTATGTCCTCGTCGTCAGAGCATAGTTCGTCGAACAACGGAACTCGTCCAGCCCCCCATCTATTCGAACCGGCTCAGGCTGTACGACCATAAGTCCGAGCCACAGACGCACGTAACGGCGAGCCGAATGATTGCATCAGTGGGTTTTTCGATTTTTGGTTCCGGCACTTCTTCGAACCGGACATCTTTGCTGCCATAAAGAACTGTTCCGCGCATGATTTCTCCTGTCTTCAGAGCCGATGCGATCGGCAAATCTACGCTTATGATGGCTGAGAAATTGTTTTTTTTTCACGATGATTCTTGCACGGTCCTGTGAGTATCATTCATAAATGATTCCGACAGACTTCAGCTCCTTGACTGCTTTTGTGGCAGTCGCGGAAGAGAAAAGCTTTACGCGGGCTGCCAAGCGTCAAGGCGTCTCGCCGTCTGCGATCAGCCATACCATGCGCGGACTCGAGGAGACCCTTGGCGTTCGCTTAATCGCTCGAACCACGCGCAGCGTGGCCCTTACCGAAGCGGGAGAACAGCTTCTCGATCGATTGCGACCAGCCCTTAATGAAGTTGGGGAGAGCCTTCGGGTTGTGGCTGGCTCCCGCGCAAAACCGGCTGGCCGTGTTCGCTTGCTCGTACCTCGTTTCGCATCCTCGGTGATTGCACCGAAGCTTGGGGAATTGTTCCGTCGGTATCCCGACATCATTCTCGATATCACCACGGATGATAGCCGTAGGGACATCGTTCGAGACCATTTCGATGCTGGCATTCATTTTGGAGAGTACATTCAGAAGGACATGATTGCCGTGCGGGTGTCGCCTGATCATCGCCCGGCGATCGTAGGTCACCGGAGTACCTTCGGTCTCGCCCCAAACCGAAACTGCCGCGTGATCTTCTCAAGCATCGCTGCATCAACTTTCGTCATGGCTCTGCGGGGATTTATCGCTGGGAATTCGAGAAGGGACGTAAGTCCATGTCGATTGCGGTCAACGGGCCTTTGGTTGTCGAAGACGAAGAGTTGGTTCTTCGTGCCGCGCTAGATGGAGTGGGCTTTGCGTTTGTTTCGGAACACAAGGTGGCTTCGCAACTCGCCGCGGGTTTTCTAGTGCGCGTGCTCGAAGATTGGTGTCAGCCGTTCCCGGGCTTCTTTCTTTTCTATCCGAGCCGGCGACAACAGACAGCTTCTTTGGAGGCAGTGATTAGTGTCTTCCGTTATTAGCTGACCTTCGGGGTCTGGGGTGATGCGATTGCGATTTATGAGCTCGATTCATAACGTCATATAACAGAAAGCAGCTTGTGCCCTCGGCGGTATCGCCCTACACTCTCGTCGTAACGTGTTACGGCCAGCGTTTACGAATGGCTCTGAACAGATTTGTCGGTCATCCGCACAGGTTTTCGGACGACCGCAGGCTGCTTCCGGTGGATGTTGGCGAGCGAGAGAATGACTCCGCCAAACAGAAGCGTGTCGGCGAAGTAGTTGAGCCCCTCGACCTGCACGCTGGTACTCGGGTCTGTCAGCGCCCCAACCAGGACAGGCCCATAGATCACCACAACGAGGAGCAAAATCCAGCCGCCCACCCATGTGGCTGCCGTGCGCGTTTTCCGCGCCAACAGAAAGCAGACCCCGGCCACAGTCAGAAATGCGCCCGTCACATAGCCGATAAGGGCGCGAACCGGAATCCACGAGGGCATCTGTTTCACGAGCGGAACTCCGGGAAGTCCCAGCGGATGCAGAAAGTGCTGAACGCCGAAAAAGAGCGCCGCGATCGCGATCAACACGCGGCCCACCGTGATAAGACGCTCACCCTGCCGATAGCGATCCTCGCCCATCGCAGTTCCCGCCAAAACCCAGCCGGCGCCGCCGAACGACATTTCCCGGACAACGATCGTCCATGGGATCCGGCCGCCAGCTTTGAGTGCTCCCGGGAGATGCAACATTGCCACGAAGAGGAACATCATGGCGCCGAACAGCAGGCCGGACCACCGCACCTGACGCTTGGTGGCGATGCTCAGCGATGCGGCAATCAAGGCGAAGCCGACGAAATACACCCAAAACATACGCCAAGGCATGTAGGACGGCACCGCGGCCAGCAGGGCCTGTGAACTGGAAAGATGTTCTGCACCGAAGACCGCCAACGGAACGGCAAAGCACAAGTGGGTGAGGCCTACGATCTTGTCGATGCCGCGAGCCTGGGCGATATCTTTCTTCGGGGCCAACAGCCCAATCGCCACCAGCGCGAGACCGGCGGCGGACATCGACCAGGCAGTGCCCGAAAATGCAAGGAATAATGCGAGTATAGTCCGCTGCATGATTCTCCCGAAGGGTACAAGCTCCTGGAATTCTACGACAAACGAGGTTCAAGACTGCAGTCGAGGGCGGTCTTGGTAAACCCTTCGTTAGTAAACGATTAGAGAGCTTGCCTCAAGGGGCAACGAGAACCAACGTTGATTCCATCAACGACGCGACTATTCTTGTGTCTGAACAAGTGGTAATTGCGCGGAGACCTGAAGGTCGATCACGGCTTGAACGCGGCGTTCGATTTGAAAGAAGGTTGCCACTTTTTTGCCTGGAATCACTTTGTTGAAGATGGGCACATAACGAATTCGCAGTTCTGTGACATTTTTCTCGATCGCCAATGCCCGGTTTGTCAAGGAGAGAGCCTGCTCATCGGACACCGTGCCCCAGCTACTTGCGTATTCCTTGATCAGCGTATACTTCTGGTCATTGATTTTGACGAGGTCGGCTGTGTATTGGTCATACACTGGCCAAAATGTCGTCGCCTCCGTGTCGGTCAGCTTTAAATTGGCAGCGACCAGTTGTTTCTTCTTTGAGCGGATATCCTCTCTCAATAGTTGAACTTCTTGATCGATTCCGGACTGCGAGTTTGTCGCGGTTTGAGCAAACGTCTTTTTAATTGCTGGTCCAGCTGCAAGTCCCGCGACGCAGATGGAGAGAGCCAAAGCACAAGTGAGCTTATTGTTCACGCAGAGTCTCCTTTCCAATTCCATCATTCTGTCACTTCAAGTCAGCTTAGGATCGGCCTTCCTTCTTCGCCCGTAAGCGCGCCGCCACGAGGGCGATGCAGGATTTCGCTCCAGTTCGCCCGCTACCGCTTGCCTAAACTGCTTTGGCGACGCATCATATCCGAACGGCGGGGAGCGAAATCGGTTCACGCCGAGGCGCCGCGCCAGATTCCGGAGAACTGTCGTGTGTTACAAGAAGCCGAACTCAACGGGCAAAGCTGATTCAGAGAACAACTCGGAGGCTCCTCGAAGACCCCATATATCATTACTTTCCTTTCGAGAGATTCTTTGGTGACGCCTTTTGCAACTCCGATAGTAGTGCCCCAGCGGATGCAGGCACCGGTACGCTTCCTGAAAAAATTTCTTCCCCCGAGACTTTCTTCCCATATAGCTTTTCGTTATCACCCGAATCGGGGCCTAAAGAGGTTCCCTCGAGGGACAGACCTCCGAACACGCCTTTCGCGCGGGAGTAAGAAAGCATCTGGGCGCTCATGACTGCGGTGGTTGATGCTTCGGCGTCCCGCCCGACAGGACCCGCAGCAACACTAGCGTCAGCACCCAACTTCGCCCTCCCTTTCATCACCGTGCGCGCGCCATCGTCATTCATCACGAGGATGACGTAGTCCGTTGCCTCTCCGCCAGCCTGCAGACCGAAGCTTCCGCCACTCGATTGCATCATGATGGGTGCGCTCCATTTGCCATTAAAGTTCGCACCGCTTCGGCAACTCATGACCCCTTTGCCGTATTGGCCTCCAATGATGAACCCGCCCTTCTTCACAGAGGGCAGCACAATCACGCAATCAGCTTTGTTCAGCAGGTTGGTGGGTATGCCATTGGAGGCGTTGACAAGCTCCTGGAACACCTGACCGGCTCTGGTAACTCTTTCGTTCTCATTAGCCGCTCGCGCCTGCAATGAGACGAAGCACAAAGCAGCAGTGACAATGCTGAACAGTGCCCTTGTGAGTCGATGGCATGTCTTTTGTTGGATCATGGCGACCTCCTGTAATTGTTTCGTCGGGTAAACCGATTCGCGATCTACTCGCTTATCGTGTGGAGTGGGGCAACAGAGGATGCCGCCCATGGGAATTCTCCTTTCTGCGCATTAAGCCGAACTAGCGTGCTGACAATGGTGATCAGAAAGCCGCTTCGCCGCGAAAAATGCGCCATAACGCGAGTCAATACACCACGACCGTTTAGAAACAAACGTTTGACTGCAGAGGGAGAAGCATCGGTTCAAGAAAACTCGAAGCCGCCAGGCTGATCCCGACTGAGGGTTCGACGCAGGTTGCTATGTAACTACTATTACAGTCTCCACCTGATTGTCAGAAGAAAACGTGTCACGGGCGCCTGCACGAATCACCGTTTTTCGATAGAGCAGCAGTTTGGAGTGAGCGCGTGCACGGCGACAGAGCTGCCCCGACTGGGGCTTTCAATAGTCTGTCCTTCGCGTCTTGGCCGCCTCTGACGCGCGTACCCGGAAAAAATCCGGAATGGGCAACGAGGCGAGCGAAAAACATTGCATTTCTACCCTGACAACTGGACTCTAAGGGCGGCGAAATTCCTTACGTTCCTTTGGATTCGTTGGGAGGTTAGTTATCTCTGCCGGTAGCTCGAGTTCACACCTATGGGAAGGGCCGCCAACAATAACGACATACCTGCGAGGCGCACGTTGCGCTGCCAATACTCGATCAGATGCACTGTGCTTACGCATCAGAGACGTGCGAAGATGTTCGCCAAAAAAGAACGTATTACATACGCTGATGCTACGGACGAGCAAGTTACTCCGGATGGTGCAGCGGGGTAGGGCAGACGCATTCACCTCAACTGATTCAGCGCCATTTTCCCGGTCTGCCTGAGGCAAGCACTCTCGATGCTACGCAACCGGAGCGATGCCGAAGATGAAGTACAGAATGCCTTCGCGAAAGCATTCCAGAACCTGAACTGCTGCGTTTCGAGGGATCTTTCGCGGCATGGCTGTACCGGATCATACAAACTCAGTGCTGGATGCGGCTGCGTGAACAACGGCAGGCGGGGTTCGTCTCAATCGACTAGATCACGGGCGCCAATAAGCGGCTTGAACTGATTGATCAGATCAGGAGCCCGGAGGAAGAACTCGGCGCTCAGGAGGTGGACACTCTTCTGCACGTGGAAATCTCGCGCGTTCCCTCGATCCTGCGTGAGGCCATCCTCCTTCGAGACATCCAGGGGCTGTCTATGGCGGAGGTGCCTGCTACGAGCCAGGAAGGAAGCGCATCTTCGGTGAACGGGCTCCAAAGCGCCAAGAGATTTTGCACCAGCTAGTAAAGGCGTTCATCATACGGTGCAACGGGGCTCGTGTGTGTGGACCATAAGCGTGCGAGTACGCCGCATTTTGTTGCACCTAATCGACTACCGGCAAGGACTATCATGAGCGGAACCGTTGCGGGATCACAATCGCCACCGGAGCATGCTGTCCTAAACAACTCGCCGGTGCAGGCTGTCTCGCCCGTAGCGAATACCGCCGAAGGCCGCCGGTTGTTGGAGACCCAGGGGAAGCCACTTCTGTGGCGGCGCTGGGGTCCGTATGTCAGCGAACGTTCCTGGGGAACGGTTCGGGAGGATTACAGCTCGAACGGAGCAGCGTGGGACTATCTTCCGCACGACATGGCGCGGAGTAAGGCTTATCGGTGGGGCGAAGATGGTTTGGCCGCAGTCTGTGACCGCTATCAGCTTTTGGTGTTCAGTCTCGCGCTCTGGAACGGCCGCGATCCGATTCTGAAGGAGCGGGCCTTCGGTTTGACACCAAGCGAAGGGAACCACGGCGAGGACGTCAAGGAGTACTACTTTTACCTTGATAACACGCCGACCCACTCGTATATGAAATACCTCTATAAGTACCCGCACGCGGCGTACCCTTACGAGTGGCTGGTCGAGGAGAACCGAAGGCGCCGCGGCCAAGGATTCGAGTTTGAACTTCTGGACACCAAAGTCTTTAATGAGGGCCGCTATTTCGACGTCTTTGTTGAATACGGCAAGGCGTCCGGCGAGGATCTCTGCATCCGCATTGAAGCAGTAAACCGTGGACGGGAGCCCGCCCCACTGCACATTCTTCCTCATCTCTGGTTTCGGAACATCTGGTCTTGGAACGATCCTCCTGGTCGAGCACCCGCCATCTGTGAGGGGTCTAAGACGGACGAAGCGATCTGCCTGATCGCCGATGACTCCGGCGCAGAGCGGCTCAAGAACTTACCGTTTGACTATCAGCTTGGCAGACGGTGTTTCTACGGACAAAGAGACGGGCAGCCCCTCTTCACGAACAATGAAACGAACGCGCTGCGACTTTACGGGGTTCCGAACGTACACCGCTACACGAAGGACGGCTTCCATCGCGCGATCGTCAACGGCGAACAGCAGGCTGTCAATCCGGCCCGGACGGGAACCAAGGCGTGCATTCAGTATCAGTACATCGTCCCCGCTGGCGGTTCCGTAGTCGTTCGGCTGCGGCTTGCGCCCGAACCTTTGAACCTACCGCTGCGGGATGTGGATTCGATCATTGCTCGGCGCCGTTCGGAAGCTGATGAATTCTACGCCACCATTCACCCGCCCAAGGCCACGGAGGACGAAAAGCGCGTTCAGCGGCAGGCGTTCGCCGGGCTGCTCTGGACGAAACAGATCTACCTGTTCGACGTGAACGCGTGGCTTGAGGGTGACAACCCCAGGTTTCCTCCGCCCGGATCACGGCTATGGATTCGAAACAGGCACTGGCGGCACCTCAATTCGATGCGCGTACTCTCGATGCCCGATAAGTGGGAATATCCCTGGTTCGCCGCCTGGGACTTGGCCTTTCACACCGTGCCCTTCTCGCTGATCGATTCAGAGTTTGCGAAAGAACAGCTCTTTCTGATGCTGTTCGAACAGTTCCAGCATCCCAGCGGCCAGATTCCCGCCTATGAGTGGGAATTTTCGGATCTGAACCCGCCTGTGCACGCCTGGGCTGTTTGGCGCGTGTACAACATCGATAAGTCACGCAACGGGACTGGCGACCGGGAGTTCCTTGAAAAGTGTTTCCACAAACTGCTAATCAACTTCGCCTGGTGGGTCAACAAGGTTGACAGCGCCGGAAACAACGTTTTCGAAGGCGGTTTCCTCGGCCTCGACAACATAACCGTCATTGACCGGAGTGAAAAACTCCCCGGCGGCGCAGTGCTGGAGCAGTCCGATGCCACCGGCTGGATGGGCATGTTCTGCCTCAACCTGATGCGGATCGCGTTGGAACTCGCCAAAGAGAACAAAGCCTATGAAAGCCTGGCTTTAAAATTCTTCGAGCATTACATCTACATTGGAGCCGCCATGAAGAATATGGGCGGCCGGAGATACTGCCTCTGGGACGAGGACGACGGCTTCTTCTATGATGTGCTCCGCTATCCTGACGGGAATTTCCAGAAATTCCGCGTGCGCTCGCTGGTCGGCATCATCCCGCTCTACGCCGCGGAAACACTGAAGCTTGACGATATCGAGCCTTTGCACGAGTTCCGGACCAATTTCCTGTGGTTTGTGAAGAACCGTCCTCAATTCACGGAAAGCTGCTGCCATTTCATCGAAAGGAAGAAGCAATACGAGCTCACGATTGTTGACGAAGGGCAACTGCGGCGCCTACTGGAGAGGCTTCTCAATCCCGAGGAATTTCTTTCTCCACACGGCATCCGCAGCATGTCCAAGTATCACGAGCAGCATCCTTTTACCTTCGGATACAGCGAGGTGCGCTACGATCCGGCAGAGTCCGACAACAAAATCAAAGGCGGCAATTCAAACTGGCGCGGCCCTCTCTGGTTCCCTACAACTTTTCTCATTATTGATTCACTGCGAACGCTTGGCGCGGGCTATGGCGAGGACTTTAAGCTCAGTCTGCCGCACGATTCCCGGGGAACCCGAACTCTATTCGACATCGCGGGCGAGATCGCCAACCGGATGATCAGCATCTTCACGCACAACGAGCATGGGCAGCGGCCGGTCTACGGCGGCGCCAAGTTATTCCAGGAAGACCCATACTGGAAAGACCTGATTCTGTTCTATGAGTTCTACCACGGTGAGAACGGCGCCGGCTTGGGGGCATCACACCAGACCGGTTGGAGCGCGCTGGTAGCTGCTCTGATCGAGGACTGGAGACGGTGACGCAGTCGGGACGAACGCAATGAAAAAATTCGCGGACTGGAGCATTCGGTATAAGCTGCTGGCTCTTCTTCTGCTCCTCGGGATCACGACTTTCGCCGCGACAGGAACGATCGCCTATATCAAGTACCTTCAGGCGTTAAAGAACGGCGCCATGAACCAACTCACGGGCATCCGCCGCACGAAAGCGTTTCAAATTGAGTCGTACTATCGGACGATCCACAGCCACGCTCTGACTCTCAGCGAAGACCGGATGTTTATTGATGCGATGCGAGAATTCCGCACGGCCTACCAAGCGCTGGACGCTGCGCCGATTCCGGCGGAGGTCCTGGATGCTGTGCGGCAAGATTACAGCACTCACTTCTATCCGGAAATGCAAAAGCTCCATCTCGCCCGGCCTCGCGTGGCGGATTATTTGCCGTTTCACCCCGCCTCGATTCAGCTTCAGTACATCTACATCGTGAAGAATCCGTATCCTTCCGGGCGCCGTCGCGAACTGGAGAGCTCCGGCGACAACACCGATTACGATCGGGTCCACGCCAAGTATCATCGCGCTTTCCGGAGAATCGTCGAAAAATTCGGGTACTACGATCTCTATCTGATCGACTATCAGACGGGGCGTATTGTTTACGACGTGAGCAAGGACCGCGATTTTGGCACCAGCCTGCAGGATGGTCCCTATCGGGACAGCAATCTCGCCAAAGTCATGCGGCTATGCCTGGCCACGAACAATCCGGACGATGTCTTTTTCTCGGACTTTGAACCTTATGAAGCCTCCCGTGGAGAGCCGACTCAGTACGCTGCAAGTCCTATTTTCGACGGGGAGGAGCGCCTCGGCGTGTTCGCCCTGCAACTCTCGACTGCTGCCATTGACGATGTCATGACCGGCCGCCGCGGCTGGCAGCAAGACGGTTTGGGGCGATCAGGCCAGTCCGTCCTTGTCGGATCGGATTATCTTCTCCGCACGAATGTTCGCCCGTTTCTTGAAGATCCTGAACGGTTCCTTGCCTTCTTAAAGGTTAACGGCGTTTCTGAAGACAAAATCACCAAGATCCGAACTTACAAGACAACCATTCTTCAGTGGGAGGCCAAACTCCCGTCCGTGACCGCTGCGCTCGAAGGAAAAGAAGGAACCATAATCGAGGGATCCGTATTTGGACCAACGCTTAACCTCGCGTCATACATGCCTTTGAATATCGAAGGACTGCATTGGGCGATCGAGTCTCGGATGTACCTGGATGAGGCACTCAAGCCGGTGAGGGAAATGCGCCGGCTGTTCAGTTGGTGGGGCGCAGGACTGTTCCTGCTGACGCTGTTGCTGGCCTGGTTCACAACAAGAGAGATTCTGCGTCCGGTCAATGCTCTGCTCGGCGCAGTACGGAGAGTGGGAGCCGGAGACCTTACGGCAAGGGTTGACTGGAAATGGAGGGATGAGTTCGGAATACTTTCCGATACGTTCAACGCCATGACGACGAGTATTCGCGAGAAGACTGAGTTGATCGAGCAGAAGAACCGCGAGAACGAAGCGCTGTTATTGAATATTCTTCCTGGCGAGATCGCCAATCGATTGAAAAGCGGTGAACATGAGATTGCCGATAGTTTTGCGGAAGTCACTGTTTTATTCGGTGATCTCGTTGGATTCACGGCCTTGTCAAGCACGATATCTGCCGCCGAAGTCGTCGATATGTTGAATGGCCTGTTCAGCCGGTTTGATCAGGCGGCGAGTGAGCTGGGCGTCGAGAAGATTAAGACGATCGGGGATTGCTACATGGCCGTGTGCGGGCTGCCTAAACGCTGTCCCGATCACGCCGAGAGAATGGCTCGCATGGCGCTGCGCATGTTGGAGGCGACACGAGACTACGGCAAAGAGAAAGGACTGAACCTGCAATTGCGCATCGGACTCAATTCCGGGCCCGTAGTAGCCGGCGTTATCGGCACGAGCAAGTTCATCTACGACCTCTGGGGCGACACGGTGAACCTCGCCAGCCGCATGGAATCCACGGGCGTGCCCAGCGAGATTCAGGTGACACGAAGTGTTTATGAGCGGTTGAAGGACGGCTTCGAGTTCGAGAGCCGCGGAGTCGTCCATGTGAAGGGGAAGGGAGAGATCGAAGCGTGGATTCTTCACGGCCAGTTACATCCCGTGGAGGTTTCTCGATGAAGGTACTGCTCCTGGGGTCGTCGGTCGAGGATACACCCAGGCGGCAATTCGTCAGCAGTTGCCTGATCAACAAAACTGTAGCCATCGATGCCGGCTGCCTGGGGTTCCACGGCACTCCTCAGGAACAGGAGGCTATCCGGCACGTGTTCCTCACACACTCGCATACCGACCACACGGCCAGTCTGCCGATTTTCGTCGAGAACTGCTGGACACCGGCGGAAACTTGCCCATGCATTTACGGAAGTCGCGAGACGTTAGACAGCGTGCAAAGGTATATCTTCAACGACGTAATGTGGCCCAATTTCGTCGCCCTGTCCAAGAATATGCCTCCCTTCCTACGCCTATGCTCTCTGCAGGCGGAAGTGCCCGCAGAAGCAGATGGTCTCCGGATCACTCCCGTTGGAGTCAATCACCTGGTCCCGACTTTTGGGTATGTCGTTAGTGACGGACAAAGTGCGGTCATCATTGCAGGCGATTCCGGTCCAACCGCCCGCTTGTGGGAAGTCGCGCACCAGACGCCCCGCCTTCGCGCAATCTTCCTGGAAGCGTGCTTTCCCAATTCGATGAGGAGCTTGGCCGAAGAGTCGCTTCACCTAACCCCGGAAATGTTCTGCTGCGAAGTGGCCAAGATGCCCCCGGGAGTGAAAGTAGTGGCGATACACATCAAGGTGCGCTATCGCGAACAGGTGATCCGCGAGTTGGGTGCCCTGAGACTCCCCAATCTGGAAATAGGAGAGTGCGAAAAAGAGTACGAATTTTGACCTCTCTTCAGGTTCGAATTGAGCGGCGCTGGTACTTAGGTGAGCGCCTGTACAACGTCGTGGTGACCCATTTTCAGCGCCCATGAGCGCGGGCGTGCCCATGCCTCGGCGCCATTCTCTTCCGGGTCCGCTCCGTGTTCAATCAACAGCCTCACAAGCCGGACCCGCCCCCAACGGCACGCCCAACCGAGGGGGGTGCTGCTCAGGATCTCGTCCCGCCGGTCCATGCGCGCGCCGGCCTCTAACGCCGCACGGCCAAAGGCTGCAACTTCGGCTTCGGTGATCCATTCGCCCATCGCGGCAATTTCGTGCAGGATGGTTCGACCGAACCCACCGACGACGTTGACATCGCACGCGTTCAGAATAAGACGGAAACACTCCAGATAGCTTTCCCGGTCGAAGTCCTTGTTGCCCGCGTAGAGCCATGGAATGTGATGCCAGAAAGACAACGGCGACACGAGCATACCGAACCAGCGCGCGTCATGGCGGGCCCAGTCGATGCGCTCCAGCGCCATGCGAACGATCTCGGTAGCGCCTCCCTCCGCGCCGAAGCGTAGCAACTCTTCCGCAAGCGGCCTGTCGGATGGCTTGATGCTGTGCGGCAAGACGCCGCGCTCGTCCTCGATCAACATCTGCCGCGCAAGATCGGTCTGCCGATAGATCGCCGCGATGTCGCCCGTCACGATCCCCCCTCGCTCCCGCAGCAACTCTACCAACTGCCACTGCTTATGGCTGTACGCGCTGTACACAGCCGACCCGCTGGAGTCGACATGCACGTTCGGGTTCGCGCCGCGATCGAGCAGCAATTTCGCCATGTCACTCCGTGCCAAGGCCGCGGAATACCACAACGGATAACCTTGCGAGTATGCGATCCAGTCTCCTTCACCCGACGAGACGCGCTCATCCGGGTCAAAGCCGCACTCGAGCAGAAACTCGAGTGCATCGATGCGATTGTTCCGCACGGCGACAGTAAGCACGCCGCCATCGTCCCAGCGAACGTGGTTCGTGAGCTTGCCTTCCGCAAGGCGGACGCGCAGCCACGACAAATCACCGTTCGCGACAGCCACACGCTCGACCTCATCTTTGGGCTCGGGTGCTGGACCCGTCGCGCGAGGGGGTACGGGTTTCGCTCTGCGTTCCTCTTCCTCCTCGATGATCGCGACAATCTCCTCGTAACCGCGCTCCCGGGCCAAGGTCCAGGCGGACGTGGCATCGCGATGCGGATGGATGCCCGCTCGCGCGTTCGCGCCCTTCTGCATGAGCAATCGCGCAATCTCCGGGCGCCGGTGCATCACGGCATAGTGGATCGCGCGGTGTTCGTCGCCGTATGAAACCGTCATGTCGGCGAGCTCGGTCCGCGCCTGCAGCATCGCTCGTACGCGCTCGACGTGGCCGGCGCGCACGGCTTCTACTAATCGCCTGATGCTTACGCCGTCAACGTAGGCCTTTAGTTTCGGCCAGCTATCGAACCCGTAGCTCCGCGCGATAACCAGTTGCGCATCGTGCAAAGCGAAGGTCGCAGCTTGCGCACTGTCGTAATGTGCGTTGACCTCGTCGACGGCCGCTGAATCGCCTGCCTTGAAGGCATTGAGCAGCTTCTTTGCTTGTCGTTTGAGTTGTTCGAGATCCGGGTGCTCACGCATCCGGCGAGTGGGCAGCTTCTGTTTCACATGAGCTCCTTTCCATAGCACCCGGTGTCCGCTAACTCGGGTAGAAAAGAGTTCACTCAGCCAAATCGTCCAGGTCGAAATTCAGGCGGGACGCAGTCCCTTTCCGCGGACACGGAGGCGTCCTGAACAGGCCACAACCAAGATAACAGCAGGCTCGAAGACTGTACACCGGAATAACTTCCGGACGGTCGGCGCTCTTCCACTCTTCCGCGACAGTTACTCAAAATCCTGATCGAAATATTCAAACGGGCGGTGCGCCATTTCCGGTGAGCGTTCCTGCTCCGCTTGTTTCAGTTCGCTACGTCTAATCTTGCCAGAAGATGTCTTCGGCAACTCCGCGAATTCCAGGCGGCGTATGCGCTGGTACCGCGCCAATTTCTGTCTCAGAAAAGAAAAGATGTCGCGAGCCGTATTCTCGTCAGGTGGGTAACCAGGCGCCAGACTCACAAATGCCTTCGGGACGACAAATCGCACCGGATCGGGACTCGGTATCACGGCTGATTCCAATACCGCCGGGTGCTCGATAACGATGCTTTCCAATTCGAATGGACTGATTCTGTAGTCCGAAGACTTAAACACGTCATCCGCACGGCCAACGAAGAAAACGTACCCCTCGTCGTCGATGCTTCCGATATCGCCGGTCAAATGATGGTCTCCGGATTCCACATCACCTCGCTCCTGCGATTCATACCCGAGCATGAGACCCAGAGGAACGTTCCGGCGATCTACACACAACTGACCTTCATTAGAGATTTCGCCGCTTATGTCCAATGCTCGAATCCGATACCCTGGCAAGGGCCGTCCCATCGAACCAGGTTTAAGCTTCTGGCCGGGTGTGTTGCCAACGAGCGCTGTCGTTTCTGTTTGGCCGTATCCGTCGCGTATGGTGAGACCCCAGCAGTCCTCGACTTGCCGAACAACCTCCGGGTTCAAAGGCTCGCCCGCGCTTACTGCTTCCCGCAGTTTCACTTTGTATTTGCGCAAATCCGCCTTGATCAGCATTCTCCACACCGTCGGCGGTGCACAAAGCGTGGTCACGCCGGTTCGCACCAATATGTCGAGCGCCGAGCCGGCACGGAAACGCGCGTCCTGGGATGCGAGTATGCAAGCTCCTGCATTCCAGGGAGCGAAGAACGAACTCCAAGCGTGCTTTGCCCATCCGGGAGAACTGATATTCCAGTGCAGGTCACCCGGCTGGATGCCGATCCAATACATTGTCGAAAGGTGACCGACAGGGTAACTGTGCTGCGAGTGTAGAACCAGTTTGGGCCTCGCAGTTGTACCTGACGTGAAATAGAGCAAGAGGGGATCGCTGCCATTCGTGCTATAGCTGGGCGCGAAGTGTTTCGGCTCGCTGTATGATTCATCAAAGTTGGTCCATCCTTTCGCTGCGCCGCCGATCGATAGCAGCGTGCCTTTCCAGGTATGCAATTCAAACTTGTTGCAACCGTCAAGGCTCGAGATCACATGCCGAACGCGCCCGCGTTCGATCCGATCTTTGATCTCATCAGTACCGACCAGGGTACTCGTCGGAACGAGGACGGCACCAATCTTCAGGGCCGCAAGCATTGTTTCCCAAAGAGCGATCTCGTTCCCAAGCATCACCAGGATTCGGTCCCCGCGGGATATTCCCAGTCGAACAAAGAAGTTTGCGACCTGATTGGATCGTTCGCGCATGTCGGCGAAACTGACGGTTTGATCGGTCGAATTTTGGCTGGTGACGATTAGCGCAGGCCGGGTGTTGCCCGCGGCGATCGCATCGAAGTAATCGAACGCCCAATTGAATTGCTCAAGTTCTGGCCACTGAAATCCTTCGTAAGCAACACCATAATCGGATCGATTCGTTAGAAGGAAGTCACGCGCCTGGAGGAATGCCGTCGTGCTTCTTGAGAAGGCAGCGAGCGTTCCTGAAGAGCCTTCTGCCCCGGCCGCCATGACCAGATCATAAGTCAAGAGCAGTGCCGCCATGGCTGGTCCGATACGCTGACCTTGTAGAGTTTCTGTGGTGAAGAAGAGCTTATTCCTGACCGTGCTCGGGGCGTGCACTGCGGCGGTGCTGTGCCGCGGGCAACCGACGTTTTATCGCGACGTTCAACCTATACTCGAAAGCCACTGCCAGCGTTGTCACCGCCAAGGCGAGATGGCGCCGATGGCCTTCGAGACTTATGCGCAGACAAAGCCGTTTGCGCCTGCGATTCGGGATGTGACCGGGAAGCGGCTGATGCCTCCCTGGTTTGCAGATCCGTGCTGCGGACATTTCGCCAATGATCCTTCGCTCACGCCGGAGCAGATCAAGACGCTTGCCGCCTGGGCGGATGCGCAGGCGGCTTCGGGCAACCCGAAGGAAGCACCGCCGCCTCCGCAATGGGTGACGGGATGGAACATTGAAAAGCCCGACGTGGTGTTTGAGATGCCGGTGGCAAAACACATTCCGGCAAGCGGCGATGTGCCGTACCAATACCTCATCCTTCCGACGCATTTCAAAGAAGACCGCTGGGTGCGCATGTCGGAGATAAAGCCGAGCAACCACATGGTGGTGCATCACGCTGTCGCGTATGTGCGGGATCCCGAATCGACTTGGCTGCGGGGTGCACCGGTTGGCGTGCCGTTCAGCGCCGACGATCTGACCGACGCGAAGCTTCGGCGCGACGCCATGTGGACTACCAGCGACATCCTGTTGGTGTACGCACCGGGCAGCCAGCCCGACCAGTGGCCGCACGGCTTTGCGAAGCTGGTGCCGGCGGGTTCCGATATCGTGCTGCAAATGCACTACACCACCCACGGCCACGCAATGGAGGACCGCACAAGTATCGGCCTGGTTTTCTCGAAAGAGCCGCCGATGAAGCGCGTTCAGAT
>Ga0213872_10000635_pt1 | contig 26589 bp, 24 predicted proteins | sample VelepicomBERX_R2_FD_160071 | JGI IMG/M metagenome (GOLD analysis project Ga0213872, IMG submission 160071) | Rhizosphere microbial communities from Vellozia epidendroides in rupestrian grasslands, the National Park of Serra do Cipo, Brazil - RX_R2 | ecosystem: Host-associated > Plants > Roots >...
GAACGGCAGGTACTTCCTGATCTCATGCATAATCCCCGGCGAGTGACTCGAGGACTGACTGCTGTGCCTGATATGTTTTGCGGGACTTCCGGACGTTTGAGCGCCCGTTGCTTTTGGCTTTGACGCGCCTCCGCTCACCAACCGCCAGACGGTCGCGGTGCCATCCGGGTCAGTTGTAACAAGGGTGTTCCCGACAAACTTGTAGAGCACCTCGCTTGGTTGTAGCGAGCCGTCCAAATATTTTTCAATCTTGCCATCGCCTGCTATGAGGTTTCCCGTTTCCGTGACCGCGCCCGAAACAGCGTAACTCCCGTCTGCTTGCTGCTCCCATTGCCGGTCCCATCCACCTTTAGAACCGTTGGGCTTGCCCTCCCAACTGCCAACAAGTTTTACATCCACCGTGGCCCCTTCGGGGGTCGGACTTGGGTTCAGAGGATTGGTATTTACAGGCAAGGGCAGAGTCTGAGACCTGGGAGTTTGATTTGGCGCGGTGTTTTGGGGCTCAACGCCGTTCTTGGGCGGTTGAATCGCGACTTGGTCCGGAAGAGGCTCCTCTACAATGGCCGGCTTATCGGACGATGGTGCCTGAGCCGGGCTCTTTTCGGGGGAAGGTGACTCATTAGAATGCGCAGGTTGTCGCGGCGGTGACTCTTGCTCCTTGGGTCGCGGTTGATCCGCCGAGGCTTGCTGTCCCTTGGGCACCGGTTGCTCGACCGGAACCTGTTGCTGCGCGGGCGGCGGCTGATCGCCAACATCCGGTTCTTTGGGAGCAGGCTGATTGGCCGGGGTTTGTTGTTCCTTGGGTGGCGCTTGATCGGCCGGAGACGGTTGCTGTTTGGGCGCGGGCGGTTGCTGCTCCCTGGGCGCAGGCTCGTCTACAGGGACTTGCTGTTGCTTGGGCGCAGGCTTTACCCCATCGGGTTGCTGCTCCTTGGCGGCGGCTTTTTCTCCAGCAGGTTGCTCCTTGCCCGCCGTCTGATCAACACGCGGCTCCTGTTTTGCGTTGAGCTGCTCACCTGATGCCTGTTTCCCCACATCGGCAGGCTGATTAATTTTCGCCTCAGCAAGGATGGGCTGTTTTGGACGCGCAAAAAACCACGTTCCCACCGCGACCAGTACTAGCGCTCCGGCGCCGACAGCGACTTTCTTCGGAAACGTCTTCCTGGCACCAGCATCCTTATGCGAGGATTGCTTCTCGAGATGCGGTGAAACGGGCCCTGTTACCCGAACTGGTTCGGCACCCATCATATCGCGCCATTCGGCGACGCTTTGAGGACGCTGGGATTCGTTCACTTTGAGTGCGCGATCGATCGCGGTCAAAAAACGGGCGTCATAGCGGCCGGCGTACGATGTCGCGAGATTTTGGCACGAGTCGTTCTGCAACCGGCGCGCCGCTTCGGGTGGTTTGCTGCCGGTGATGGCCCGGTACATCACCGCGCCGAGCGCGTAGAGGTCACTCCAGGGTCCCTGGTTACCATCTTCGTGATATTGCTCGAATGGCGCGTAGCCCACACTAACAATCGAGGTCATCACCATGCTACGGCTCGTGATCGCTTGGCGCGCGCTGCCAAAGTCCAGCAACACGGGACGTCCATCGGTCGTTAGATAGATGTTGTCTGGTTTGATGTCGCGGTGCAGGAAGCCGGCGCGATGCACGCGTTCCAGCCCGGAAAGCAGGGGCGCAAGTATTTCGCGCAATTCGCGTTCCGAAGGTGTGCGGCCAAGATCGCGCAGCCAGCGCTCGAGGCTGCAGCCTTCCTCGTACTTCGTCACCATATAGGCGGTGCCGTTCGCCTCGATCATTTCGTATACATTCACGACGTTCGGATGGTCGCACGCTGCCAGTGCCCGGCCTTCATCAACGAAACGGGCTCGCGCCCACTCGAGGTTCGCCTTCTCACTCGCGGTTTTAGCCACGACTGTTGTACCGTCGATGCGTGTGGCGAAATCGTTAGGAAGCATTTCCTTGACCGCCACTTTACGGTTTAGCGTTGTATCTTCGGCTAGATAGGTGATGCCGAAGCCACCGGAGCCTAACACCCCCTTCAAAAGGTACTTGCCAAGCTGGTAGCCGGCCGGCAGGGCTAGAACGTGTTGCTCAGCACTCATGGCGCAGATTAGTAGATCGTAGGTATCTCATTTTATTGTCCGGCGCACAATTGCGGACTTTTAGCCGCACCTGTTGCCCACCGGTCTTGCCGAATGATCGATTCGTCTCGATCCAATCCGGCCGTAAAGTATTAGATGAGGCTTGCGTTGTGGTCATACCCTTGGTCTCGAAATTCCATCCCCCTTCCGTGGCGGTTCGCCCATACGTAATATCGGCAGCAAGCCAGCTCAGCTTAGTCTTTCCGGTGACTAAATCGACCTTACGGAGATGCGTGCAAATTGTACATCCGGCCGAAACGCATTCTTAGATTCGAAGCATTCCGTCACATGAAATGCGGCAGAGGCTAAAGAAGTGATGCTTTCTTGCGACATATTACAGTAGAGATGCCTTTTCCAATATCGCCGGATTCAGCATGGCGAAACTATGGATTGTTTGTGGAACGGAACGACCGCATGTCTAGGGGCTGTGTTGACGGATTGCGGACCGCAGTGTTGGTTGCAGCGGGAGGGAAGGTAGGACCTTGAGCACGGAGCGAGAAAGCACCTGTCCAAGCTGCGGCAACACGCTTTCTGGAGCGGTTGAATTCTGCCCGGTTTGCATGCTTCGTGCGATTCTTGCTGACGGATCTGACCCGGGCGATTCCTCTGTTTCAGATGATCCGATAACGCGGACAATACCGAAAGAGGCACTCGGAAGATTTGAGCACTATGAACTGTTGAGGGGTGAAGACGGCAACCCGGTCGAATTGGGTCGCGGCGCGATGGGTGTCACTTACAAAGGCTTCGACGTGAACCTGCAATGTCCCGTGGCAGTGAAAGTCATCAGTACAGAATATCTCGGGGATGAATCAGCGCGATCTCGCTTTTTGCGAGAAGCCCGAGCCGCGGCAAGCATCCGCGATTCAAACGTCGCCTCAGTATTACACCTGGGGAGAATTGGTGAGGACTACTTCTACGCGATGGAGTTTGTAGAGGGGGAAACGCTCAAGAATTTACTCCAAAACTCCGGCAGCCTCGAAGTAAGTTTGGCGCTGGAAATTACGGCGCAGGTGGCTTCCGGTTTGGCGGCGTTGCATCGTCAAAACCTCATCCATCGGGACATTAAACCGGGGAACATCATTGTCAGTCCGAAGGTATCGGGCACTCGAACGGCGAAGATCATTGATCTCGGACTCGCAAAATCGGTCGACGAAATCTCTTCAGGGGGTGCGATTTCGCTACCAGGAACCTTCGCTGGGACACCAGAATACGCTAGTCCCGAACAATTCGCAGGATTAGGAGTTGATATCCGTTCAGACTTGTACTCGTTGGGCGTGACCCTTTGGGAAATGCTAACCAACAGGCTACCGTTTCCGGGTTCTACCGCAGAGATGATGTACAAGCATCAGCACGCGTCCTTGCCGCTCAGCGAGTTGAAACGTGTCCCGCAGCCGGTCACTATTTTGCTACAAATACTCCTGGAAAAAGACCCTGCAAAGCGGTTGCAAAGTCCAGACGAACTCATCACAGCGATTTCGGCAGTTATCGGGTCGATCAGTTCCGGGCGTTCGATGACGGAGCACGGATTGCGAAAGAGTGCCGTCAGTCCCCGGACGTTCATCCAGCAAGCTGAAAACTTTCAAGAGAGGTTGCGAGCCATTATTTCAGCCAGACAATTTCGCTTGATCCGCTGGATCACGGCCGCGCTTCTGGTTGTTAGCGGATTGTTGCTGGCGATCTTCTTCGTAGCCAACCACAAAACTTCGAACGGTCCCTCCGACGCGTTCGCCCCGATCCGGCCGCCTGCCAAGAGTATAGCCATCCTTCCGTTTGAGAGTCTGACCGACAATAGAAATGATACCTACTTTGCGGACGGCGTTCAGAACGAGATTCTTTCCGATCTGGCAAAGATGTCCGAACTGAAAGTCATCAGTCGAACTTCCGTCATGGGGTATCGGCCCGGAGGACAGCGGGACCTGCGATCCATCGCGGGCGCACTCGGCGTCGCACATGTGGTTGAGGGCACTGTGCGCAGAGACGCGAATCGTGTCCGGGTGACAGTCGAACTGGTGGATGCTCAATCAGACGCGACTCTGTGGGCCGATAGTTACGACCGGGACCTGACAAATATTTTTGACATTCAAAACGATATCGCCAAAGCGGTCGCTTCCAAATTGAGCACCCGTTTGTCTGCCCAAGAGGAGCAAAAAATCGAGGATAAGCCTACTGACAACTTGGAAGCTTATGACCTTTATCTACAGGCTAAGGAACAGATTACGAACGCTGAATTCTTCATTGGAGCTGAGCGTGAAAGTTATCTGAATTCGATCAAATTGCTCGAGGAAGCAACCCTAAAGGACCCCAGATTTGCTCTCGCTTATTGCTTGACTGCGCAGGCAGACGACGACCTGTATTTTTCGCTGCTCGATCACACCCCGGAGAGGCGTGCCCGGGGCGATGCAGCCGTAAAAGAGGCCCTGCGTCTGCGACCGGATCTTCCGGAAGTTCATTTGGCAATGGCATATCATCTTTACGAATGTTACAGGGACTACGCGCGGGCTAACGTTCACATTGCCATCGCAGAGAGATCGCTCCCGAACAGTCCGGATACACTGGCCCTTAAGGCGTACATCGATAGGCGTCAAGGCCGATGGGAAGATTCGATGAAAGCTCTGCAAAAGGCTTGGATTCTTGATCCGCGAAACTCGAGCATTCTTAATAATCTGGAATTCAATTATGTTTGTCTCCGACGCTACCAAGAAGCCGAGGAGGCTTGCAATCACCTACTCGAACTCGAACCGGACAACGCGACTCTAAACGTGAGAAAGGCTTACTATGCATTCGGAGAAAAGGCGGATCTGTCGATGTACCGTGCAGCATTGGAAGGACTTCCGTCGTCGTTGAAATACAACATTGCGTTCACGTCACAGCGCATTTTATATGCCGCTTTCGACCGCGACTGGACGGCCGCGCGAGAAATTCTGAATAGCACCTCGAACAAAGACTTCTCATTTTTTCGCGAGACTATCATTCCCCGCGGCTGCGTGGAGATTTGGCTAGCAAAAGTTAGCGGCGATCATCCCTGGACGGAACCGCGTTTCTACGCCATACGCGATCAGCTTAACCGAACTGTCCAAGAAGACCCCAACAATCCCGGTCTGCTAAGCGTGCTTGGCCTTGTGGACGGCGCTTTAGGTCGTACAGAAGACGCGCTGCAGGAAGCACGGCGCGCGGTGCGAATGCTGCCGATCCAGGAAGATGGGCTGGATGGTCCATCCCTGGCTTTCAACTTAGCCATTGTCTACGCCTGGACGGGCAACCCTGATCTGGCATTTGGAGAGCTAAATATTCTGATCAAGACGCCTGGGGGCGTCGATTACGGGGAGCTGAAGCGCAATCCAAGTTTGGACTCTCTGCGCGATGATCCCCGCTTCAAAGCGTTGCTAGCGCAGCTCGCGCCGCAAGGTTAATCGGCGGTGAGTAAACCGATTTTTCGTGGGCATTGTTCGACTTTAAAAATAGGGATTGCAGGGAAAGGACGAAGCCGCTAAAAACGGCTCATTAATCGCACCGATGCCTCGGAAGCCTATCTCAATTGATTTTCGGGACATCGAGCGTTTTCTCGCAGAGGTGCAAAATGCCACAAAGACACCAGAAGACGACTGAACCGGAGCTGGAGATAAAAGGGAAGCTTACCGAAGCGAAGCGCCTTATTGACGAGGCATTAAAGCTGCTCGCCGGCCCGACCAAAGCAAGCGGTAAGACAGCCGCTAAGGCCAGCCCTGAAAAGGCGACGAAGGCGGAGAAAAGCGGATAGCCACCAATTTATTCCCGCAATCTGGTTGGCAAACGAGCAGGGGGTCAGTTACCTGAGCCCGAAACCTGATTGTGACAGCGTACGCCCTGAATTCGCCAAGGCATAAGTTACCTGATGGCAGTTTTGTCTAAGATTACAATCATTGGCGCCGGCGTGCTGAGTCCAGATCAACTCACTTTGGAGGCGGTTCGGGCAATGCAGGGAAGTTCAATCATTTATTATTTGCTGGATACTAATCCCAAGCTGGAGGCCTACTTGGCCAAATTAGGGCCTGAACTTGTAGACCTCGGCAACCTCTATGAGGAAGGCGCCTTTGACCAAGATATCTACGAGCAGATCGCAGAAATTGTCCTCCTGGCCACAAAACGCTACGCCCATGTCTGCTTCCTTGTTCCAGGTCATCCCCTGATCTACGTCACATCATCAAGTCTGATTCTAGATCGTGCTCAGCGCATGGGGATTACCACCACCGTCCTCCCTGGGATTTCGTCGCTGGATACAATGATTATTCAGTTGCGATTAGAGATAGGCCGGCATGGTTTGCAGGTGTTTGAAGCGAATCGTTTCGTCTACCTGTCGTTTAAGCCGGACCCGCGAATACCACTTTTCCTTCTCCAGCCGGGAGCAATTGGTACCGGTTTTATCACCGAAAAGCGCGAAAATAGGCCGCGAAGGTTCGAGGCGCTAAGAGACGCTCTACTTCGATACTACCCACCTCAGCATCAGTGTGTGCTTCTAGTCAGTAAGCACAATCCTCGGTTTCGTTCGACAAGGCGAACCATAGCCATTCGAAGCATTCCTCGTTACGCCGAACTGATCGATTACAGTACCTCCCTGTTCATCCCTCCCAGCGCTGACTTTGAAATTGTCGATTATGACTTTTACTCTCGGCTAACCGACCCTGCGTACGCCGATCGCTTGGTAAAATCTAAACGGCCACGAAGGATGTGAACGACTGCTTTTGGAGATGCTTCGGTAAAGATACCCTAATGTTGGCTCTGACGGTATTCTTGCTGTCCCTCGCATCCACGACTCTTGGTGCAAGAGAGTCCGCTGAAGATGTCTATGCGGTCGTTGAAGTTGGCTCCAGCGGTATCAAGGGTCAGGTCCTGCAACTAGTGGCGGAAGATCCGGAAAGTCCGCCGTTCAAACTTCTCAAGCTATTTGAGCCGCTAAACGAGAACGCGTTTACTTGGGAAGCATCTGCCTCTGGCAAGATCTCTGCGGTCGTCGCTCAACTGCATAAGGAAATGCGGGAGCAATTCCAGCTCCCTCTGAAGCACTTTTTTATTGTCGGCAGCAGCGGAATTCCGGCTGAGGTTAAACAGATTCTCTCGGACAAAATCTTCGAGGAGGTCCAGGAAAGGATTGAGTATCCAACGGCTGAGAAAGAGTCGGACCTTCTCCTCCGGGGGATTGTGCCTTTGCACCGCTTAAACCAGGTCGTTGTCCTCGACATCGGGAGCGGCAACTCGAGGGGCGCCTATGTCGACAAACTCCGTCCAGATCTCAGTTTTTCGAATTATGATATACCATGGGGAACCAAGACATGCGCCGGCGAGATCAACAAGATACGCAGAGACGGCGACTTCCTGGTGGCCGCCGATGCTTTCCGCCTCGATACTTTGGGCCCCGAGGTGAGGAAGCAGATTGAGCGAGCGCCTGGCATGCGAACCTTGAAGCGCGTTTACCTGGTCGGCGGGATTGCCTGGGCGATGGCCACCTTGCTGCATCCTTATGATCAGGAAGGCTCATGGGTCAAAATCTCTCCCAAAGACATCGACACGTTCTATGAAAAGGCAACGACGAGTCCCGGCGCTTTTCTCCATCCAGATCTAACGAATCCTCCCCCGGACATGTCCGCGAACAATGTGGCCAAGGCTAACGATGAATTGACGAAAATTGTGAAGGTGTTCAGCGAGGATCAGTTAATGGCCGGGGCCCTTATTCTTAAGACCTTCATGGATGAAATGCATTTCGAACAGAAGGACGCGATTTTCTTTCGCAGAGACGCTCTTTATGCATGGCCCCGTGGATATATTCTCGAGAAAATCTCCGCGAACCGCACCGCGAAGTAGTATTGCGTCCCGTTGCAACTCACTTTGATCGACATCCGCCTAGCCCGCAAAAAATCACGCGCTCGGAGAATGGACGAGCTCATTGCGGGCTAGAAAGCTCTTAAACAGACGCTGGGCGTCTGCTTAAGAGCCTTTTTTCAATTATGAATTCGAAAACAAACTGTTTTTAAAACTCTTATCTGCAAAAAGCAGTGGAATCTGCCGGCGTAGCTGGATATTCCGCTGCCATAGCCTGCATCGCTCAAAAATCTCTGAAGATTTGTGAGCGATGCAGGCTCCGTTCGACGAAATTAACGCCTCAACGACGGCTTAAGGGTCCCACGGTCACGCCGTTATTAGCAGTAAGGTATTGACGCGCCTTGGCGCCGAACGTCAAAATCGACGCCCAGGGAGTCACTCGGCCACACTAATGAGAAAATCACTCATCTTGCAGCATCCTATGAAGGACGCGGCCCGCCGGATTTTCAACATGCACCGTGCTGTTTTGGTCATTCTTGGCATTGCCTGTTCCGCATTCGCAGCACAAGACGGTCCGAGACCCGGAGACCTGATTCTTGAGGATGTGATTGCGCCAACTGCGGCGGGGAGCCGGCTCTTGGTTAAATTCATGCTGCCGGTGCCGGATGCTGTGTCCTCCATAGAAGTCTCAGCTGGCGGGACACCCATTGATAAAGACAAGGTGAATTTTACACCGGCAGAGAAAGCCCAGGATTTTCGTTGTGCTGTGCTCTTGTTGGTAGACAAAGCGCTGGGTGAAAGCCCGGAGTCGAATAAAGGTTCGCGCGAGAAACTTCACGATGTCCAGGAAGTTGTTCGGGCAACCTTGCGCAAACTGATTCCTGCCGCGGCCAACGGCCCGTTCCAGTTTGGTATCGCCACCTACTCGGCCACGAACGTAGTCGTGTTGGCGGCGATTCAAAGCAACAACGCCAGCTTTTTGGACCAGGCAGTTTTGCCTAAATATCTCAAGTTCGACAGCCAAGGTCCGGAACTACTGTATCACGGCGCTAAGGAAGCCATTGTTAAGTCACTCGGCACAATCCAGGCAGACCGGAGGTTTCTCGTCATCATTTCGGACGGAATCACCCGGGATACCGCCGACTCAGAGGAGGACGTGGTAAAAGCCGCCCGCGACGCCAGAGTACATATCTGCACGATCGGATTTCCAAAATCGCCGGCGGAAGCCGATCAAATAGAAAGGCTCGCGCGGCTAGCTGAACAAACCGGGGGCCTCGCTTGGAGCGCTGAAGGACCCGAACTGAGCCTTCCCGCCGGATGGGACAGCAACCTGCTCAAGTTCATGAGCTCGGGCGGCCGGTGCGAAGTCAATCTCACCGGTCGAACAGCCCCTGTGGACCTTGCGTTCAAAGTAAAGACCAATGCCGATAGGATTTTCACCTTGGCCTACACGCTTGAGTCGCTGCCGGCGCCACTGCCGTCTCCTGGTACGTCTTCCTCCCCTGCTTCGGCGGCGTCTCCAGGGACTTCCACCACCTCCATTTCTGCACCCTCCGCGACACCGATTCCTTCGGTATCCGCCAGACCATCGCCTGCCCCGTTCTGGGCGTCGCTTCCAACTCGGCTGAGAACTCACTTGCCACTCGCTGCCGGCGCCGGCATTGCCCTGCTGCTAGTTCTGGCTCTCATACTCTGGTGGATTCTTCGCGCTGTGAGGAAGCCGAAACCGGAGATTACCGATGATATGACCGCGCTCTCCTCGGAATCTCCGTCGCCGACAACGGAGGTCACCAGCGTCCCGGAGCCGAGCGAACCCGTCCTAGCCTGGCTCGTAAACTTGGACGCGGATTCGACGCGCCATCCGATCACGAAGACAGCCATGCGCATTGGGCGCAAGCAAGACAATGATCTTGTAATGAAAAACGATACTGTTTCCGGCCATCACGCCGAAATCTTGAAACGGGGCGACAAGTTCATGATTGCAGACCTTGGCGCCTCAAATGGCGTATTTGTCAAGGGCAAGCGCGTCGAGAAGACACCCCTTGAAAATGGAGACATAATCGAACTGGGCGAAGTCCGCCTGCGATTCACCCTAAACCCATCAGACGAGTAAGACAGTGAGAATCCTGACGATCGGACGCAAAGGCACGGATGTAGTGCTCGACGATACTAATCAGCAAATCAGCCGCCTGCACGCCGAGTTGACTATCACCGATAGCGGCAACTACTACCTCGTGGATTGCGGCAGCAGCAATGGCACTTCAATCAAACGCGAAAACACCTGGAAACCAATCAAACAAGAGTTCGTTAGTAAGGACGATCAGGTCAGGTTTGGCGGTCATTATGCAATTACGATTCGGGAACTACTACGCAAGGTGTGAACCTCCCAATGAGCCGATTCAATCCCAGTGTTTTTTGGGTTCTTTGAAGGACGACGCCTAACAAATCAAGAAACTACGCACGATCATGAGCGAAGAAGACAAAACGCGCATAGTCCGCCCCTTGGACCAACTCCAAAGGCCGGCCACCCCAGAACCAAGCGATACCGACCCTACCCGTAAGATCGATCGAGAAGACAGCCCCGATTCCCGAACGATCAGACCTATCCGGGCCGCAGAGGAAGGGAAGACGGTCCTATTCCGTCCTTCGCCGAATCGGCCGGCGGAAGTCGCAAGCTCCGGTACGCCTGAAACGCGAACTGAGGATGCCATCAGTGATCCGGTAGTCGGGTGGCTCGTAGTTGTCAGAGGCCCAGGACGCGGCAACGCGGTTCGACTCGGCTATGGCTGGAACAGTATCGGCAGGGACTCTAGCCAGCGCGCCTGTCTGAACTTTGGAGACCCCCAGATCTCCCGGCTCAGCCACGCCAAGCTGCTCTACGAACCGCGTTCCAGGAAGTTCTCATTGACGCTCGGTGAGGGCACCAATCCAACTTACGTCCGCGGCGACGTACTGCTTGCACCCACCGAAATCAAGAGCGGCGACCGTATCCAGATGGGAGAAACTGAGTTGTTGTTTGTAGCACTCTGCGGCGAGAATTTTGAATGGCAGGACAATGGATGAAGCCCGAAACGGATTTCGCAGGCAGACAAGTAGCTGGATCCCGTGAATCCCAGGATGACTATTACGGGTTCTGTCCTTTGAACGCCGAGACAGACGGCCTGTACGGTCTCCTCTTGGTCTTGGCGGACGGCATGGGTGGGTACGCCGGCGGCTCGTTGGCCAGCCGCGTCGTAGTCGAGGCCTTTGTCGAGAACTTCTGCTTTTGCCAAGGCAGTATCCCAGAGCGCCTGCTGAGTTCGTTGCGAGCCAGCGAACGGCGACTCATTGAGGAGATCGCCCGCCAGGATAAAAGTCTTAGCCGGATGGGTTCCACTCTAGTCGGTGCTGTCTGGACTCCGGGTGCATTACAATGGGTAAGCGTCGGTGATTCCGGGCTTTATCTTTACCGTGATAGAACCTTGACGCGTCTGAATGCCGACCACTCTCTGGCGCCGATCCTGGAGGCGCAAGCCGCCCGCGGGGAAATCACTGCGGAGGAAGCGGCTCATCACCCCGACCGGCATGCACTCCTTTCAGCCATCGCGGCCGAACCACTTGAGATTTATGAACTTCGGGATCTGCCCTTCGAGTTAAAGACGGGAGATATTGTTTTGGCGGCCACCGACGGACTCGCATCCCTCACCCCAGACGTTCTGACCATGAAAATCGAGCTGAATGCCGGTGAGACCGCCGACCGGATAGCAGAAGCCCTCCTCATCGCTGTCAACGAAGCCCGCAAGGCGAAACAGGACAACGCCACCGTGGCGGTCATCCGAAACCCAACTACTCAACCTGAACGATAACAAAAGAAAGATATCACTAGCATGAGACGCCTCGCGACAATTTTGGGAGTCGCCGGCTTACTGGCTGCCGCGATCTTGTTCGGAGCCTGGCTTTTACGGCAGCAGGGGCAAGGCCAACTGGTTTGGGATAGACCAACTGTTAAAAAGACAATTCAGACCTTCGCCTACAAGGTCTACGGGAACTCCCACTTGGAGAATGGACGCTACTTCATGAGCAAGATGGTGTTCCGGAACACCGGGAAAAAAGCGGTCACGGAATTTTCAGTGAGTTACCAGATCCCGGGCTACATCGATTGGACAACGCCGGACGCCCTGCCTCAGATCCCGCCAGGTCACACCGTGATAAAATGTTTTTACCCGCAGTTTCCGAAGAAAGTGACCGAGATTAAGAACGACACCCCATCGGCTCTTGAAACCAAAATTCGCTGGAATGACGGGAGCGGTCCAATTCATGAGGAGGTGGTGCGTGACGAATTCATATTTCGAGGTGTCAACGAGATCGAGTGGACCGACCTACCCTCGAACGAGATCGTGAACTGGTTCGACGATTTTGTGAACAGCGACCTTCTGGCGGCCATGGTCACCCCGAACGATCCGGTCGTTACCGAGTACGCCGCGGCTATAACCGAGAAGCTCGGCGGTGCGTTAGCAGGAGCGGGCGGCGACAAAGACAAAATTGCGGTCATGGCAGGGCTATACAATTATATGATCGAAACTGGGATGCGTTACGCCGGCGGGATGGGATTTCCAGAAACAGTTGGCGACACGCACACCACGGTTCAAACCGTCCGGCTCCCGCGCGATGTAATTCTGAGCAACAACGGGCTTTGCATCGAGCTGACACTGCTTTGGGCCTCGGTGCTCGAACATCTCGGCATGGCCTCGATAGTGTTCGTGATCCCTGGACACGCCTTTATTGTGGTTCCTTTAGAAAACGAGCTCAACGGGCTCAAACTTGTACCGATCGAGTGCACGGCAATCACACCCAAAGCAGTTGATCGCCAGGGGCTCGTTTCGTTCCCAAAGGCTTACGAAATGGCTTTAGGGGAGCTGGCCAAAGCTCTCAAAGAGACCGGCGTATACATCGCGGTTAAACCGCAGCAATTGCAGATTAGAGGTATCGTGCCTCCAGAATTACCGGACATCAACATCGACCAGGTGAAGCGCATCATTGCCTCACGGAAACCGGTGCTGCTCAGAAGATGAACGACCTCATTTTTTAGTTTTGTTAGTCTATGCGTCTACTATCTCTCATAGTTTTACTGTTCGCTGTTTGCTTCGGAACTCGGTCGGTTAAGGCGGAAACTCCTACTCAGGAAACGCAAATCGACCTTGACTCGGTCGGAGACGGGACCGTGGAAATCAAGGAACACTACACAGCGCAAGCCTGGCTGCGCTGGAAAGCTTCGGTCGGCGACCATCCTGATTGGGTTGTCCGAAATGAGAAGCGCGACTTCGCCGCATGGGAATTCTATGATTTTTCGTTTTCCAAAGACGAGGTATCCCGCATTTCGGAATCAAAAATGAAAGTCCGCGCCCTCGCTCAAATCGCCAAAGACGGTAACTACGCGTTGGATAAGTTGCCAAGCGGGCTGCATCTCGTGACCGGCAAAGGCAACGAATGGATATTCAGCGGCTTTTCACAGGAGGACGAGACAGAACAAACCGTTCACGTCAGCTTACCCGGCGAAGCGTCGAACGCGCATATTATCAATCCGGACACCAGCCAAACTGAATTGGTTTACTCCATCGTGCGGCCGGCTTCAAAATCATCGCCACTTCTGCTCCTGTCCGGCGGGTTTGGCGCATTCGGCATACTCATGCTCGGGATCTCGTTGCGAGCGCCGAAGATACACCGGCAGCGGCAGCCTCTTTCTATCAAGACCGTTACGCAAGCGCCGGCGCCGGCGCTTCCAGACAGCAGCAAATGGCAGTTGATCGGGCGCACTCCTGGCGGACGGACCATACGACTGGAAATCACCGACGCGATGTTTTCCAGTAATGGCGGCCGTCTGGTCCTGGGCCGCACCGCGGAATTGTGTCATGTCGTAATCGACGACGGCAGCGTCTCCAAGCAGCATGCCCAGATCCGCAGGGAGGGCGGCAGCTTCATGGTGGCCGACCGCAATTCTTCCAACGGCACCGCCGTCAATGGACAATTCGGCCAGCGCCCATTCGATGAAGTTCCACTCAAAGACGGGGATACAATCACTCTCGGGGAGGTGAAGCTGGACTTCAGCAAAGGGTGACACGCGTCTGCTTAGTTGCAAGGTTTCATCTTCACCGGGGAAAGATGCGTGTGGTGCCAGTATCATGAGCCCTCCCCTCTCGGCACACCGACCCCTGCCACCGGGATACATTCTGGATGTTTATCAGTTCGAGCGGGTGCTCGGCAAAGCCGGCGCCTTCGGGATCACCTACCGCGCACGCAATCTCAGCGGTGGAGAACGGGTCGCCATCAAAGAGCTGTTTCCATCGGATTACGCAATCCGTGATCCGACCGAGCACGTGGTCGTCCAGACCGTTTCGGACGAAAAAACATTCGTTGAAGCCGTCCGAATGTTCCGCCGAGAAGCAGAAATTTTGTCGCGAGTAAGACACGATAATGTCGTCAGAGTGTTGGATTATCTCGAGGCAAACGGCACCGGCTACATGGTTATGCAGTACGAGGATGGTTACGACCTCCGCACTCATCTGGAAACACAAAGACCACACCGACCCAATGAGAACGAGCTGCGAAAGCTGCTTATGCCTTTGTTGGACGGCTTGGAAGCCGTACACAACCTCAACTATCTGCACCGGGATATCAAACCCTCCAACATCTACCTGACCCGGGGTCATAAGCCGCTGCTGCTGGACTTTGGCGCGGCTCGTCAGATGGTCGTAAGTCGCAGCCGGCCGGTAGAACTAATATTGACGCCTCCCTACGGTGCCATTGAGCAATACGGACAAGTCTCACCACAAGGGCCATTCACCGACATTTATGCGATGGGGGTGGTTATGTTCACGGCAATGCTAGCCGGAGAAAGGTTTCCCAATGCGCCCGACCGACTCACCCGTGACCCTTTTGTGCCAGTGTCGCAGCGATTGCGCGGGCAAGAGTATTCGGAGGAGTTTCTCGCGGCGGTTGATTGGGCGCTCAAACTCAGGGCCGAGCAGCGTCCACAAAACATCCGCTCCTGGCGGCAAGCGTTGAACATGACTCGCGCGAAATCTACCACGCCGAGATCGCAGAACTCACCAAACTCAAGTCATCCTCTCAACGCGTGGCTCAAGGCTGAAAGTTGGCTCCGCTTCTGGCAAAAATATCGGATCATCATCTTCTTTTTGGCTGGGATCATCCTCATGACGATCGTGATTGCATGGATCCTTTCCTCAGTGCCCGAATGAAACGAGGCGATTGCCATGCGCGCGGGCCTGCGCTGGAGGGCTATGCTCCGTCGTAGCAGCCACCGCGCAACCGGCGGGAACAGCGAGAAAAATCTGGCCAAAACAATCGGTGAAGCAAAGCTTTTCAGCGGTGGCTGCTACGACGGAGCGTAGCCCTCCAGCGCAAGCCCAACGGCAATGCCATTTCCGGTTCGCGACGTTAAAGTGGACGAAGAGCTCAACGTTTCAGTTCCTCTGGATATTCGAAGATCTGCTTTTTCAAAATCCTGAGCACCGGTTGTGGTGGAAGAATGTGACAACTGGCAGCTTCTTCATGGCCCGCCAAACGCAGTTTGACGATTGCCGTAGCTTCCTTGCAAAGTCTTTCCCATGGAATGCCGATCGCGGAAATCCGCAGTTTTTCGGCTAAAGGCGTGTTATCGAACGAGATCAACGGCGGCGTGGGTCTCTGCGAATGCGCATAGGAAATAATGGTCGCTTGTGCCAGCCGGTCACTGCAGCAGAACAAGCCGTCGATGCTCCAGCTCCGAAGTTGCGGAAGAATCTTGTCTTGGGCGGATTCGACAAACCAACTCTCCAACTCGATCACTCGCGCTTTGGGAAAAATGTGCAGAAACCCTTTTGTGCGCAGGGCACTTCGGACGTCTGTCAGCGGACCCGCCACAATGACGGGTCGCTTCGGCGAAAGCCGGGCGAGAATCTGACCTGCGGTCATTCCGCCACTGAAGTTGTCGACCGAGACGGAATCGACAAACAGGCTGGCGATTCCGGGCGGAGGCAAGTCGTGGAGGACCAGGCACCGGCGCTGCTGTTTGGCAAGTGAGTGCACAAGCTCAGGTCGTTCCCAGATCACTGGGAAATCCAGCTCGCCGATATCACGATCACCGATGTCCTGAAGAGTAACAATAAATTCGATCCGCTGTTGCTCTAACGAGGTAACCAATTGTCGCAGTAGAAAATCGCCAAAACTTCCTTCTCGACCAGCGCGTTTTGCGAAAACGATCCTGGCTCGCCGGTAGCGAACTTTCTGTCCGGAAATGAAGGTGCCGCTCCCAATTCGACGGTTTAGAAAACCGTCGTGCTCCAGCTCTTTGAGCAAAAGGTGAGCAGTTTGATAGCTTATGCCAAAGCGGAACGACACGTAACGGCCGGAAACGAAACGTTGCCCTGGCTGACGGAAACCGTCACCAACCATCGCGCGAAGAGTGTCCCGAATAACTTGAATCTCCTTGCTCGGCTTTCTTCCCATCGAAAAATTAATAGATCACTTTTTTATGATATCAATCTACTCAATCGTTGAATTTGCCGCGCCTGTTTGCAACGTTCACAAACTTGTGAATCCGATGGCTGCTATTGGCCTGGATGTTGGCGCAAATCGTATTAAAGCCGTGCTCGTCGAGAACGATGGCACGACCTTGGAACAAATCATTCGACCTACTCAACCCGATGCTTGGATGGGACAAGTTGCCTATCTGGTCAATGAGCTGCTGCCAGCCTCCGGCCGTGAAATCCGGATCGGTGTTTGCGCCCCCGGTGTCGCAAATCGCGCCGGAGATAGCATCTGGAATTGCGCCGGTAAGGTGCCAGGTCTTGAAGGACTGGATTGGCAAAAATTTCTCTGTTGGGAGAAGCCGATTCCGGTCATGAACGATGCTCAGGCCGCTCTCCTTGGTGAGAGTTGGCTGGGGGCCGCAGCCGGACGTAAAAATGCAGTGTTGTTTACCCTCGGGACCGGGGTCGGCGGCGCCGCAATCGTAGATGGAGTCTTGCTGCGCGGCGCGCTCGGACGAGCTGGACATTTCGGTCACATCTCCATCCGCCCGAACGCCCAGCTGAGCATTTTCAACACCCCAGGTTCCTTAGAAGACGCCTTCGGTAACCTCACCCTGGAAATCCGTTCAAAAGGGAGGTTTTGCGAGACCGCGGATCTTCTCCAGGCTGTTGTTCAGGAGGATGCCGTTGCGGTGGAAATCTGGGACCGAGCGGTCTCCGATCTGGCTCGCGGCATCGTCTCCGTGATCAACGCCTTCGACCCGGAGATGGTCGTTCTGGGGGGAGGAATTGCTGCGGCCGGCGAAAGCTTGTTAAGCGCGCTAAGACCGAAACTCGACTTATGGGAATGGCGCCCCGCCGGTCTCAGAGTGGAGTTGGAGCTCGCTGCCCTTGGCGAATGGGCAGGCGCCTTTGGCGCAGCGCGACAAGCCATGAAAAATTTTTTCTGATCTCAATCTCACCAACTCACGAACATGAGCGATTCACTCTTTCGTTATGCCGGCCTCGGGAACGTCAAGAACACGGGGTTATCAGTTCAGCTCGCCGCGGCGAGGCTTCATCACCTGTCGTTCACCGAAAAAAGACTAATGCTCTTCTGCGTCGCCCATTTGGTTGGCGCTCCCACGCGCGATTTGAAGCTGCTGCTCGGTCGGGCGCAGTTTCTGGCCGCTGAAAGGTGTACGGCGCTACGCAGCCGGCTTCAAGAGCTGCGTGTACCGAAGGTTCGCATCGAAAGCTGTCCGAGCGCGGCTCTCGAACTCGCAATGGACGAAGCGCTTCACTGTGAAACCGAGAACGAGGTCGCAGCCGTCGCGCACCTGCTTCACGCGGACCTGATAACCGCTTATCTTCGATACCTCGAGCAGACAAACTCGCTCGCCGACGCGCCTTCCTGCGATTTGATTAAAGCGCAATTACCCCTTTTGCGCGAAATAGCGGCAGCATTGGAAGCGCTCCTGCAGACGTCAGGAGAGAGCTATTCATTAGCTCGAATTCAAAAGTTCTTTTCCGCTGCAGGGGGACTGGATGGCACCGGCGAACGTAGCGTCGAGTTGCCAAACCGCGAGCGTTCAACAAGCCCGTTTGAAATCAACCGAAAAACCGGCCGTCAATCTTCCCCAGAAATGGTGTGGGACTACCTCAAGCCGCCCATGGAAGAAGTCACCGATCATTTTGTGCACATGTTGGGAATACGCCTCTCCGAGATTAATGTCGCAGAGGGTCTAGCTATAGTAGTCTACGAAAGTCGGGACAAACCCTGGGAGTTTCATCATGACCTGTCGCGTCACCTTTGGGATGAAATCCGCCACTCCATGATGGGTGAAGCAGCCATAGAGGCTAGATACGGCGACCCGTGCGCGATCCCGATGCGCGAATATGAACGAGTTTACTGCATGGAGGCGCCAGCACTTGAACAGTACGCGACCCTTGGAATCGAGATCGAAGGCGGCCAGATGAGATATCCTGTCGGCAAACGAGGCGAGTGGGAATTCTGCCGGGATGCCGTCAAGAGCCCCTTAATGACAACCTTTCAAGACTTCGATTGGGCCGATGAAGTGCTCCATGTTAATCTAGCCAAAAGACAGCTCTCGGATTGGTTTCCAGGTGGCGCGAAGGAACTATCCTCATTTGCGCAACAAGGCAGATTAAAGCGGTCAGAAGTCAAGGAACGCCATGCGCCGGTAAAATTAGCCGTTCCTCCTCCAGCCTCGGCAATTCGCGAGTGTTAGATCAGCAGAACGCTGAAAAACGCGAATCAAAGCCTATTCCGCGATTTTGAGAGACAGCCTCGTTAGCTCCACAGACCGCAAAGCGTGATGAACTAGCTTTCATGGCATCCGTAACCTTGAAGAACCTGACGAAGCACTGGGGACCTGTGACGGCCGTCGATGGAGTCTCGCTTTTGATCTCCGACCGCGAGTTCGTTGTCTTTCTTGGACCATCCGGCTGCGGTAAGACCACCACTCTGCGCATGATTGCCGGACTCGAACAACCGACCGAAGGGGAAATCTGGATCGGTAACCGGCTGGTAAACGATATCCCCGCTCGAGACCGCGACCTGGCTATGGTCTTCCAGAATTACGGACTCTATCCTCACATGACGGTGGCGGAGAATATTGGCTATCCGCTCAAAGTGCGCCGGGTCGATCGCTCCGAACGCATGCAGCGAGTTAAAAGGGCCGCCGAGAAGGTCGAGCTTGGCAACTATCTCCACCGCCGCCCAGCGGAGCTATCCGGTGGTCAACGGCAGCGTGTTGCGCTCGCGAGAGCGATCGTGCGGACGCCACAGCTCTTCCTGATGGACGAACCCCTTTCAAATCTCGATGCAAAACTGCGCACTTCGATGCGCGCACAACTGAAGCATCTCCAGCGCGAATTGGGCATAACGACAATCTACGTTACCCACGACCAGGCAGAAGCAATGACTCTAGCCGACCGGATCTTGATAGTTAACGGTGGTCTGCTTCAGCAGGTGGGTACTCCGGCGGAAATCTATGAGCAACCGGCGAACGTCTTTGTTGCCGGTTTCGTCGGCGCTCCTCCCATGAATCTGATACGCGGAAAGCTTGTCGACGGTTGCTTTCGACACCCGGAGATCTCCGTCGCGGGGTTCGAGTTTGCCGCGAGGGAAGATGTCGTGCTGGGACAGCGACCCGAAGATATGTTCCTGGTTCCATCAGGGACCGGTGATGCTACCTGCCAGGTTTACTCGACCGAACTTCTGGGGGACGCGACTCTGGTCACCCTCGACCTGAAGGGCGACCGGGTCATCGTTAAGACGGGGAAAGACTGCAAGCTGCAAATGGGTGAGACTATAGATTTCAGCTTCGATCGCCGGTCGATTCACATTTTCGACGCGACCTCAGGCGCACGACTCTCTGACTCAAAAAACGAAAACAAAAGCATGTTATGGAAAAAACTATAAATGTTCGGTTTCGCAGCTGGGGCAAACCGTTTATCGGTTCCAGAACCGTTGCTGCGAGCTTGCTGTTCCTATGTGGTCAGGCATTCGCGGAGGAGATTACCCTCAAGTTTTGGGACAACCAACAGACCGAATCCGGCCTGAGTCAGTATCAAGCAGAGGCTGTGAAGCGTTTTGAGGCCGAAAATCCGGGGATCAAAGTGGAAGTCACTACAATTCCCTATCCGGAGTACCAGCAGCGACTCCTGACCGCCGTTAAGGGAAACAACGCCCCTGATGTGTCGACCGTTGATCAGATATGGAATTCCGCTTTTGCGGTTGCCGGTGCAATTGAGAAACTCGACGACCTGGCAAAATCTGCGGGAGTTAAGCCGGACGAATTCTTCAAAGGGGCCTGGGATTCGAGCAATTTCAACGGCGGACTGTGGGGCATCCCTTTCAACGTCGATGTCTGGTTCTTTAGCTATTACAATAAGAAGCTCTTTCAGGAAGCCGGGATCGATCCTGCCTCAACCAAGACCTGGCAAGGGCTCAAGGAGGCCGCTCAGAAGCTTACCGATGCGTCTAAAGGCCGTTTCGGTGTGGGCTTCTTTGGCCACAAGGGTGAGGATACTGTGTGTGTGGTGGACTCCGTCATCTACTCCAATGGCGGTGAGATAATCGATGAGAAGGGTAAATGTGCTCTCGACCAGCCCGCGGCCATTGAAGCGCTCGAATACCTCAAGTCGCTGCAACCATATTCGCCAACCGGCATACTGAACGCGGCCAGTGAGGATATGCGGCAGTTGTTCCTGAACGGCTCTCTAGCTATGGAGTTCTGGCCGGCGCTCGAACAACCGACCTTGAAGAAGAGCTCTATCGACTGGGACTTCGTCGCCGGTCACGGTCCCGAGGGCAAGAAACCCATCGGCACTTATGGTGGTTGGAATTTAGTCATCTACCAGCAGTCGAAACAAAAGGATGCAGCTTGGAAGTTTATTCGGTTCTTGACGCGACCAGACGTCAACGGCTCGGTGGTCGACCTATTGCCGGCAAACGTGTCGGCTGCGAAGGAGTTTCTCGCAAAAAATCGCAAGAATCCTGAACTCATTCTCGAATACCTGAATAACGGTAAGCCGAGACCCCTATCACCACGCTATCTGGAGGTTTCTGACATAGAGATGACGCTGATCCAGGACGTGTTGTCCGGTGTCGATGTGAAGGCTGCTGCCAAAAAAGCCTGCAACGCGATCGATCAACTCTCCGGCGGCTAGTCCAACCTAAGTTCCGAATTTGATAACCACAGATTCCGCAGATCTCGCAGATTTGGGGAGAAGGGCGCACGGTCTCTGACATCTTCTAGCGACGTTCAAAGCTGTCTTTGATCACAATCATCTGTCGAATCGGCGTAATCTGCGGTTTACCTCTTATCTCCGGTTTAAGTTAAAATGAAGGAAGTGATGGTCCCCCTGACTGGAACAAGGCGATGACTCGGCGTGACCGGTGGTTGGCCTACTTATTTGTGGCGCCGGCGACCGTACTGGTCGCCGTGATGATGTACTATCCGATGCTGGGGACTTTTTATGAAAGTCTGTTCACAACCTCCTTCATCAACCCGAATCCGAGATTCATCGGGTTCGCGTCTTATGCCAAAACCTTCAGCGATCCAGTGTTTCTTCAGGTTCTCCTGAACTCATTGGAATGGACCGGATTCGTTGTGCTCTTTCAAAATGTTGCGGGCTTTGGAATTGCGCTTGTTCTAAATCAGAATTTGCCGGGACAGGGGCTCATGCGCTCGCTTATTCTGCTGCCCTGGATCTTGCCTGGCGTGGTGGCAGCCATTGTGTGGCGATTCATGTGCGACCCGCATTTCGGGCTGATCAATTCATTTCTGATGGGCTGGGGCCTTACAAAGCAAAACGTTGCCTGGCTCGGTGACGTCCACACGGCCTTACCGGCGGCAATCGTAGGCGCAATCTGGAAAGGATTCCCGTTTTCAACCGTTGTTTACCTCGCCGCGCTCCAGAACGTCGACCAGGAACAGGTTGAGGCAGCCATCATCGACGGCGCAAGCAACCTTCGTCGCCTGTTTGATATTGTTCTTCCAACTCTGCGGCCTGTCATCACCGTCAATGTGTTGCTCACCACGATATTAACTTTCAACTATTTCGACATGATATGGGTGCTAACCCGCGGTGGTCCGCAAAACAGTACGCACATTTTTCCGACTAAAATCTACGAACTAGGCTTCGGTCAGTTTCGCTTCGGAGAGGCTTCCGTGTACGGTGTGATCTCGGTAATCGTTTTGGTGGTCTTTGTCTCGGTTTTTTTGGCTGTCCAGCGCCGCCCCGCTCGGAAAGTGTGAAAGATGCCCGCCCAAAAACAACATCACAGAGAAATTCCGCAAAGCCTTCTCCTGGTTTTTCAAGTCATCCTGGCCATCATAATACTGCTGCCTTTCTTTTGGATGTTCAGCGTTTCGTTGAAGCCGGGCACCGAACCTTTCGCAATTCCGGCGCGCCTTTGGCCTGAGCATCCCACGCTGGAAAATTACGCGTCTGCCTTCCGACCCGAATTCAGGCGTTATTTTCTAAACAGCGCCATCATATCGCTTTCGACTCTCGTGATTACCGTAACCCTTGCGCTGCTGGCCGCTTACAGTTTCACTCGATTCCAAATGCGCATTTTGAGCGTCTTGCTGATCGGTGTGATCATCGCTCAATTGTTTCCCTCCAGTACCATCATTATACCTATTTACATGATGGTGAAGTCGGCCAACCTGTTGAATACCTATGCTGGCCTGGTCATAGCGTATATCACCGTGACTTTGCCGGTAGCTATCTGGATGTTGCGCGGTTTCCTCGCAAACTTGCCGGTCACGCTGGAAGAAGCGGCGGCCATCGACGGCGCAACGCCGCTTCGCGCATTCATCGAGATAATTCTGCCGCTGTGCCGTCCCGGTATTCTGGCAACCGCAGTTTACGTGACGATTGTCACCTGGCAGGAATTCCTCTTTGCCCTTTCCTTCACCTCGACCCGGGAGATGCGTACATTGCCGGTGGGAATGAACGACTATATCGGGCAGTACGGAATACGTTACGGGGACTTGATGGCCAGCTCGGTCATGGTGTCTATTCCCGTGATCCTGGTCTTTTTCTTCCTGCAGCGGCAATTTGTAGCTGGGATTACGGCCGGTTCAGTAAAGGGGTAGCTAGCTAGCCTGCATCGTCATCGTACTCGTGCTCGTCCTCGTCCTCGAAAATTCTGTATATTTCCCGGTCAAAGTAATGGAACAAAATAATTGCCGAAGGATCTCGCTCTCTTTTCGGCGCCGAAGTCCCACGGATCGAGCACGAGCACGACGACGAGCACGAGCACGATTCGCCCCAACTTCGGAATTTGCACTAGATCGCCATGCCTAGGTCAGTCTTCATCGTCGGGTGCGGCTTTGTAGGCCTTCCCCTGGCCCGGGATTTCGCATCTTTTGGCTGGGAGACACACGCGACTACGGCGTCGGAAGCATCCATGGCGAAACTCCATCAGGAGCAATTTCGCATTTATGCACTCGATATCACCGATGAGAATGGTTTTCAGAAGCTGGCAAGGCGCAACTTCGACGTCGTGATTCATTGCGCGAGCTCCGGACGCGGAGCTGCCTCGGATTACGAGGCGGTTTTCTTGACCGGCACACGCAATCTAATGGGCAATTTAAGATGTGAGAACTTCATCTTTAGCGGCTCTACCTCCGTGTACGCTCAGACCGACGGCTCCTGGGTGGACGAAACGTCCCCGGCAAATCCGTCACGGGAGACTGGGCAATTCCTGCGGGCAACCGAAAACCTGGTGCTGAGCGCCGGCGGCGCCGTTGCCCGCCTAGCCGGCCTTTACGGGCCGGGACGCTGTGTTCCGCTGCAAAAGCTCCTCGATGACACAGCAATCATTCAAGGGAACGGAGACCGCTTTATGAACATGTTGCACCAGTTGGATGCAGTCGCCGCGCTCCGTTTTCTTGCTGAAACGAAGTCGAGTGGTCTTTTCAACGCGGTTGATAACGAACCTGTCGCCGAACTCGATTGGTTCCGATACGTCTGTGAGCGTTTGGACAAGCCGATTCCGCCATACGGTCCCCGAGAGCTGAACCGAAAACGCGGGTGGACCAGTAAAAGGGTCAGCAACCGAAAATTGCGATCGCTGGGCTGGGAGGCGCTGTATCCAACATTTAGGGAGGGTTTGGCGGCGATTTTGGGAGGCGCGGGAGATTGAAAGACGCGATGATGCGGCAGATGGGGCTACACCCGAGCCGTCTCCCCCTACCACTTTCTCGCTCGTGTTTGAAAGTTTGTGTGCTATATTCCGCCCTCTATGGCTATTCAGAAGAAAAACGCCTTTTCACGACGCCTCCCTGACCTTGTCACCGAAGAACTCGTAGCGGTCTTATCTCAGAGGAAATCCTTTGAATTCAAGCAACTGTTCGAGATCGTTCACGAAAATCTCCGTCAGCGCAATGCGGCCAGTGGTGGCGAAGAGATGTTGCGTTTGCGTGCTTATGAAAAACTCCAAAATCTGGTAGCCCGTGGGGCTGTAAAGAAGAGCGGCAAAATTTACAAGGGTGACTCTTCCGCATTAGCAGCAATGGCTGCCGCCAACACGGCACAAGCTGCGACCGTAGCCTCGAAATCTTAAAACACCTTTATGATACAGGATTACCTTCCGATCCTGTTGCAAGTGATCGTCGCACTCGGATTCGCTGGCGTGGCGATGCTCGCCAGCGTGATCCTGGGCCGGGTTGGCAAACGAAATGCCATCAAAGACTCGGCCTACGAATGCGGCATGATCGCCCAGGGTGAAGCCCAACCGCGATTCAGTGTGAAATTTTACCTGGTCGCGATGTTGTTCATTTTGTTCGATATCGAGATCGTATTCATGTACCCGTGGGCCGTCGTATACCGCGACTACATTGAGAATTTCAATCCATGGACCATTTTCGGCAGTATGCTTGGGTTCGTGGTCATACTTATGGTCGGCTTCGTTTACGCGATCAAAAAGGGCGCGCTCAACTGGAAACGATAGAATCCATCGTCCGCGACAATGACGCAAAGGCAGAAGCAACGAGCTTTTTTTGGGGTAGAAAACTCTCATGGTCGCAAAGCGTGTTTTTTACGAAGGACGCGTCCAGGGAGTCGGTTTCCGGTATAGCGTCAAAAGCTTAGCCACTGGTTACGAAGTGGTCGGGTGGGTGAGGAACCTTATCGATGGCCGCGTTGAACTCCAAGTTCAGGGTCTACCGGGTGAAGTCGACGAGTTTCTCGAAGCAATTCTGGACGGTTACCTGCGACGCCACATCAACCGATTCGTGGTGCAGGAAATAACCCCGCAAATTGGCTTGAAAGGATTCGAGATTCGGCACTGAGCAAAACTACAGACACAAAATCGTAGACTGTAATCGCGTTCGGTCTCATACTTCGCAGCACAATGCGGTTTGCGATTTTTGGCGACATTCACGCCAATCTCGAGGCGTTTGAAATAGTGCTCGCTGACGCGCGCGTTCAGCGGTGCACGGCTTATATCTGCCTCGGGGATGTGGTCGGTTATAACGCAAACCCGCGCGAGTGCCTCGAACTCGTTCAGTCGCTAAAGTGCCCCGTTGTCAAGGGAAACCATGACGATTACGCTTCATCAGATAGCTCCCTGGAAAGCTTCAACCCACTGGCCGAAGCCGCTATTCAGTGGACACGTGATCAATTGAACCCATCCGAGAAAGGCTGGCTCGGAGCGCTTCCGCTCATTTCTGAAATTTACGGATTTATGATTGTCCACGCCACTTTGGAAGACCCGGGTGGATGGAGTTACGTCTTGAATCAGTTGGATGCAGCGGCCAGCTTTTCCAAGCAGACCACGGAACTTTGCTTCTTCGGTCACACTCACGCGCCGAGAGCCTACATCAAAGACAGTTCCGTGGTTGGGCTCCCGTTCGAACAATTGGTACTGGAACCGGGGAAGAAATATTTCGTCAACGTAGGCAGTGTCGGTCAGCCAAGAGACGGCGACTGGCGCGCTGCCTACGTTGTGTTCGACGAGGAAAGGCGTACCGTCCGGCTGCGACGGCTCACGTATGATCTACCGAAGACCCAGGAGAAAATCCTGTCGTCCGGGCTGCCTCCGAGGCTCGCTGATCGCCTTGCCTTCGGAAAATGAATCCTTAGCCTGCATCGCTCACAAATCTTTAGAGATTTCTGAGCGATGCAGGCTTATTGGATGAGATATGCCGTCGTTTGATGTCGTCTCTGAAGTGGACAAGCAAGAAGTGGACAACGCTATTAACCAGGCTCGGAAGGAACTCAGTTCCCGGTTCGATTTCAAAGACAGTAAGGCCACCGTGGAACTCTCTGATCCTACACTGATCGAACTCAACGCGGAAGATGGGGGCAGACTAAAATCGCTCCTGGAAATCGTGATCGGGAAACTCGCGAAACGAAATGTCGACCTTCGCAACATCGAGCGAAAAGATCCCGCAATTTCGCCGCTCGGACATGCTCGCCAGGAGATCCACATTAAGCAGGGCCTGGACGGTGACAAGGCCAAGGAAATCATCAAGGCCATCAAAGCGCTTGCCCTTAAAGTTCAGAGCCAAATCCAGGATCGTCAGGTCCGAGTAACCGCAAAAAAGAAAGACGATCTTCAGGCCGTCATCCAGTTCTTGCGCAGCAAGGATTTTGGGGTCGGACTCAGTTTTAAGAA
>Ga0213872_10000636_pt1 | contig 26530 bp, 20 predicted proteins | sample VelepicomBERX_R2_FD_160071 | JGI IMG/M metagenome (GOLD analysis project Ga0213872, IMG submission 160071) | Rhizosphere microbial communities from Vellozia epidendroides in rupestrian grasslands, the National Park of Serra do Cipo, Brazil - RX_R2 | ecosystem: Host-associated > Plants > Roots >...
GAAGACGGGTCGCCCTGGTCCGCATACAGGGGCAGTGCGGCCGCAGGCTGTTCAGGTGCCGGATAGACGCAGACCGTCGAGGCCGGCCGCCAGATGCTCCAGGCCCGGAACAGGCCGAAGGGAAAACGGGTCTCGATGTGGATGGCGGGCAGTTCGCGCAGGCCGCGCTGTTGAGGCGGCATTTGCAGATGCAGCTCGGCGTGCGCCTGCGCCGGCACGTCGACCCAGGCCAGCGCCGCGTCGCCGTGTGCGAACAGCCGGGGCTCGGTCTGGCAGCGCAGGCCCAGCCCCCATTTGGCGCCGACAGGGTTGTGCAGCCGTACCAGCAGGGGCACGGGATGATCGGCGAAGGCGTCGCTCGGTGGTTTCAGGTCCAGGCTGAGGCGGCGCAGATTGGCGTGCGTGGTGTGCATGCTGGCGAAGCCGGCGCCGGCCAGCAGGAAGGTCAGCGCATAGCCCAGGCTCAGCTGCTCGTTGATCGAAGCCAGCAGCAGCAGGGCGAGCGTGAGGCAGTAGGCCAGGCCCGGCCGGGTCGGCACGATGTAGATGTTGCGCTGGCCCATCTGGTGCGTGTCGCACCGGGGGTGGCGCGACTGCCACCAGCCGGCCCAGCGTTGTCTGAGCCATCGCATGGCCACCTCGCGCTTCACGCCTCAGGGCAGGGCGATGGCTTCCACCATCGCGCGCACCTGTTCCACGGCGCCGCGGCCGCTGCCCGCGCTGGGCGTCAGACGGTGGGCAATGGTCTGGGGCAGGATGGCCTGCAGGTCTTCCGGCGCCACGAAGTCGCGGCCCGCCATCAGGGCCCGGGCGCGGCCGGCCCTGAGCAGCGCCAGCCCCGCGCGCGGGCTCAGGCCCTGGCTGAACCACTGCCCCGAGCGGGTCGCCGCCAGCAGCGCCTGCAGGTAGTCGAGCAGGGCCGGCGCGGCATGCACGCGCTGCACGGCGGCCTGCGCGCGCAACAGGTCGGCCGGCGTCATTACCGGGCGCAGCTGGGCGATCGCCTCGCGGCTGTCCTGGCCCATCAGCAGTTCGCGTTCGGCCTGGTGGTCGGGCACTCCCAGGCGGATGCGCATCAGGAAGCGGTCGAGCTGCGATTCGGGCAGCGGGTAGGTGCCGAGCTGGTCGCTGGGGTTTTGCGTGGCGATCACGAAGAAGGGTGTCGGCAGCGGGTAGGTCTTGCCGTCGGCCGTGACCTGGTGCTCTTCCATGGCTTCCAGCAAGGCGCTCTGGGTCTTGGGGCCGGTGCGGTTGATCTCGTCGGCCAGCAGCACCTGGGCAAAAACCGGTCCGGGCATGAACTTGAAGGCGGCCTGTTCGCGCTCGTAGATGCTGACGCCCAGCAGATCGGAGGGCATGAGGTCGGCGGTGAACTGCACGCGCGAGAACTGCAGGCCCAGCGAGACGGCCAGGGTGTGCGCCAAGGTGGTCTTGCCCACGCCGGGCAGGTCTTCGATCAACAGATGCCCGCCCGCGATCAGGCAGGCCACGCAGTCCTCGATCTGTAAGCGTTTACCCTTGATGATCGTGCTAATCTGTTCGCACAGGGCCTGGAGCTGCGGGGTGAACTGTTCCGCAAGGGCTCTAGCGCTTGGGGTGGTGCTGCGATGGTTCATGGTGACGCCACCATAGCAAAAAAATAGCCCGGAACATCTCGGGCGATTCGATACGGAGACAAGGTTTACATGTCCACTGCCTTCATCAGTCATTCCGACTGCCGCCGCCACGACATGGGCGCCGGCCACCCAGAATGTCCGCAGCGGCTGGCCGCCATCGAGGATTGGATCATCGCGCACGGGCTGGACGTGGCGCTCACGCGCGTCGATGCGCCGCTGGCGCAGCAGTCGGACCTGGAATTGGCGCACGCGCATGGCTACGTCGCCGAGTTGCGCGACCTGCTGGAGACGCTCGCCGCCAGCGGCGAACGCATGGCCATCGATCCCGACACCGTCGCGAATCCCCATACCTGGAATGCAGCCTTGCGCGCCGCGGGGGCGGCCGTGCGTGCCACCGACATGGTGATAGACCGCGAGGTCGAGAACGCCTTTTGCTCGGTGCGTCCGCCCGGCCACCACGCCACGCGCGACCAGAGCATGGGTTTTTGCTTCTTCAACAACGTGGCCATTGCGGCCCGCCACGCGCTCGACGTGCGCGGCCTCAAGCGCGTGGCGGTGGTCGACTTCGACGTGCACCACGGCAACGGCACCGAGGACATCCTGGCTGGCGACGAGCGCGCCTTGATGGTCAGCATCTTCCAGCACCCGCTCTATCCCTTCTGCGGCGCGGTGCCCAAGGGCGAGAACATGGTGAACGTGCCGGTGCCGCCCTACACGCGCGGCAGCGAGATCCGCGAAATGATCGAGTGCATGTGGATGCCGGCGCTGGAGCGCTTCAAGCCGGAGATGATCTTCGTCTCGGCAGGGTTCGACGCGCACCGCGAAGACGACCTGGGCCAGTTGGGCATGGTTGAGGCCGACTACGAGTGGATCACGCTGCGTATCAAGGACGTGGCGATCCGCCACGCCAAGGGCCGCATCGTGTCCTGCCTGGAGGGGGGCTATGTGCTGGGCGCGCTGGCGCGCAGCGTCGGCGCGCATTTGAGGGTGCTGGCTGGGGTCTAATGCCGGCATGAATCACACCCTGACCCTGGATGAATTGCAGGCGCTGCTGGCGTCCCTATCCAAGCCCTCCGCCTTGATGGAACTCGGCCTGCTGGCGGCCTGCCTCGGGCTGTCGTTGCTGGCGGTGAACCGCTTGCAGCGGTGGGTGAAGCCGCGCCGGGTCTCCGTGCTGTTTGGTCAGCGCGCCTACGAGGGCGTCCTGTTCCCGCTGATGGCATTGCTGCTGGCGATGGGCGCGCGCCACATGATGGTGAGTCTGGGAATGCAGACGGCGGTATTCCGCCTGGTGTTTCCGGTGCTGTTTGCCTTGTTCGTGATCCGCCTGGGTGCGCGCGTGCTGCGTCTGGCCATGCCGAACTCGACCCTGGTCAAGGCGCTGGAGCGCAGCATGTCGTGGCTGGCCTGGGGCGCGTCCATCCTGTGGATCACCGGCATCCTGCCTGTGCTGATCGACGAGCTCGACGACATCCAGCTCAAGATCGGCGGCGCGCATGTGACGGTGCGCGCGCTGCTGGAAGGCGGCATGAACGCCTGCATCGTGATGGTGCTGGTGCTGTGGCTGGCCTCGATCATCGAAGACCGGCTGATGAACAACGCAGAGGGCGATCTCTCGCTGCGCATGATCGCGGCCAATCTGAGCCGCTCGATCCTGATCGGCGTCGGGCTGCTGGTGGCCCTGAATGCCGCAGGCATCGACCTCACGACCCTGAGCGTGCTGGGCGGCGCCCTGGGCGTGGGCATCGGCTTCGGCCTGCAGCGGCTGGCGGCCAACTATGTCTCGGGCTTTGTGATCCTGGCCGAGCGTTCGCTGCGCATCGGCGACATGATCAAGGTCGACGGATTCGAAGGCCGCATCACCGACATCAAGACCCGCTTCACCGTCATACGCGCCCTGAACGGCCGCGAAGCCATCGTGCCCAACGAGACCATGATCGGCCAGCGGGTTGAGAACTCCTCGCTGGCCGACCCGAAGGTGGCGGTGTCCACCGTGGTGGTGGTGGCGGGAGACGCCGATCTGGGGCAGGTCATGCTTGCGCTGCGCGAAGCCACGGCCGGCGTGGACCGCGTGCTGGCCGATCCGGCGCCCAATGTGGCCTTGAGCAATTTCGCACCGGACGGCCTGGAGTTGACCATCAGTTTCTGGATCAACGATCCGCACAATGGCCAGGGCGGCGTGAAGTCCGATGTCAATCTGGCGATCCTGAAAACCCTGCGGGAGATGAAGGTCGAGATTCCCAGCCCGCAGCGCGTGGTTCACATGGCCTGACTCACATGGCCTGACGCACGGCGCGCTCCCATTGCGCCATGCGCTCCTGCGCACGTTCACGCGACAGGGTCGGATGGAACACGCGCTCGGCGCGCCATTGCTGGCTCAGTTCGTCGACGCCCTGGTAGACGCCCGCGCTCAAGCCTGCCAGATAGGCGGCGCCCAGCGCGGTGGTCTCGGTCACCTGGGGGCGCACGACCGGGATGCCCAGAAGGTCGGCCTGGAACTGCATCAGCAAATCGTTCACGCAGGCGCCGCCGTCGACCCGCAGCTCGCTGACCGGGGCGCCGCCCGCAGCCAGCGCGTCGCGGCCCATGGCCTGCAGCAGGGCGGCGCTCTGGAACGCGATGGCCTCCAGGGCGGCGCGGGCGATGTGGGCCACGGTCGAGCCGCGCGTCAGGCCGACGATGGCGCCGCGCGCGTCCGGCTGCCAGTAGGGCGCGCCCAGGCCGGTGAAGGCCGGTACGAACATCACGCCGCCGGCGTCGGGCACGCTTTGCGCCAGCGCCTGCACGTCGCCGCTGCTTTGGATGGCGCGCAGGCCGTCGCGCAGCCATTGCACCACCGCGCCGCCGATGAACACGCTGCCTTCGAGCGCATAGGCCTTGGCGCCATCCGGCTGCGCAGCGCAGGTCGTGATCAGCCCGTTGGCCGAGGCCTGGAAGCGCTCGCCGGTGTGCATCAGCAGGAAGCAGCCGGTGCCGTAGGTGTTTTTGGCCATGCCGGGCTTGAAGCAGGCCTGGCCGAACAGGGCGCTTTGCTGGTCGCCGGCCAGACCGCCGATCAGCACCGGCGCGCCCAGCATCCCGGCATCGGTTTCGCCATAGGCGTGAGCGCTGGGATGCACTTGCGGCAGCAGCGACTCGGGGATGTCCAGCGCCTGCAGCAGCCGGGTGTCCCAGCGCTGCTCGCGCACGTCGAAGAGCAGGGTGCGCGCGGCATTGCTGACGTCGGTGGCATGCACGCGTCCGCCGGTCAGCTTCCAGGTGAGCCAGCTGTCGATGGTGCCGAAGGCCAGTTCGCCGTTTCGGGCCTGTTCGCGCGCGCCCGGCACGTGCTCAAGGATCCAGGCCAGCTTGGTGGCCGAGAAGTAGGCGTCTATCACCAGGCCGGTGCGCTCGCGCACCCAGGATTCCAGGCCCTGCTCGCGCAGGCGGGCGCACTGGGGCTCGGTGCGGCGGTCCTGCCAGACGATCGCAGGGTGTATGGGCTCGCCCGTCTTGCGGTTCCAGACCACGGTGGTCTCGCGCTGGTTGGTGATGCCGATGGCGCCAATGTCTGCGGCCTGCAGACCCGCCTTGGCGAGGGCTTCGCGCGCGGTGCTCAACTGGGTGGCCCAGATCTCCTGCGGGTCGTGCTCCACCCAGCCTGGCTGCGGGAAGATCTGGCGGAATTCGCGCTGCGCCATCGCGCGCGCGCGGCCGTCGCGGTCGAACACCACGGCACGGGAGCTGGATGTGCCCTGGTCCAGGGCGAGCAGGTAGGTCATGGCGAGTCGTCTCCCTAGAGTGCGGTCATTGCCGCGAGCGCGGCGCCATGATAATCGTGCCTACCAGCGTCCCAGGAGTTTTCGCCGTGGCTCATGCCGCATCACCGTCCGTCTCAGCGTCCGCGTCTCAAACTGTCGATGTCGATGTCGTTGTGGTGGGCGGCGGCATCAATGGCGCCGGCATTGCCCGGGACCTGGCGGGGCGCGGCCTGTCGGTGCTGCTGGCCGAGGCGCAGGACCTCGCCATGCACACCTCGTCCTCCTCTTCCAAGCTGATCCACGGGGGCTTGCGTTACCTGGAGTTCGGAGAATTCGGCCTGGTGCGCAAGGCCTTGCAGGAACGCGAGGTGCTGCTCAAGAGCGCGCCGCACATCATGTGGCCCCTGCGCTTCGTCATGCCGCACGACCCGTCGATGCGGCCGGCCTGGCTGATCCGCCTGGGACTGTTCTTCTACGACCATCTGGCGCGGCGCGAGCTGCTGCCCGGCTCGCGCGGCATCGACCTGCGCAAGCACGAAGCGGGCGTCCCGCTGCAGGCGCGATTTGTCCAAGGCTTCGAGTATTCAGACGGCTGGGTGGACGACGCCCGCCTGGTGCTGCTCAATGCGCTCGACGCGCGCTTCAAGGGGGCCGAGGTGCTGACGCGCAGTCCGGTGGTTGCGGCCCGGCGCGCGGCTCAGCATTGGGACGTGACGATCGCCACGCCGCGAGGCGAGCGCCAGGTGCGCGCCGGCGCGCTGGTCAATGCGGCCGGCCCCTGGGCCGAGCAGTTCCTGCGCGAAGTGGCCCAGGCGGCGGACGGGGAGACCCTGGCCACGCGGCATCTGCGGCTGGTCAAGGGCAGTCACATCGTCGTGCCGCGCTGCTTCGACCATGCGCAGGCCTACATCTTCCAGAATCCGGACAAGCGCATCATCTTCGCCCTGCCGTATGAGCAGGACTACACCCTGATCGGCACCACGGACCTGGAGGTTTCGCCCGAGACCTTGAGCGGCCGCGCCAAGGCGCAGATCGAGGCGCAGGAGGTGGCCTACCTGTGCGAGCAGGCCAGCCGCTATTTCCGCCGTCCGGTGTTGCCGGAGCAGGTGGTCTGGAGCTACGCGGGCGTGCGTCCGCTGCTGGACGATGAATCGGGCAATCCGTCCGCCGTCACACGAGACTATCTGCTGGAGACCCAGCAGCAGGGCGCACCGCTGCTGACCGTCTGGGGCGGCAAGATCACCACCTTCCGCAAATTGGCGCAGGACGCTGCCGACGAGGTCTGCCGCATGCTGCGGCGCCGGGCGCCGGCCTGGACGTCGGGCGCCTTCCTGCCCGGCGGCGACTGGTCCGCCTGGACCGGCGCCCCGAGCGGCTCGCCGCAGGACCAATTCGACCATTTCGAACATTTCGTGCAGCAGGTGCAGCAGCGCTACGCCTTTTTGCCGCTCGCTCTGGCACGGCGCCTCGCGCGTCAGCATGGTGCCCGCGTGGCGGAGGTCCTGGCTGGCGTGGCGAGCCGGGCCGATCTGGGCCAGGAAGTGGCGCCAGGCTTGTTCGAGGCCGAACTGCGCTATCTGCAGCGCGAGGAATGGGCCTGCAGCGCTGACGACGTGCTCTGGCGCCGCACCAAGCTGGGCTTGCGTCTGACGCCTGCCGAGCGCGAGGCGGTCGCCGCCTGGTGGACGAAGTGATGACGAAGCGTTGATGAAGCCCTGATGGCGCGTGCAGTTGGCGCGTATTCGGCGTGCAATCGCGGCGGCTTTGTCCTACGATGCCCGTCCTGCCGGGCGATTCCTGCCCCGGCTTGGGGAGGCGACATGATCAATTTCCAGGTCAACGGACATCCGGTTTCGCTAGACGCCGATCCTGACATGCCTTTGCTGTGGGCCTTGCGCGAGGATCTGCAGCTCACCGGAACCAAGTTCGGCTGCGGCCAGGCGCTTTGCGGCGCGTGTACTGTCCATGTGAATGGCGCGGCGGTGCGGGCTTGCCGCACGCCCTTGTCTTCGGTCATCGGCCAGCAGGTGACGACCATCGAGGGCGTAGGCGCCAGCCATGTCGGCAAGGCCGTCCAGGCCGCATGGGTGAAGGTCGACGTACCGCAGTGCGGCTACTGCCAGCCGGGGCAGGTGATGAGCGCCTGCGCCTTGCTGGCGCACAAGAAATCGCCCAGCGCCGGCGACATCGATGCCGCGATGAGCGGCAACCTGTGCCGCTGCGGCACCTATGCACAGATCCGCGCCGCCATCCAGGACGCGGCCCACGTGCTTGCCAAGGGGGCCTGATCATGGAAAGCACCCGTCGCGAATTTCTCGGTAGCACCGGCGCAGCGCTGGTGCTGGGTTTCACGCTCCCGTTGCAGTCCGGCCGTGGCTTGGCGGCTGCGCCGGTGTCCGCCGCGCCTTTCGCCCCCAATGCATGGTTGCGGATCGGCGCCGACCACCAGGTCACCGTGATCTGCGGGTCCGCCGAAATGGGCCAGGGCGTCTTGACGGCCATCCCGATGATGGTGGCCGAGGAACTCGACGCCGATTGGCGCGATGTGCGGGTCGAGCAGGCTCCGGCCGATCAGGCCTACATCAATCCGGCCTTCGGCATCCAGGCCACCGGGGGCTCGTCTACTGTGCGCGGACACTGGCAGGTGGTGCGCCAGGCCGGCGCGGCGGCGCGCCTGATGCTGGTGGCCGCGGCCGCCGAGACCTGGCAGACCACGCCCGATCGTTGCCGCACCGAAGCCGGCCAGGTCGTCCATGCCGATGGTCGGCGGCTGCGCTACGGCGAGCTGGTGGCTCGGGCGGCCAAACAGCCGGTGCCGGACAAGCCGGCCCTGAAAGATCCCAAGGATTTCCGCTTGATGGGCCGTCCGCTCAAGCGCCTGGATTCACCCGACAAGGTCATGGGCAAGGCCCAGTACGGGCTCGATGTGCAGGTGCCGGGCCTGCTGGTGGCGGTGATGGCGCGCGCGCCTTTGCCCGGCGTGAAGGTGCGTCAGGTCGACGACCATGCCGCGCGCGCGGTCAAGGGGGTCAAGCAGGTCATCAGCCTGCCCTCGGGCGTGGCCGTGCTGGCCACCGGCTACTGGGCCGCCAAGACCGGCCGCGATGCCTTGAAGATCGATTGGGACTTCGGCGACAAGGCCGCGCTGTCGTCCACCCAGATCAGCGCCGCCTTGCACGATGCGGCTGCGCAGGGCATGACGGGCGGCGCCGTGGCCCGAACGGCCGGCACGCCGGACCAGGTCAAGCCTGCGACGCTGCTGGATGCCGTCTACGAGGTGCCCTACCTGGCCCATGCCTGCATGGAGCCGATGAACTGCACGGCCTGGGTGCGCGAAGGCGAAGTGGAAATCTGGGCCGGCACGCAAAGCCAGGGGCCGGTGCAGGGCATCCTGGGCCAGGTCGCATCGGTGCAGCCGGGCAAGGTCAAGGTCAACACGATGATGCTGGGCGGCGGCTTCGGACGCCGTTTCGCGCCGGACTTCGTGATCGACGCGACCCTGCTGTCCAAGATCAGCGGCGCTCCCGTCAAGCTGATCTTCAGCCGCGAGGACGACATGGCGGCCGGCTATTTCCGTCCCGCCTCGGTCGTGCAGTTGCGCGGGGGGCTCGACGACAAGGGTCGGCCTGTGCTGCTGCAGGCGGGCGTGGCCACGCCGTCGATCATGGCGGCGTCGGGCTTCATGAAGCTGCCGCCCAGCGGGGTTGACGTGCAGGCGGTGGAAGGCCTGGCGGACCACGTCTATGACATCCCGCATCAGCGCATGGCCTATGTGCGCCAAGAACCGGGTCCGCAGGTGTGGTTCTGGCGCTCGGTCGGGCATTCGCAGAACAGTTTCTTCCTGGAGAGCTTCATCGACGAAATGGCCCACGCGGCCAAGCAGGATCCTTATGCCTTCCGCCGCAGCCTGCTGAGCGGCTCGCCGCGCCATCTGGGCGTGCTGGACCTGGCCGCCAAGCGCGCGAATTGGGGTACGCCTTTGCCGGCGGGCAGGCATCGCGGCATTGCAGTGGTGCAGAGTTTCGGCACCTATGTGGCCGAGGTGGCCGAGGTGTCGGTGGCGGCCGATGGAACGCCCAAGGTGCATCGCGTGGTCGCCGCCGTCGATTGCGGCCAGACGGTGAATCCGGAGATCATCCGCCGCCAGATCGAGGGCGCGATCGTCTTCGGCCTGTCAGCCGCCCTGTACGGGCAGATCAGCTACCAGGACGGCCGCGTGCAGCAAAGCAATTTCCACGACTATCCGGTCCTGCGCATGAGCGAAATGCCGGTTGTGGAGGTGCACATCGTGCCCAGCATGGAAGCGCCTGGCGGCATCGGCGAACCCGGCACGCCGCCGCTGGCGCCAGCCGTCGCCAATGCCCTCTTTGCCGCCACGGGTCGGCGTCTGCGCAAGCTGCCGTTTGATACGCAGGCGCTCAAGAAAGCGTGACTTGAGTGCCATGCCGAACAGCAATCATCTCCGCGACGATGGAAACGGCGATCTCCGCCGGTGAGCGCCCGCCCAGGTGCAGGCCCACGGGGCCGTGCAGGCGCTGGATCTGTTCCGGGCTGAGGTCGAACAGGGCGAGCCGCTCCTTGCGGGCGGCGGTGTTGCGGCGCGAGCCCAGCGCGCCGACGTAGAAGGCCGGCGACCTGAGTGCCTCCATCAGGGCCAGATCGTCGAGCTTGGGGTCGTGTGTGAGCGCGACGATGGCGCTGTGGGCGTCCAGTTCCAGGCGCTGCACGAGGTCGTCGGGCATCTCGGTGCTGAAGTGGGTGCCGGGCATGTCCCAGCCCGGCTGGTAGGAATCACGCGGGTCGCAGCACCAGACCTCGAAGTCCAGCATCAGGGCCATCTGCGCCACGGCGCGAGAGAGCTGGCCGGCGCCGATCAGGATCAGCCGCCAGCGCGGGCCAAAGAGGGCGCGCACGGTGTGTGCATCGATGCTGAAGGCCTCGCCGCGTTGCGCCGCTTCGATGCGGACCTCGCCGCTGGCGAGGTCCAGCACCCTTGCCACGAGTTCGTGCGCCGCGGTGCGCGCGAGCACCTCGTCGATCCAGGCGATGTCTTGCAGCGGTTCTTGCAGCAGGCGCAGCGTGCCGCCGCAGGGCAGGCCGAAACGCGCCGCTTCCTCTCGTGTGACACCGTAGCTGAGCAGGGTCGGGCGCCGCACCCGTTCGTGCCGGCGCAGGCGTTCGATCAGGTCGTCTTCGACGCAGCCGCCGGAGACCGAGCCGGTCACCAGGCCGTCGTCGCGCAAGGCCAGCAGTGCACCCGGTGAACGTGGGGCCGAGCCCCAGGTTTCCAGCACGGTGACCAGCCAGACCGCGCGCCCCTCGGTCCGCCAGAGGCGGGCCGTGCGGAGCACGTCGAGATCCAGCGAGTCCATGCCGCGGGTGGCGATCTTGCTGGATCAGGCGGCCGTCACCGGGATGCTGACGGCCTTGCCCGAGGCGATGCGTTGCTGCCACTCGGCGGGGCCGGTGTTGTGGGCGCTGGTGCCGCCGGCATCGACCGCCACCGTCACCGGCATGTCGACGACGTCGAACTCGTAGATGGCTTCCATGCCGAGGTCGGCAAAGCCCACCACCTTGGCGGCCTTGATGGCCTTGGCCACCAGGTAGGCGGCGCCGCCCACGGCCATCAGGTAGGCTGAACTGTTGTCGCGGATCGCCTCGATCGCGACGGGGCCGCGCTCGGCCTTGCCGACCATGGCGATCAGGCCGGTCTGCTCCAGCATCATGCGGGTGAAGCCGTCCATGCGCGTGGCGGTGGTGGGGCCGGCGGGGCCGACCACCTCGTCGCGCACGGGGTCCACCGGGCCGACGTAATAGATCACGCGGTTGGTGAAGTCAACTGGCAGCTTCTCGCCCTTGGCCAGCATGTCGGCAATGCGCTTGTGCGCGGCGTCGCGGCCGGTCAACATCTTGCCGTTCAGCAGCAGGGTGTCGCCGGGCTTCCAACTGGCAACGATGGCCTTGCTCAGGGTGTTGAGGTCGACGCGCTTGCTCTTGTTGTAGTCGGGGGCCCAGTGCACGTCGGGCCACAGGTCCAGGCTCGGCGCATCGAGGAAGCTTGGGCCGGAACCATCGAGCACGAAATGCGCGTGGCGGGTGGCGGCGCAGTTCGGGATCATCGCCACGGGCTTGGAGGCGGCGTGGGTGGGGTAGGTCTTGATCTTGACGTCCAGCACCGTGGTCAGACCGCCCAGGCCCTGCGCGCCTATGCCCAGCGCGTTGACCTTCTCGTAGAGCTCGATGCGCAGCTCTTCGAGCTTGTTCTGCGGGCCGCGGGCGAGCAGATCGTACATGTCGATGTCGTCCATCAGCGCTTCCTTGGCCAGCAGCATGGCCTTCTCGGCGGTGCCGCCTACGCCGATGCCCAGCATGCCGGGCGGGCACCAGCCGGCGCCCATCAGCGGAACGGTCTTGAGCACCCAGTCGACCAGGTTGTCGCTGGGATTCATCATCACGAACTTGCTCTTGTTCTCGCTGCCGCCGCCCTTGGCCGCGACGGTCACGTCGACCGTGTCGCCCGGCACGATGCTCATGTGGATCACGGCCGGCGTGTTGTCCTTGGTGTTCTTGCGCTCGAACAGGGGGTCGTTCAGGATCGACGCGCGCAGCTTGTTGTCGGGATCGTTGTAGGCGCGGCGCACGCCTTCGTTGACGGCATCCTCCAGCGAACCGGGGAAACCTTCGAAGCGCACGTTCATGCCGACCTTCAGGAACACGTTGACGATGCCGGTGTCCTGGCAGATCGGGCGCTTGCCTTCGGCGCACATGCGGGAGTTGGTCAGGATCTGCGCGATGGCGTCCTTGGCCGCTTCGCTTTGCTCGCGCTCGTAGGCGCGCGCCAGGTGCTGGATGTAGTCGGTGGGGTGGTAGTACGAGATGTACTGCAGTGCGGCGGCAACGCTGTCGACGAGGTCAGCGTAGCGAATGGAGGTGCTCATGGTGTCAATCCGTCTGGAAAGTGAGGCAGGTGAGGCAGGTGAGGTAAATGGTCCCGGGAAAACCTGGGAAGATTGGACACCTTCAAGGGTGTCGAAATCACCCCTCAGTGTACTGAACAGGAGAACTTGACCTTGACGCCCGGGTTACGCCGCTTCTTTGCGAGCGAGTCGGCCGGCGGTTTGACGCTGGCCGCCGCCGCTGCATTGGCTTTGCTTTTGTCCAATTCGCCCTGGGCGGACGACTACGAGGCCTTGCGCGCCTATCCCGGCGGGATTCACCTGGGGGCCCTGGGTCTCTCGCTGTCGCTGCCGCTGTTGGCGTGGGTCAATGAGCTGTGGATGGCGGTGTTCTTCTTTCTGGTCGGCCTGGAGATCAAGCGCGAACTGGTCGCCGGGGAGTTGTCGTCGTTCCAGCAGATGATCCTGCCGATGTTCGCGGCGTTGGGCGGCATGCTGGTGCCCGCATTCATCTATTGGAGCGCCAACGGCCATGACGCGGCTGCGCGGCAGGGCTGGGCCATTCCGTCGGCGACCGACATTGCCTTTGCGCTGGGCATCGTGCTGCTGCTGGGCAGCCGGGTGCCCAGCTCGCTCAAGGTGTTTCTCACTGCCGTGGCCATCATGGACGATCTGGGGGCCATTGCCGTGATTGCGCTGTTCTATACCCGTCAGCTGCATGCTGGCATGCTGATGGCGGCGGGCGTTTGCGTGCTGCTGCTCCTGGCGCTGAACCGTGCACGCGTGGTGCGCAGCGACGTCTACATCGTGCTGGGCCTGGTGCTGTGGTGTCTCGTGCTGAAGTCAGGCGTGCATCCGACGCTGGCGGGGCTGGTCACGGCCTTGTTCATCCCCATGCACGACGGCAAGGGGGGCTCGCCTGCCGAAACCCTGGAGCATGCCTTGCACCCCTGGGTTTCTTTCTGCATCCTGCCGGTGTTTGCGTTCGTGAATGCGGGCGTGGCCTTGGGGAGCGTAGGCGGTGCGGATTTGCTGCACCCGGTGGTGTTGGGCATCGCGATGGGCTTGTTGTCGGGCAAGACGGCGGGCGTGTTCGGCTGCAGCTGGCTGCTGATCCGGCTGGGCCTGTGCGACCGGCCCGGCAAGGCGAGCTGGATTCAGCTGCTGGGCGTCTGCGTGCTGTGCGGGATTGGATTTACGATGAGCCTGTTCATCGGCGGTTTGGCATTCGAGGGGCTGGGCCCGGAGATGGAGGTCCGTCTCAAGCTGGGCGTGCTGGGCGGCTCGCTGCTGGCCGGGGTTTTCGGCGCCTTGATTCTGAGTTGGGGAGCGGGCGCGCGCCGAATGCGGCGAACGCAGGCTTGAACACCCTGATGAAGACAGGCTTGCCGGAAGTCTTGTACAAGAGTAAGCGGTTCGTCAGTGACAGGCTGCACAGTGGTGCCCCAATTGCTTCCAATTGCTTCGCCATTCCACACACGTTCCACCCAATCACTCGCATCCAGATCACAAGGAGAGTCAGGCCATGAGTCAATCCCAGGAGACGATCTATCACCCCCCCGAGGCGCTGGCCAAGGCCGCGCATGTGTCGGGCATGGCCGGCTACCAGGCCCTGGTCAAGGAGGCCGAAGCCGACTACGCCGGCTTCTGGGCCCGCCAGGCGCGCGAGCTGCTGAGCTGGAAGACGCCGTTCACGCGGACGCTGGATGAGAGCGAGGCGCCGTTCTTCAAATGGTTCGAAGACGGCACCTTGAACGCGTCCTACAACTGCCTGGACCGCAATGTCGAGCGCGGCCTGGGCGACAAGGTGGCCATCATCTTCGAGGCCGACGACGGCAGCGTCACCCGGGTGACCTACAGCGAGTTGCTGGGTCGCGTCTGCCGGATGGCCAATGCGCTCAAGGGCCTGGGCGTGACCAAGGGCGACCGGGTCGTGATCTACCTGCCCATGTCGATCGAAGGCGTCGTGGCCATGCAGGCCTGCGCGCGCATTGGCGCCACGCACTCGGTGGTGTTCGGCGGCTTCTCGGCGCAATCGTTGCGCGACCGTGTGCAGGATGCTGGCGCGGTGGCGCTGATCACCGCCGACGAGCAAGTGCGCGGCGGCAAGCAGTTGCCGCTCAAGGCGATCGTCGACGAGGCCCTCGCCGACAACGCCTGCCCGACCCTGCGCCAGGTGGTGGTATTTCAGCGCACCGGCGGCAAGATCGGTTGGGTCGACGGGCGCGACCAATGGCTGCACGATCTGCTGGCCGGCCAGTCCATGCAATGCGAGCCTGAATGGGTGGGCGCCGAGCACCCGCTGTTCCTGCTCTACACCTCGGGTTCCACGGGCAAGCCCAAGGGCGTGCAGCACTCGACCGGCGGTTATCTGCTGCATGCGGCCCTGACCATGAAGTGGACCTTCGACCTCAAGCCCGAGGACGTCTTTTGGTGCACGGCGGACATCGGCTGGGTGACCGGCCATACCTATATCGCCTACGGGCCGTTGGCATTGGGCGGCACAGAGATCATGTTCGAAGGCATTCCGACCTATCCGGACGCTGGCCGCTTCTGGAAGATGATCCAGGACCACAAGGTCAGCATCTTCTACACGGCGCCGACGGCCATCCGTTCCTTGATCAAGGCGGCCGAAGGCAACGAGGCCGTGCATCCGCGCCGCTATGACCTGAATTCCCTGCGCCTGCTCGGTTCGGTGGGTGAACCCATCAATCCGGCGGCCTGGGAGTGGTATCACCAGAACATCGGCGGCGGCCGCTGCCCCATCGTCGACACCTTCTGGCAGACCGAGACCGGCGGCCACATGATCACGCCGCTGCCGGGCGCCACCCCGCTGGTGCCGGGCTCGTGCACGCTGCCTTTCCCGGGCATCATCGCTGCCATCGTCGACGAGACCGGCAACGAGGTGCCCAACGGCCAGGGCGGCATCCTAGTGATCCAGAAACCCTGGCCTTCGATGATCCGCACCATCTGGGGCGACCCGGAGCGCTTCAAGAAGAGCTACTACCCCGCGGAGCTGAAGGGCTACTACCTGGCGGGCGACGGGGCCATCCGCGACGAGAAGACTGGCTACTTCACCATCACCGGCCGCATCGACGACGTGCTGAACGTCTCCGGGCACCGCATGGGCACGATGGAAATCGAATCGGCCCTGGTGAGCTGCACCGAGCTGGTGGCCGAAGCAGCCGTGGTGGGTCGGCCGGACGACACCACCGGCGAAGCCATTTGCGCCTTCGTGGTGCTCAAGCGTCCGCGCCCCACCGGCGAGGAAGCCAAGGCGATTGCCAAGCAGCTGCGCGACCATGTGGCCAAGGAAATCGGCCCGATCGCCAAGCCCAAGGACATCCGCTTTGGCGACAACCTGCCCAAGACCCGCTCGGGCAAGATCATGCGCCGGCTGCTGCGCTCGGTGGCCAAGGGTGAGTCCGTGACCCAGGACACCAGCACACTAGAGAATCCAGCCATCTTGGGTCAATTGAACGAAGCCTATTGAAGCCAATTGATCCAGTCCGGCAGAAAGCAGAACAGGCCCTTCAAGGGCCTGTTCCTTTTGAGCCGATTGAAACCGGCTTACTTGACGGTCAACACCCAGGCAGCCAGTTCCTTGGCTTCTTCGGCATTCACGGTCGTGTTGGGAGGCATGGGCACGGGGCCCCAGACGCCGGAGCCGCCGGCCTGGATCTTGGCGGCCAGCTTGGCGGCGGCGCCCTTGTCGCCGGCATACTTGGCAGCCACGTCCTTGTAGGCGGGGCCGACCACCTTGTGGTCCAGCGCATGGCAGGCCAGGCAGTTCTTTTGCTTGGCGAGCTCCTGCGGAGCCACGCCTGCGGCGCTGGCGGCAACGCTGACCAGCAAGGCGGCCATCATGATCAGTGACTTTTTCATCGTTTCCTCTTCATTGAGACTAGGGGCAGGAACGACAACGATGACGTCTGCCCTACAGTTCCCGTCATCGGATTCCTGTTTTGATTCTACGGTTTGATATACCGTTCAGATGTTGGATCGCGTGCAAACCATAAGGGATTTATGCGATGTGGCTGGTATTGATTGGCGTCTTCTTGTCCCTGCTCAAAATGGCAGATGTTCAACCGTTTGCCGCGTGGGACTGGCTGCTGGTGCTGAGCCCCTTTGCCTTGGCCGCCATCTGGTGGACCATTGCCGATCGCACCGGGTACACCAAGCGCAAGGCCCAGGAGCGCATGGACGCCAAACGCGACGCGCGGCGGCAGCGTTCGATGGAAGAGCTGGGCCTGGTGAACAAGAAAAAGAAATAGCGAGAGAAACAGCGGGACATAGCGAGAAATAGGGCGGAGGGACAGGGTCAGGCTCTGTCCCCGTCCGTGCATCAGAACTTGTCGAGCACGGCGCCGGAACTTGCGCTCGATGCGTTCTTGGCGAATTTGGCCAGCACGCCGCGGGTATAGCGCGGGGCCGGCTGCTTCCAGGCCGCGCGACGGCGCGCCAGTTCGTCGGCGTCGACATGCAGCTCCAGCAGCAGCCGATGCGCGTCGATCGTGATGCGGTCGCCCTCTTTGATCAGCGCGATCGTGCCGCCCTCATAGGCTTCCGGCGCCACATGGCCGACCACCATGCCCCAGGTGCCGCCCGAGAAGCGACCGTCGGTGATCAGCCCGACGCTTTCTCCCAGGCCTTGGCCGATCAGCGCGCCGGTGGGCGCCAGCATCTCAGGCATGCCGGGGCCGCCTTTGGGGCCGAGGTAGCGCAGCACCATGACATCGCCGGGATTGATCTGCTTGGCCATGATCGCGGCCAGGGCCGACTGCTCGTCGTCGAAGACACGCGCCGGGCCGGTGATGGTCGGGTTCTTCAAGCCGGTGATCTTGGCCACGCAGCCCTCGGGGCTGAGGTTGCCCTTGAGGATGGCGAGGTGGCCCTGCTTGTACAGCGGGTTGGTGACGGGGCGGATCACCTCTTGAGCGGCCGAGAGCTCGGGCACCTCGGCCAGGTTCTCGGCCACGGTCTTGCCCGTGATGGTCATGGCGTCGCCATGGATCAGCCCGTGCTTGAGCAGCTCCTTCATCACGGCGGGGATGCCGCCGGCGCGGTGCAGGTCGATGGCCATGAAGCGGCCGCTCGGCTTGAGGTCGCACAGCACGGGCACACGTTGGCGCACGCGCTCGAAGTCGTCGATGCTCCAGTCCACCTCGGCGGCATGGGCGATCGCCAGGTAGTGCAGCACGGCATTGGTCGAGCCGCCGGTGGCCATGATGACGGCCACGGCGTTCTCGATCGATTTCTTGGTGACGATGTCGCGCGGCTTGAGGTCGGCCTTGACCGCCTCGACCAGCACGGCCGCCGCCTGCTTGACGTTGGCGACCACCTCGTCCTCGACGTTGGCCATCGTGGAGGAGTAGGGCAGGCTCATGCCCAGCGCCTCGAAGGACGAGCTCATGGTGTTGGCGGTGTACATGCCGCCGCAGGAGCCGCTGCCGGGGATGGCGCGGTGCTCGATCTCGCAGAAGTCTTCCTGGCTCATCTTGCCGGCGCTGAACTGGCCGACCGCCTCGAAGACGCTGACGATGTTCAGGTCCTCGCCCTTGTACTTGCCCGGCAGGATGGTGCCACCGTAGACGTAGAGCGCAGGCACGTTGGAGCGCAGCATGCCCATCATGCCGCCGGGCATGTTCTTGTCGCAGCCGCCGATGACGATGACGCCGTCCATCCACTGGCCGCCGACGCAGGTCTCGACGCAGTCGGAAATCACCTCGCGCGACACCAGCGAGTACTTCATGCCTTCGGTGCCCATCGCCATGCCGTCGCTGATGGTCGGCGTGCCGAAGATCTGCGGATTGGCTCCCGCGGTTTTCAGGCCTTCGACGGCGGCATCGGCCAGGCGCTGCAGGCCCGAGTTGCACGGCGTGATGGTCGAGTGGCCGTTGGCCACGCCGATCATCGGCTTGCCGAAATCCTCGTCCTTGTAGCCCATGGCGTAGTACATGGAGCGGTTCGGGGCGCGGGCCACGCCTTCGGTGATGTTCTTGGAACGGCGGTTGAAGCTCATGGGAATCTCCGTGGAACGGGGGAATCGGGTGGTCGGTCAGTCTGCACGGAGTATGCAGAGGTCTTCTTCTCTGTTCAAATATATCTTTGTCAATGGATTGATTCGAAAAACATATCAATAAGCCGTCCCATGCTTGATTTGCGCAGCCTCAGGCAGTTCGTCGCAGTGGCCGAAACCCTGCATTTCGGCCGCGCGGCGGAGCTTCTCCACATGACGCAGCCGCCGCTCACGCAGGCCATCCAGAAGCTGGAGCAGGAACTCGGCGCCGAGCTGCTGGCGCGCACGCGGCGTCGCGTCGCCTTGACGCCGGCCGGCGAATCCCTGCTGCAGGCGGCGCGCCAGCTGCTGGCCGATGCCGATCGCCTGCCCGCGCTGGTGCAGGCGGCGCAGCGCGGTTTGAATGGGCACCTGCGGCTCGGTTTCGTGTCCACCGTGGGGTATGGTCAGATGCCGCAGTGGTTGCGCGGCTTTCGCGAGCACTATCCGGGCATTGCGCTGAGCCTGCATGAGGCCACGCTCGACGTCCAGCTGCAGGCCTTCGAGCGCGGAGAACTCGACGCTGGGTTCGCCATTCACGCGCCCGGCGCCGCGCCGGCCGGGTTCGAGGCCTTGCAGGTGGCGCTCGAGCCCATGGTGCTGGCGCACGCCGATTCCTTCGGCTTGGCCAAGACCAGTCGCCGCGCGCTGGATCAGGCCCTGGAGCAGCCGCTGGTGGTGTTCCCGCGCGACATCGCGCCGTCCCTGTTCGACGCGCTGCTGGGTTTTTACCGCGGCATGGGCAAGACACCCCGCATCGTGCAAGAGGCCAACCAGATGCAGACCATCATCAACCTGGTTTCGGCCGGCATGGGCCTGGCTTGGGTGCCGGAAAGCGTCTGCGCGCTCCAGCGCCCGGGGGTTCGCTACCGCCGCTTCGGCAGCGTGCCGCCGCGCTGCGAGACCAGCCTGATCTGGCGCACCGGCGCGGCGCCCGCAGTGCAGCGCTTTGTGGGACACGTGGCGCAGGCCCTGAAGACGCTGAAGGCGGCCTGATCTTCAGGCGTCGGCGACATGCTGCTTCAGCCACGCGCCGAATTCATGCGCCGGCAGGGGCCGGGTGTAGAAGTAGCCTTGGGCATAGTCGCACTGGGCGGTGGCCAGAAGGTCGCGGTGGAAGCGGGTCTCGACGCCTTCCGCCACCACCTTGAGCCCCAGCCGGTGGGCCATCACGATGATGGCTTCGCACAGGGCCAGGTCGTCGGCATCGCTGCTCAGGTTGTGCACGAAGGAGCGGTCGATCTTGAGGTAGTCGATATGGAATTTCTTCAGGTACGACAAGGAGGAATAGCCGGTGCCGAAATCGTCGATCGAGACCTGGATGCCTGCGTCGCGGAACGCCAGCAACTGGCTGTTGACGCGGGTCTCGGTGTTCAGCAGCAAGCCTTCCGTGATCTCGATGGCGATACATTGGCCGGGCAAGTGGCAGTCCTCCAGATAGGCCGGCCAGCTGGAGATGCCGCTGTTTTCCAATTTGAGCTGCAGCGGCGAGGTGTTGATGCTGATCTGGAACACCTCATTGAAATCACGCCGCCAGACTGCCGCCTGCTGCACCGCCTGCTTGAACACCCAATCGCCGATGGCCACGATCAAACCGGTCTCTTCGGCCAGAGGAATGAATTCCGCCGGCCCCAGCAGTCCCAATTCCGGGTGATGCCAGCGGATCAGCGCCTCGGCCTTTTGCACCTGGCCTGACACCAGGTCCACGATGGGCTGGTAATGCAGCTCAAACTGCTGCTCGGCCAAGGCGGTTCTCAAATCAGCCGCCATGCGCAGCCGCCGTTGCGCCGAGGCCTGCAGGTCGGGGGTGAAGAAGCTGAAACGGCTGCGGCCCTGGGACTTGGCCACGTACATGGCCTGGTCGGCGCTTTTGAACAGCACGTCGAGCGCGGTGGCGTCGTTGGGATAGATGGCGATGCCGATGCTGGCGGAGACGAACACCTTGTCGTTGCCCAGGACGAAGGGTTCGTTGAGCTTGCGAATGATGTTCTCGGCGGTCTGTCCGATATCCAGCGGGTCGTGCAGCTGCGGAAGGATGATGGTGAATTCGTCGCCGCCGATGCGCGCCACGGTATCGGAGTTGCGCACGCAGGAGGCAATGCGGCGGGCCGCTTCGATCAGGAGAATGTCGCCCTGGTCATGGCCCAGCGAGTCATTGACTTCCTTGAAGCGGTCCAGATCGATCAGCATCAAGGCCAGCGCGGCCCCGACGCGTCGCGAGACCTTGGCCTCGTGCTCGAGCTGCGCCTGGAACATCTGCCGATTCGGCAGGTTGGTCAGGCTGTCGAAATTCGCCTGGCGCCAGATGGTCTTCTCGAAGGTGATGCGCTCGGTGATGTCGCGTCCTATCGCGAGCACCGAGACCGTGTGGCCGTTGATGTCCACTTCCGGCGTCAAGCGGATATGGGAGCAGTATTGCCGCTCGTCGGATCCGGTCCAGACCATTTCAAACTGGCCCTCCTTTCCTGTCCGCAAGACCTCCCGCAGGCGCTCCTCGTATTTCACCGCGTCTGCGCCGCCGGGATTTTCGCTCGGCGTCTTGCCCATCAGGCCGGCGACGCCGCCTTTGGACATGCTGGCAAAAGCCGGATTGACGTAGACGCGCCGGCAGTTCAAGTCGTAACGCGAAATGGAATCCGGCGTGTTCTCGATCAAGGTGCGCGCTTCCCGCTCCTTGATCACCAGAGCTGCCGTTCGCTCCTCGACGGTGCGTTCCAGCGAGGTGTTCAGCTCGTGGATCTGGTGAATTTTCTGTTCAACGGCGGACTGCATGGCCACGAAGCTCTGCGTCAGGTCGCCCAGCTCGTCGTACGGCGGGGCTGCCCGCCGCAAGGTGCTCAATTCGCGGCCCAGGTCGCCGATCGGGTCCTCGGTCGCCTGCTTGCGCAGGATGCGGCTCAACTGGGTCAGCGGCCGCGAGATCGAGGTGGCGAAAATCCAGGCCAGCGGCAGCATCAGCAGCAGAATGGCGCCTGCGATCAGCAGCAGGATGCGGATCATCTCGCCGATGTTCTTTTGCACTAGGGCCTTGGAGTGCAGCGACGCGATGCTGCCGACCTTGTCATTGCCGTTGAAAATGGGCAGCAGGACCTGGTAGTACCCGAGGTCGCTGACGACGATCTCATTGAGCAGTTCCGCGGTTTTTCCGCCGGAGGACGCATCGTTGGTCCCGCCATGCCCGTCGGGCGTTGCATACGCGCTCAAGCTGCCATGGCTGAGCGCCTGCCCGCTGAACACGTTGATCTCGGTGCCGGTCAGGCGGCTCATCTGATCGGCGAAATCCTGATCGAGCGCCTGCACCATCGTCACGAGGCCGTACTGCCGGGTTTGGGTCCGGCTGCTGTCCCGCTCGAACGACTTACCGACGACGGGCAGGCTGCTTGCCAGGGCGAGTTCGCCATCGACGACGGCGTAATGGCTCTCCTCGACTTGAGGCAAGCTGCCCGCATAGGCGAGGCTTAGCTTGGGCAGGCCGTGCTCAAGGCGCAATTGCCGCTCGTTGAGCTCGGCGCCAGGGCCGAGGTCCGCGAGGTGCAGGGTCGGATTCGGGTTTCGGGTGACGTAGCCCGTTCTGATGCGGACGCCATCGGCGACCGCGAACGCCACCAGCTGCCCGGTCGAATCGTAGATGGCGACCTTGCCGGCCCTGGACGTCCGGCTGGTTTGCAGGGTGTCGCGCGCCAGCTGCAGGTAGGTGTTGTTGAGGGTGGCCTGCTGGTCGAGGTCGGCGTTGGTGTACTGGGACAGGTACCAGAGCGTTTCGCCCAGATTGCGCGTCTGCGCCAGTTGCCGCTCGGCATTTTGCAGATTGGCCTGGCGCTCGCTCAATTTGTCCAGAATCAGCCGGGACGCGTTTTGTAGCAGGGCGGTCGACTGATCCAGGTACTGCTGCCGGATCACCCAGGCCACGGCCAGGGTGTAGGTTGCGGCGGTCAGAACGCTGATCACCACCGCGCTCAAAAGCAGTTTGGTCCTGAGTTTCGAGATTTGCATGCTTCTGGCGTCAAAGTCCAAACAGAATGACTTCAGGTTGGCGGCAAGCGGCGCATGGACGCGTCCGCGGATGCAGCCCGATCATCGCTCAGCGGGCGCATAGTTCAAGATGGGTATAAAACCCTCTGGTGCAATCGAATTGCCGAAGTCATAGGTGTTGAAATTGGCCTGGGTCAACAGACCCAGTTTGACCAGAATCGTGTGCGGGATGTTTCGCTCGCGCGCTTCAAGAAGGCTCACGACGGCGTTGGTGGTGAGCCGCGCCTGGCTGACGCCCTTGGTATCGGCGGCGGCGGCGATGTCTCCCTTGCGGATCGCGTTGGCGATTTCCCGCGTCAGGTCGTAGGCCACGATCTTGATTTTCCCGGCGAGTCCTGCCGTCTTGAGCGGCAGGATGGCCGACGGCGCGCAACCCGTGCAACCGACGATGTAGTTCAGCGACTGGCCTTGTTCGGCCAACAATTGGGCCGCCAATTGCGATTGAACGATGCGGTCGCTGTCGCCGTACTTGATGGCGACGATGTTGACCTTGACGGGCGCCCTGGCGGCCTCCGCGCGGGTTCCCTCGACTTCACCCTTGACCCAGCCGGCGTCGGCCGGACCGGGCAGCAAGGCGATGTTGACGGACTTCAAGCCGTGCTTCTGGGCGTCGTTGATCAACCAGCGCGTGGCATCGCTGCCCATGCTGGTCAGCGAGGTGGTGATCTTGGTGTTGAGATCGTCGCTGGTGCTGTCGTTGGCCAGCTCAAAGACCGGAATGCCGCGTGAGCGCGCCTTTGCAATGGCCGCATTGTCTGCGGTCAGGCTGATGGGGGAAATGACGATGGCGTCGTAATTCGCCGCAATGGCCTCTTCCATTTGGTGGAGCTGCCCGACCAAATCGTCGTAGCCATTGGCGACCAGGATGTCGACATTGAGCCCCAGGCGCCTGGCCTCGGAAATAACGCCGTAGTCACAGCCCAGCCAATACGGATCTTTCAGGTGAGGAAACAGGAAGGCGATGCGCCAAGGTTTGCGGGCCGGGGCAGTGGCGGCATATTGAGCGGTCTGCACCCGTCCGCTGGCCAGCGCCTCGTCGGCGGTGCTTTGGGGTTTGAGCGGGGGGTAGATCAGGTCGACGGTGATAGGGGGGAAGGGCCGCGGCGAGGCGTCTGCCTGGGCCAAGGGGGCCGCAAATCCGGTCCATGCAATGCCGGCTGCCAGGAAAAGAGGCTTCACGCACCCAGGCATCAGGAGCGTTGCTCGTAGGTGTTGGCGTCGGCTCACGGGCTGGTCCATCCCTTCTGGAAGAAATACATCGAGGCCTTCAGGACAGCGGTTGGACCGCTCTCGATCGTGCCTGGACTTGGGGCCGGTGCTTGCGCAACGACGGGAAAACATCCGAATCCGGTGCAAATTCTACCGTCCGGTACATTTGCGCCCTGGAGCGCTGGGTTGAGCGGACGTCCTGAAAATGCGGGTGTTTCGTGCCGGGAAGTGTTCCATGGATTCCGCTTGCCCCATGCCATCGAATTTTCGACTTGAGTTGGCCGCGCGCCGTCTTTTTTTGTCCCTTGCCGCAGCGCTGAGCCTGGTGGGCAGCGCCGCGCAAGCGGCCGTGTTCTCAGACCCGGTGCTGCAGGCCGCCTTTGCGAGCGGCAGGATCGACGAACTGGAGCAGGCTGCCTGGGCGCGGCAAAAAAGCGATCCCAACGATGTTCAAGCCGCCGTGGCGCTGACCCTGGCCGCCTTGCCGGTCGGTGATCTCACGCGCGTCGAAGCCGGGGTCAAGTCCATGCAGCAATGCATTGCGCAGCAGCCCAGGCAGGCAGCCTGCTATTACGCGCTGGGCAACGCCATGACGGTGCAGGTGGTCAATGGCGGCGTGCTGCAGGCGCTGGGTTTGATTCCGCGCGTGCGCGACGCCCTGACGCGGGCCTTCGAGCTGGCGCCTGACGCCTACGAGATGCGCAGCGCTCTGCTGCAGTTTTACCTGGTCGCGCCCGGCGTGGTGGGTGGGAGCGTCGAGAAAGCGCGCGCGCTCGAGGCCGAGACGCGGGCCCAGCGCCCCGACCAGGCCAGGATGCTGCGGGTCTACATCGACGCGCAGACCGACAAGCTGGCCGACATGGAGCACGAGCTGCGCGGCGTGCGCGTGGCCAACGATGCGCGTCTGGCCTTCGAAGTGCGCGAGGCGGTCGCCGATCTGGGGCGCCGCTACATCAAGGCCAAGGACTATGCCAAGGCCAAGACCCTGTACGAGCAGCTGGTGCACGACCAGCCCCGCCAGGCCCAAGGTCCGTTTCTGCTGAGCCGCCTGGCCATCGAGCAGAACGATGCCGACGAGGCCGTCCGCCAGATGGAGCGCGCCGCCACCCTGGAGGGCACGGCGCAGCTGCCGATCGACTACCGGCTGGGCGACGCCTACCGCGCCAAGGGCGACCTGGCCCGGGCTCGCGCGGCCTATGAGCGATTCCTGGGCAATCCTTATGCCAATCCGCGCCATCTTGCCGAGGTGCGCAAGATCCTGGCCGAGATGCCATGAGGCGGCGCAAGCCGGCCCACTATGATGCGCGGCTGGATTCCGGCGCCCTGAGCGCCATTTTCAAGAGGTTCTTTCCATGTGGGTGCATCCCCAGTTCGACCCCGTTGCCCTGCGCCTGGGGCCCTTGGCCATCCATTGGTATGGCTTGACCTACCTGGCGGCGTTCGGCCTGTTCCTGTGGCTGGCCAATCTGCGGGTGCGCCAGCCCCAGTTCGCCTCGCGCGGCTGGACCTCGCGCGACGTCGACGACGTGCTGTTCTTCGGCGTGCTGGGCGTGGTGCTGGGGGGGCGGCTGGGCTATGTGCTGTTCTACAAGCCGAGCTATTACCTGAGCAACCCGGCCGAGATCTTCGCCGTCTGGAAGGGCGGCATGGCCTTTCATGGCGGGCTGCTGGGCGTGATCGTCGCGCTGGCCCTGTTCGCCGGGCTGCGCAAGCGCTCGTTCCTGGAGCTGACCGACCTGGTGGCGCCCTGCGTGCCGACGGGCCTGGCGGCCGGCCGCATCGGCAATTTCATCAACGGCGAGTTGTGGGGCCGCGCAGCCGACCCGGGCCTGCCCTGGGCCATGGTGTTCCCACAGTCCGGCACGCTGGTGCCGCGCCATCCCTCGCAGATCTACCAGTTCCTCGGCGAGGGGCTGCTGCTGTTTGTGCTGCTGTGGCTGTATGCGCGCAAGCCGCGGGCGACGGGCCAGGTGTCGGGTGTCTTCCTGATCGGCTACGGCGTGCTGCGTTTTGTGGTCGAGTTCTTCCGTGAGCCTGACGATTTCCTGGGCCTGCGCGCCTTCAACCTCAGCCAGGGGCAGTGGCTGTCCCTCCCCATGGTGCTGGCGGGCGTGCTGGTGTGGGTGTGGGCGGGCCGCCGCAGCGGGGCCTCGGCCTGAATTCGAGAGAGATCCATGCGTCAAGTCTTCTTTGATACCGAAACCACCGGCCTGCGCGCCGAGGCGGGCGACCGCATCGTCGAAATCGGTTGTGTCGAGATGCTGAACCGGCAGCTCACCGGCAAGGTGCTGCACCTCTACATCAACCCCGAGCGCGCCAGCGACGAAGAGGCCCTGCGCGTGCACGGCCTGACCGAGGCTTTCCTGTCCGACAAGCCCGTTTTTGCGCAGATCGCCGACGAGCTGCTGGCCTTTCTGGCCGGTGCGGAGCTGGTGATCCACAACGCCGCCTTCGACATCGGCTTCGTCAATGCCGAGCTCAAGCGCCTGGGCAAGCCGCCTGTCAACGACGTGGTTGACGGCGTGCTCGACACCTTGCTGCTGGCGCGCAGCCAGTTCCCCGGCAAGGCCAATTCGCTCGACGCGCTGTGCCGCCGCCTGGAAGTCGACAACACCAGCCGGACCCTGCACGGCGCCTTGCTCGACGCCAAGCTGCTGGCCGAGGTCTACATCAACATGACCCGCGGGCAGGACTCGCTGGTGATCGACGACAGCGGCGCGGCGCCAGGGCAGGGCGGCGCCGAGTCCGGGATGGACGCGGTGGACCTGAGCCAATACGTGCTGGCCGTGCCGACCGCGACCGAGGAAGAATTGAGTGCCCACGCCCGTGTGCTGGCCGAGCTCGACAAGGCCAGCGGCGGCAAGCGCATCTGGCAGGAAGCCGCGGTCAGCGCCTGAATTCAACAAGAATGTGCGCCCACGAAAATTTCATGGCATAATTGCGGGCTTCCCGGTCGTCAGCTCCAGTTTGAATTTTGTT
>Ga0213872_10000637_pt1 | contig 26491 bp, 30 predicted proteins | sample VelepicomBERX_R2_FD_160071 | JGI IMG/M metagenome (GOLD analysis project Ga0213872, IMG submission 160071) | Rhizosphere microbial communities from Vellozia epidendroides in rupestrian grasslands, the National Park of Serra do Cipo, Brazil - RX_R2 | ecosystem: Host-associated > Plants > Roots >...
ACGGCTTCACTCGTCGCTGGGCTACGTCAGTCCGATGCAGTTCGAAAGGGCATGGCTTGCCGCCCAGCAAAGGCAAGCCGCGTAAAGGTCTCAGCTATGGGATCCGGAAAACGCGGGCAAGGTCACTCTTCTCGACCGCTGTTACAGACCTTGGGTCAATAGCGTAGTAAAGCCCCTTTCAAGGCTGGAAACAACCGCTTACGCCCGGCCACCCAAAACTGTCAGTTCTGGCCGCGGTCGGAGTGACGAAAATTGTCAGCCTCAAGCCCATCACCGCTGCCGTTCGTGCAATCGCACACGAACTCTCGGCCACCCGAAGCTTGGCACGGCCCCTGCATTCATGGGGATGTCCTCACCCCTCAACCTGTCTCAGGAGATCTTGTATGAAGCGTTCCATCCAAAAGGGTTTCACCCTCATCGAACTGATGATCGTCGTGGCCATCATCGGCATCCTGGCTGCCGTGGCAGTTCCGGCGTACCAGAACTACATCAAGAAGGCTGCGTATTCTGAAGTCACCTCGGCTGGCGCTCCCATGAAGGGGGCCATTGAAGAGTGCTACCAGGCCGGCAACACCCTGGGCAACTGCATCACCGCGGGCACCAACGGCATTCCGGCTCTGCCGGCCGCACAGGCCAGCGGCGCATTCAACAGCCTGACTCTCACGGGTAACGGCGTCATCACTTTGACGCCTAACGCGACCAAGGGCATCTTGACGACCGATACCTGCACCATGACACCCGCCGACGATGGCAACAGCCGTCTGCTGTGGACCTACGGTGGTGCCTGCATCACCAAGGGCTATGTCAAGAACTGATCTCAGGATCTGATCTGAATCGAGCCGCCCCCCCGGGCGGCTTTTCCATTTCTTCACCCGCTCGCCCGATGGAATCGCCTCTGAACGCACCCCAGCCTGCTGGCGCCTCCAAGCGACTGTGGCTCTCAGGCCTGCTGGCCACAGGCTTGCCCACCTTGCTGGCCTTCAGCATGCCGCCGACGCCCTCCCTATTCAATGAACTTCTGGCGCTGTTTGGCTGGGGCGTGGTGCTCGTCATGTTTGGCCGGGCAACGCAGGTCGGGTTTTCATGCGGACGCGTCGATCGCTCGATTCCGCTGGCCCTGCTGCTGATTGCCGTGGCAGCCTGGGGCCCGGTCGGCCTCGGCGCCAGCACGCTTTCCTATGCCCTGCTCACGACACTTGGCTTGCTGGTGTGCTGGATGCTGTTCCGAATGGGCGTCATGACCAAGCAGCATGCGGGTGCGCTGACGCTCATGGACGGCTGCATGTGGGGACTGCTACTTGCTGGCTTGCTGAACGTGCCTGTCTCGCTGGTGCAGGTGTTTTTCCCAGGCGCCGTGGACGGCATCGTCATCCCTGCGCTGCGGGTTGCCGGGCGCGCAGTCGGTACGATCCGCCAACCCAACCACCTCGCCATGCTTAGCGCCTGGGGCCTGGTTGCGGTCTGCCATCTCGCTCACAAGCGCAAGCTGCCAGCTTGGTTCGCCGCACTGGCCATCGTGGCCTTGTGCGGCAACATCGCGCTGAGCGGCTCGCGCATGGGGCTGTTGGCCTGTCTGCTGATGACGGTAGCGGCCTGGTTCGCTCGCAGCCTCGACACGACAGTGCGGCGGCTCGCGCTCAGCGTGGCCCCCATCGTCTGCCTGGAAGTGGCCGCCCTGGCATGGGCCAGTTCCGGCGCCACCGCCCTGGGCGCGGCGGCAAGGCTGGGCGAAGGCGCCGCCGGGCCATCCTCGCGCATGCTCTTGCTGCAAGACAGCCTGCGGATGATTGCCGCACGGCCTTGGACCGGCACGGGCTGGGGCGAGTTCAATTTCGTCTGGACCCTGACACCACGAGACTGGCAGACCGTCCACCACTTCACCCATGCCCACAACCTGCCGATCCACCTGATCGTGGAACTGGGCTTGCCCCTGGGCATTTTGGTGATCATCCTGCTGGCGCTTGGCCTGATTCGCGCCTGCCGATTCCGTCCGAGCGAGAGTACATCCGTCGATCACAAGAGCGCCCTGAGTTGCGCGCTCCTGATGGCCCTGTTCAGCCAGTTCGAATATCCGCTGTGGTACGCCTACTTCGCGTTCCCGACGGCCTTTTTCCTGGGGCTGTCAGCGCCGGCCGATGAGGCCGGCGTACCACGCAGGCAGGGCAATCGCCACCAGCCGATGGTCCTGGCCGGACTCGGCGTGATCATGGCCGGGACTCTTTTGCTACGCGACTATTTGCAGGTCCTGCAGATCTTCATCCCGCCCAATACTCCAGCGCCCCTGTCGGCTCGGATTGAAGAGGGGCAAAAAGCCGTGATCTTCAAGCCCTATGCCGAGTACGCGGCGGTCACGTCGCAAGCCACCGCCGTCGGGCCCGGCGACTATCTGCAAGCAGCCCACCCCTCGATGGACGAAAGACTTCTGATCAACTGGGCCGAGTATTTTCATGGTCGGGGTGATGAAGAGCGGGCACTGTTCTTGATGCAGCGCGCGCGAGTCTTCCAGTCGCCAGTCGTTGATGAGGTTGTATCGCGCTGCCGCAGCGGGGATTGGGCGGGGCAAAGATTCCCCTGTGGCGAGCCGCAACGGGCCTTCGAGGCAGCCGACTTCCGCTGAGCTCGGGCGCGGGGCGCGGCTACAGTAGCGCTTTCTCGGCGCTTCCCCGATGTCACCAAGCCCCCGACCTCCGTCCACTAATCCCGACCTGCGCCTGGGCTTGATGGCCTTGGTCGCCGCCGCCGCCATCGCCCCGCTGGTCGCCTTCAGCCAGACGCCCTCTTCCACGCTCTACAACCAGCTCGCCGCATTGTTCGGATGGGGCGTGGTGCTGCTCTTCGTGTCGGAAGACGTTCGCCGCCTGCGGATCGACGCAGCGGCCATCGCACTGTTGCTGCTGCTGGCCGCGCCGCTGGCCTCGACGGCAGTCAATGGCCTGCCGCTCTCGCTGGCCCTGCAGCCCGCTGCCCTGATCGCCGCGGCGCTCGCCGTCTATCTTTGCGCGGCCGGTCTGCCCGACGGCTTGCGCGAGCGCGTCTTCGACTGGTTCTGCTGGGGCCTGCTGCTGGCCGGCCTGCTGAGCCTGGCAGTGAGCGTGATCCAGGTGTTTGCGCCGGGGCTGGCCGACGGCAAGTTGATCGCGCATTCGGGCCTGCCCGGCCGGGCCATCGGCAATATGCGCCAGCCCAATCACCTGGCCAGCTTGATGATGTGGGCCTGCGTGGCTGCGACCTGGCTCTGCGATCGGGGCAGCTTGTGCCGCGCAGGCAGGTTCTTGCTGCCGCTGCTGCTGGCGGGCTTCGTGTTCGCCATTGTCCTGTCGGCATCGAGGACGGGCATGTGGGCCGGCGTGCCGGCGCTGATGGCCTGGGGCCTGATCGACGGGCGTCTGCAGCGCAGCACGCGCATCACGCTGGGCGCCACGGCGCTCATGTTCGTACTCAGCTGGTGGGCCATGGACGGGTGGGCCGCGTCCGGCCATGTCTTTGGCGCGCAGGTCAGGCTGGAGGCCGAAGGCGCAGGCTCGCATTCGCGCGTCGCCATTCTCGCCAACGCACTCGAGCTGGTGAGGCGCAATCCCTGGACCGGCGTGGGCTGGGGCGAATTCAACCTCGCGTGGAGCATGACGCCCTTCCCAGAGCGCCCGATTGCCTTCTTCGACCACACCCACAACATCCTCATGCAGTTCGCAGTCGAGCTCGGTCTGCCGGCCACGCTGCTGATCGTCACGCTGATCCTGTGGGCACTCTGGCGCGCGCTGGGCGCCACGATCCGAGCCGACGGCAGCGAAGCCGTGATGCGCAGCTCCGCGCTGATGATGGTGCTCGTTATTGGCCTGCACAGCATGACCGAGTACCCGCTCTGGTATGCCTACTTCCTGCTGCCTGCCGCGTTTGCAATGGGCGTCGGTGCAAGGACCACCCATGCGCCTGAACACGCCATCGCCCGCCCCATCCTGAGCCTGGCCGGCGTGCTGCTGCTCGCAGGCAGCGTCTTCGCCATTTGGGACTACCAGCGCGTGGTCATCATCTACGCTCCCGCCGCCACCGACGCGCCGTTGGCCGAGCGCGTTCGAGCGGGCCAACACAGCATCTTTTTCTCCGCCTTTGCGGACTACGCCGCCGCCACCAGCATGTCCGGCGGCCCAGAGGCGCTGGCCGCCGCCAAGCGCACCGCGCACAACCTCATCGACGCGCGCCTGATGATGGAGTGGGCCGAGCACCTGCACGAAGCTGGCGATGACGACCGTGCACGCTACGTCGCGCAGCGTCTCAAGGAGTTCCGCAACCCCGAGGCCAAGGCCTGGCTGGCCAAGTGCGACACCGATGACGCGCAGAAGCCGTTCCAGTGCACCCCGCCCAAGCGCGAATACACCTGGCGCGAGATGCGTTGAAGCCCCTCATCGTCCCCCATCCTGCTTCTGCGGCTGCTCGTTGCCGTAGGTCTTGCTCAGGTAGTCGATGATGTCGGGCATGTCGGCCTCGTTGATCGGGCCCTTGAAAACCTCCTTCATGCGCTTGACCATGGCGGTCCAGTAGGCGCGGGAGGCGTTGGCGGGTTGGTAGGCCATGTATTCGGCTGAGTGGCAGACCACGCAGTTGACCTGGGCCTTGGCGTAACCGGGCAGGGAACTGGGCTTGAGAGTGACGCCGTCGGCAGGCAGCTCAATGCTCTTGGCAGGAGCCTGGGCCGGGAGGCTGACCGCGGCGGCCAGCACGGCGGCGGCGAGGACGGGAGTAGGGCGCTTCATCGATGGGTCTCCTTCAGACTCAGGCCGCGACGATCTTGACGGACTCAACCACATTGCGCATGTAGCCGGCTGGTTGCCACAGCGGCTCCATCGGCTGGCTCTGGCCGCTGCGGTTGAAGGCTCGCACGCGCAGATCGTGCAACCCCGCCTGGGGGACGAAACCGAAGGTGAACTCGCGGAAGGAATAGCGGCTCAGCTCCTCGCCGAGCTTGGCCTGGCGCCAGCTCTGGCCGCCGTCGGCCGACCAGGCCACCTCGCGGATGCCCTGTCCGCCATCGAAGGCGATGCCGCGCACCGCCAAGGGTGCGCCGGCAGAAACGCGGGCGCCATCGCGCACCGAGGTGATGAAGGAGCGCACATTGAAGCGCCCGATGGGACGCGTGGCCTTGGGTGCGGTGCCGGGATCGACGCAGGCGCAGTCGTTGTCGGGCACGCGGTAGGCCGGCTTCATCCAGAAGCCGTCGAACTCTCTGTCCAGCACATTGATCTCGCTGAGGTGCTTGACCCAATAGGTGCCGTAGTAGCCTGGCACGATCAGCCTGACCGGGTAGCCGTTGAGCATGGGCAGCTCGGTGCCGTTCATCTGATAGGCAATCATCACCTCGCCGTCCAGCGCATGGTTGATGTCCAGCGCCTTGACGAAGTCGCCACCGCCGAAGAGCGCCACATCCAGTCCGTCGAAGCTGACCTGGCGGGCGGTATTCTTGATCTCGGCGCGCGCCAGCACCTCCTTGAGCGGCACGCCGACCCAGCGGGCATTGCCCATCGCGCCGTTGGTGAGCTGACCGCCGGTCACGCGTGGCTCGAGAAGCCCGCGGCTGTTGCCCGAGCACTGGTTCACCGCGACAAGCTCCACCGGCTTGAACTGCGACTTCAGCTCCGCCACCGTGATCTCGAAAGGCTTGCCGCAGGCATCCCCGCCGATCTTGATCGCGTGCTTGTCGCCGTCGATGGACGTCGGAATGCCAGCATTGTGATAGCGCACGAAGAAGGCGTCATTGGGCGTGATCAGGCCCTCATTGAAGATCTCGAAGGGTGTTTCCAGCTGCGGCGGGCGCGAGGTCAACACGATCAGCGGGCGCTTCTCGGGATAGGTCACCAGATTGCGGTGCCCGTTGGCGATGGGCAGCTCCAGGCTGGTGGCGGCGAGAGCCGAGCGGCCGAGCAGGCTCAGGCCGGAGCCGGCCAGGGCGGTGGCGCCACCGGCCAGAATCTTGCGGCGCAGCGGGTCGAGATGGTTCCGTTGGGACATGAGGAGCTCTCCTGGTAAGCCGCGCCGATTCTTGGTTTCAACTCGGCCCGGTGCTTGTCAATCCGTGACTCGTGCTTGTCATTCTGCGACGCGGACCGGGAGACTCACCCCGTGCGGGTCAAGAGCTCACCCAGTCTCCGCTCTTGCCCGCCCCGCGCTTCTCCAGCACTCGCACCTCTTCCATCACCATGCCGCGGCCCACAGCCTCGACCATGTCGTAGGTGGTCAGCAGGCAAGGGTGCATGGGCGTCAAATCTACAACTTGCGGAGCCCCTGAAGCGCGCTCGTCTTCGTCCTGTGGGTTGCAGTTGGACAGCGATTGGACACGCGGATGCTGCCACTCGCAAGCCTTTGCAGGTGAGGGAACCCTGCATACACGTAGCGATGGCCGGTCGCAGCAAGCGCCATCTGCATCGTCGTGCAGGTGCGGCAGCGAAGTGCCGAATCCCTGTCGAGGAACTTCGGCCCCTGTTGGAAGCTGATGTGCTTACCCTCATTGGCCGTGTTTTTTGGGCCGAAAACTTGCGTCGAGACGCCGACGAATCATGACCTCGACCGTGCTCAACGCGACGGGTGGCCGTGACCCACCAGCACGCACTGATGGTGGGTGCGCGCAGTTTCCCCCCGGCGTCCCGTACGACGGCCACACGCTGGGCGGACAGATCAAGCAGGCCACCACGCTGCTGCAGGACATCGGTGTCAGACCCAAGGTGGCCGTGGTCGAGCTGGGCTTTCGCGGTGTCGATCACACGGTGCCCGTCACCCCTCAAACGTAGTCGCGTGCGTACTCAAGACTATCCATGAAGGCGGCTCGGCGCGCTGGACGCACCCCAAGGCCCGGCGTAGCATGCCCTCGGCCACCCACGGCAGGGGTGCGGTGGCAGTTCTACGAAGATCACCCTGCGATCTGTCGTGGAGGTCTCTGATGGGCTATCACCTGGAAGGTCGGCTGCTCGAGGTCTGCAATTGCCGCGTGCTGTGTCCCTGCTGGATCGGCGAGGACCCGGACAACGGTACCTGCGACACCATCGTCGCCTGGCGCGTCGACAAGGGCACGGTGGACGGCGTGGACGTGGGCGGCAACACGATTGCCGCAGTGGCCCATGTGCCGGGCAACATCCTGCAAGGCAACTGGACGGCGGCGATCTTCATCGACGACAAGGCCTCCAAGGCGCAGGAGGACGCGCTGCTCAAGGTCTACACCGGGCAGGCCGGCGGGCCGGTGGCTGATCTGGCCAAGCTGATCGGCACGGTGGTATCGGTGGAGCGCGCGAATATCCAGTTCGACGTGACCGGCGGCAAGGGCACGCTCGCTATCGGCAAGGACTACTACGCGGAGCTGGAGCCCTACCTTGGCGCCACGGGCGGCAAGACCACCTTGTCGGACACGGTGTTCTCGACGGTTCCGGGCGCGCCGGTGTTCGTCGGCAAGGCACCGACCTATCGCTCGAAGAACGCCCAGATTGGCATCGATGTGGACATCAAGGGCCACAACGCGCTGCAAAGCACCTTCGTATTTGACGCCTGACGGGCGCGCCCAGACCGGCCCATGGTGGACGCCGCGCATCACCGCCGCGTCTTCGTGCGGGTGCTTGTGGCGCTCGTGGTGCTGGCCTGGCTCGCGCTCTGGGCCTGGGCGCGCACACCTTACGGGCGCTACATGGATCATGGCGACTGGACCGTCTCGGGGCCGGCCGCCTTCCTGTGCCGTGCCATCCCTGGCGGCAGCTTGGTGGTGCCGGCCGTTCTGTATGGCGCGGCCTGGGCGCTCATGACCACCGCGATGATGCTGCCGACCACGCTGCCGCTGTTCACGGCCTTTGACCGGCTGGTGGGGCGGCGACCCGACCACGCGAGGCTCTTGACGCTGCTGGGCCTCGGGTATCTGGCGGTCTGGGGCACGTTCGGGCTGCTGGCGCATGGCCTGCACGCGGCCTTGCTGGCGGGGGTCAGCCGCGTACCCGCCCTGGCTTTGCACGGCGGGCTGATCGGCGCCGCCATCATTGCGGGAGCCGGCGCATTCCAGTTCAGCTCACTCAAGCACCGCTGCCTGGAGAAATGTCGCACGCCGCTGAGCTTTGTGATGGAGCACTGGCGGGGCCGCGCTCAGGCATGGCAGGCCTTTCTGCTGGGGGTACACCACGGGCTGTTCTGCGTGGGCTGCTGTTGGGCGCTGATGCTGCTGATGTTCGCCGTGGGCGCGGGCAGCCTGGGGTGGATGCTGGTGCTGGCCGCGCTGATGGCCATGGAGAAGAACATGCCCTGGGGCAGGCGCCTGAGCGCGCCGCTCGGCGTGGCGCTGCTGGCCTGGGCGGCGGTGCTGGTCGTGGGCGAGTTATGGGGCTGATGCCAAGCAGCGCGCGCACCCTGCTGCTCACCACCTTGGCAATGCTGGCCTTCGCAGCCAACTCGCTGCTGTGCCGGCTGGCACTGCAACACCCCCTCATCGATCCGGCCAGCTTCGGCAGCGTGAGGCTGGCTTGCGGCTCGCTGGTGCTGGGCCTGATGATGCGCCTGCAAGCTGGCCACGCAGCAAAGGGCAAGGCCGACTGGCTGGCGGCGGCGACGCTGTTCGCTTACGTGGCCTGCTTCTCTTTCGCCTACCTCACGCTCAGCGCCGGCACGGGCGCGCTGATCCTGTTTGGCGCAGTGCAGGTCACGATGATTGGCGTTGGCTTGCGTGCCGGGGAGTCGTTCCCGCTCCGGGCCTGGGCCGGACTGCTGCTGGCCGTGGGCGGGCTGGTGTACCTGGTGTCGCCGGGCTTGAGCGCGCCGCCGCTGATGGGCGCCGCGTTGATGGCCGCTGCCGGTGTGGCCTGGGGCGTGTACTCGATGCGCGGCCGCGGGGTTTCGGATCCGCTGCTCGCCTCGGCACGCAACTTTCTGCGCGCCACGCCGCTGGCGCTGGGCCTGAGCCTGCTGACAGTCACCGGCGCGCACGCCAGCTTGATGGGCGTGGCACTGGCCGTCGCCTCGGGCGCGTTGACCTCGGGCATCGGCTACGTGATCTGGTATGCCGCGTTGAAAGGGCTCACGGCAATGCGGGCGGCCACGGTGCAGTTGTCGGTTCCACCCATCGCGGCCTTTGGCGGCGCCTTGCTGCTGGGCGAGGCCATCACGCCGCGCCTGGCCCTGGCCTCGGCCGCCATCCTCGGTGGCATCGCGCTGGTGCTGAGCAGCCGCGCGCGGCGCAGCGCCTGAGCCCGGGCGAGTACGCTTGCCCCTTGCCCCTTGCCCCTTGCCCCTTGCCCCTTGCCCCTTGCCCCTTGACTCTTGGCATTGGACTTGACCCCGTTTCTCACCCCCGCCGCTGTGGCCCCACCCACGGCCAACACGCCCGCAGCCGCCCGCAGCCGCCCACAGCCGCTCGCAGGTCCTGTGTGCGCTGGACAGCAGCCGCGCACAAGTGGTCGCGCACACCTCGTCATACCAGGTGTTGCCGCGAAGCTCGCTGAGATGTCGGCGCGCGGGTCATGACGCTCGCACATTGCCCGTGCTGCCATCGGCAGACCGCCGCCCGCCACCTGACCGGCGTCAACGTCACGCACTCTTGATCCATGGAAGAACCCGAGGATTTTGCGCCGCTCGCAGACACCTGCTTTTCGGGCATGAGCTGGGCGTGCTATGGGATCTGATTGAGGACGGCAAGCTGATGGGCTGGGACCCGTCTTGGGTCGCTGGGCGGAGCGAGCAACAGGACTTGCGTCTCCGCGGGTGCCGAAGGGTTGCACGCCGCCAGAGGTTTTCAGCAAGCGCATGCATTGCGCGCTGAAGTGAAACACGTCATGTACAGCGCGCTGGCGGTCCGACGAGCCCCGGTGTCCTTGACGTCTCTCAGAGACGCGAGCGTGACCTCGCCGCTCTCCTCGTCGATGTGGATGGGGCTGATGACGACGCGAGCCAGCTCTTCGTCGTCGCCAACGGGTCCCGGGGGATGTCTCGACGCGGACAACTTTTCCCAAGCAGCCCGGTCTGCCTCACGGCAGAGCAGCTCGACCTTCTTCGGATTTTTCTCGTGGGCGTCGAAAAATGCCCTGCAAGGATTCTCTCGCTCGAACATCAGCTCAAGGTCAAGGTTTCCTTGATCACGCTGCTGAGCCTCTGCGAGGCTGACGAACTGCCCGCGATCCATCTCCGACTCCACCGCCCGCGCCCAGCGCTCGAGCCTCCATCCTGGAGTCAAGAGTCTTGGTCTGTGCCAGATGGCCGTCGCGGAGTACGCGAGCCTGGCAGCGGCCCTGTCGTTGGCGAAAAGATGCCATTTCCTATCCTCAGTTGGACAGGACTTGGACGAACCGCGCTTCGAGGACTGTATTAGGTATCTTGATGCGACTTGGGCCGATGCCTGATGGAGCCGGAAAAGTCCCTAAGAATCAAGGGCTCACCCAGTCCCCGCTCTTGCCCCCGTGCTTCTCCAGTACTCGCACCTCTTCCATCACCATGCCGCGGTCCACGGCCTTGACCATGTCGTAGATGGTCAACAAGGCGATCTGCACGGCCGTCAGCGCCTCCATCTCCACGCCGGTGCGGCCCAGCGTCTCGACCTGCGCGGTGCAGGCCACGCAGCAGGCGGACTCATCGATTTCGAAGTCCACCGTCACGCGCGTGAGCGGCAGCGGATGGCAAAGCGGGATCAGGTCGGCCGTGCGCTTGGCGGCCTGAATGGCGGCGATGCGGGCCACGCCGAGCACGTCGCCCTTCTTGGCCGTGCCGCTCTGGATCAGCGCCAGCGTGGAGGACTGCATGCGGATGCGGCCAGCCGCGATCGCGACACGATGGGTTTCGGCCTTGGCGGCCACATCGACCATCTGCGCCAGGCCCTGGGCGTCGAAATGCGTCAGCGCTGAATTCACGGCAACAATAGAGAAAAACCGCGACGCGGCGATGATGTCATCATAGGCCGGCATTCGAGGAGATCTTGTTGAGCGGAATTCCAATGGCGGCGCGGCGTGTGGTTGCCGCGGCCGTGTCTCTGGCCTTGCTGCTGCCCCCGGGCGCACAAGCCCAGGTGAACCTGCCCTCGCTGGGCGATGCGGTCTCGCAGGACCTGGACGTGAACTCCGAGCGCCGCTACGGCGACGAGGTCATGCGCGAAGTGCGCCTCGATCCCGACTGCATCGACGACCCGCTGCTGCAGGAGTACCTGGTCGACACCTGGACGCCGCTCGTGGCCGCGGCACGCAAGCTCGGCAACATCACCGAGGAGACCTCGGACCGCTTCGCCTGGCAGGTCTTTCTCGTGCGCGACCGAAGCATCAACGCCTTCGCCCTGCCCGGTGGCTTCGTGGGTGTGCACCTGGGCCTGATCGCGATGACGGGCTCACGCGACGAGCTGGCCTCGGTACTCGGCCATGAGCTCTCCCACGTCACCCAGCGCCACATCGCACGGCGCATCGCCGGCGATTCGCGCAACAGCCTGCTTGCCACCGCCGCCATCATCGCTGGCCTGCTGGCCGCGGCGCGCGGACAGGGCAACGCCGCGCAGGCGGCCATCGTGACCGGCCAGGCCGCCGCGCAGGCGGCCTCGCTGGCCTTCTCACGCGACATGGAGCGCGAGGCCGACCGCGTGGGCTACCAGGTCATGACCACGGCCGGCTTTGCCAAGGCCGGCATGGCCAGCATGTTCGAGCGCATGGAACAGGCCACCCACCTGATGGATTCGGGGCTCTACCCCTATCTGCGCTCACACCCGCTCACGAATGAGCGCATCGGCGACGCCCGGTTGCGCGTGGGCACGCAAGGCTTCGTGCGGCCCATCGGCACGCCCGAGCATGCCTTGATCGCGGCCCGCGCCCGCGTGTTGATGGACCCGCGCGCCGAAGCCTGGGTCGCCTTGCAGAACCTGGACCAGGGCACGCGCGACAACGTACTCGACGGCAAGGGGCTGGACCAGATCGCCGCTCGTTACGCCAGCGCCTTCGCCTCGATCAAGATGCGCGACTGGCCGCGCGCGGAGCGCGCGATCAATGCGGCGGAACAACTGTTGCAAAGCCAAGGTGGAGACCGTCGCGCGCAGCGCATGCTCGTGTATCTGCGAGCGGAGCTGGCAGAGGCGCGCAAGCAGCCCGAAGCCGGTACCGCCGCGCTCGCCGCGCTCGGGCCGGAACGCTCGCGGCCGCTGATGTTCACCCGGGCGAGCCTGGCGCTGGAGGCCTCCGACTTGTCCGAATCACGTGCAGCGGCGGAGGACCTGCAGACCTGGGTCAGTCTCCACCCGGATGACATGCTCGCCTGGGGTACGCTGGGCCAGCTGTGGGACCGGCTGGGGCAGCCGCTGCGCTCGATTCGCGCGCAGGCCGAGGTGCACGTGGCCGCTGGCGATCTGGGCGGCGCCATCGACCGGCTGCGCTCGGGCCTGCGCATGTCGCGTGGGCCGAACACCGACCAGATCGAAGCCAGCGTCATCGACGCGCGCCTGCGCACCCTCACCTACCTGCGCCGCCAGCGCCTGGCCGAGCTGTATCCGAACGGTGTGCCCAGGGGCGAAGAGCCCTAGTCTTCGCGCGCGAACAGACGTTCGATCAGCGTATCGATCGCCATTCCGCACAGGCTGTAGATCAGCGAGCCGATCAGCGCGGCCCAAAAGCCCGTGACCGCGAAGCCCTCGAGCACGCCGGCCGCCGCCCAGAACATCAGCGCGTTGATGACGAAGAGGAAGAGACCGAGGCTCACGACGGTCACCGGCAGCGTCAGCAGCACCAGCACCGGCCGCAGCAAGGTGTTGAACAGGCCCAGCACCGCCGCAGCGATCAGCGCCGAGCTGAAGTTCTTGACGACCACGCCTGGGTAGAGGTGGGCCACCAGCAGCAAAGCGCCCGCGAGCAGGGCCCAGCGAATCAGGATCTTCATGGCCGCAGCATAGCGGCACGGAGCAAAAGAGTGCGTCTGCGCCGAGCACCGCATGCTCAGGGGATGCGCCCCGAGTGATGCACAGCCGCGACAAACTCGGGTAAACACAGTGCCCAAGGTGTGAGAAGCGCCATGGCTCCTCTATGAAATGCTTCTCAGCGCGAGAGGCGCGCAGTACCATTGCCGCCGCAGGGTGCTAGAGAGAATTGAAGGCGTATCTACCTTCACCCGTGGCCCGGCACATCAACAACACTTTGATGGAGAGAATCGAAATGGCAACTGCGAAGAAGGCCGCGCCCGCAAAGAAGGCGGCGCCGGCGAAGAAGGCGGCGCCGGCGAAGAAGGCGGCTCCGGCGAAGAAGGCAGCACCTGCAAAGAAGGCTGCCCCTGCCAAGAAGGCCGCTCCGGCCAAGAAGGCTGCACCCGCGAAGAAGGCTGCTGCGCCCGCAAAGAAGCGCACGCCCAACGCCGCCTTCATGAAGGCGATGACCCCGAGCGCCGCATTGGCCGCCATCGTCGGTGCAGCTGCGCTGCCCCGCACCGATGTGACCAAGAAGGTCTGGGAGTACATCAAGAAGCACAAGCTGCAGGATCCGGCCGCCAAGCGCGTGATCAACGCGGACGACAAGCTCAAGGTCATCTTCGGCAAGGCCAAGGCCGACATGTTCGAAATGACCAAGCTGATCAACAGCCACCTGAAGTGATGCACGCATGCGGGCCGCCGTCGTCGGCCCGCATCTCCAAGCCTCTTGCAAGCCCGGTTCGCCCGGGCTTTGTCGTTTGATGGGCAACTCCGGCGAATGGGCGGCGAAAAGTGTGACTTTCTTGCCCACTCGCCCTCCCAACTCCGGGGGGGCAGATCAAAAAGCAGCACCCGCAGCTTTCCTACACTCGCACGCTAGCGCGGACGAGGTGGCCTCTGGAGCCCCGACCCGCAACATGGCGTGCATGAGCGCCGAAAAGAAAGACGGAGCCCACCCATGTCCCTGCTTGCCTCGATTGCCCTCGCTGCTTCTGGCGCGTCGGTCCCGGCATGCTCGTGGGACCATCCGGGAACCAACCCCTTCATGGGCGACGTGGTCGCGTCTGTCGACCACTACAAGGACATCCCCGTCGCCACGCGCGAGAAGCTCAAGGCCCGCATGGCCAAGCGCGACTACGACGAAATCGTGCTGATCGAGCGCGATCGCATCACCGGCCTGGGCGGCTACGACAGCCAGATCACCGACATGCACTTCGGCCAGAGCGGCTACTGCAAGACGGTGACGCGCGCCCGCTGGACCGACCAGATGAAGGAGCGCGGCCTCGTCTATTGCGAAGACGGCCAGTGCATCCTGGTGCCCACCATCTGCCGCAATGTGAGCCGCATCCGCCGCAACAGCGAACCGCCGCTGAGCATCGCGCCGGGAGCCGGCCCTGCGGCTTCTCCCGCATCCGCGGCCGCCCCCGTGCACGAGGAGGACCCGCTGGCCATGGAAGCCCCTGGCGCCGGCCCTGCTTCGGTCGCGCCCGGCTCCTTCGCCGCGGTCACCCCGCCGACGGTCTCACCGCTCGGCCCCATCGCCCCAACACCCGGCGGGCCGATCACCGTGCCGCCCGTCTCCCCGCCTACCGTGCCCACGCTCCCACCGCTCGTGACGCTCCCGCCGGTCGTCCCGCCGGTGACGCCAGTCGTGCCCGAGCCCGGCACCTGGGCCCTGATGCTCGCGGGCGCCGCGACCGTCATGCGCCTCGCACAACGCCGCGCCAGGCGCTGAATCCAAGGCGTCGCGGGCCTGCGGCTTGCGCTACGCTTGCGGCCATGCAGACGAGCCCGCTGGCAAGCACCTCAGCGACCGAAAAACCGGCCACGGATCAGCTCGTGCGTGAATGGCTGAGCGCCGCACAGGCCGAGCGCAGCAGCGACTTGGCGCTGGGCCTTGAGCTGTCCACGCGCGCCTGGTCCGGTGCGAAGCAGCTCGGCCTCTTTGGCGAACAGCTAGAGGCCGGTTTGCTGCGTGCTCACTTCCTGCTGCGGCGCGGGCAGGCGCAAGAACTGCTCGAGCTCGGTGCGAGTCTGTTGCCTGTACTGCGCATGCAGGGCGGTGCCCCCTCCTTGTGCGAGCTGCTGCGTGGCATGACGCTGGCCGCCGCAGAGATCGGGGATTTCGAGCTCTCGCTCGACTGCGCCCACGAAGGCCTGGCCACGGCCCAGCGCCTCGGGCATCGCAATGCGCACTCCCTGGCACTCAACGCCATGGGCATGTGCTTCAAGCGCATGGGTGATCCCTGGCAGGCCGAGCGGCTGATGATCGAAGCGGCCGCCCTGCTGGGCGAAGAGGCCGGACCTTTTGAAATGGTGGCCACGCAGAACAACCTCGCCAAGGTAGCCCTGGGTGCCTTTGTGCTGATGCAGGACACCGGCCGCGACATCGAGTGCCGCAAGGCCCTGGACCGTGCCTTGCAGTATTCGCAGGCGGCCCGCAGCCACGCCCTCACGCTCGGAGATCCCTTCATCCTGGCGATCGCCGAAGGCAACCGCGCCTGTGCGCTGCTCTACGTCGGCCGCCTCGATGAAGCCGAGACGCTCATGCACGAGGTGCTGGCCCTGCACGAACGTCTGAATTCGGGCACCCGCAGTCAGGAAGTGCAATGCCTGGCCGCGGAGATCTTGCTCGCCCGCGGCCGCACGCAGGAGGCGCTGGCACATGCGCAGGCCCTCCTGAACAGTCCGGACCTCACCGATCTCTGCCTGGATTCGCTGCGCCTGTGCCGCACGGCGTATCGGGCCGCGAAGGCCCTGGGCGATGTCGAGCAGGCGCTGGCCCATCTCGAGCAATGCCACAGCGCCGACCGCCGCCGTGCGGTGGCGCAGTTGATGGCCCAGACGCGCTACCTCGCCACCCGCTTGGAAGCCCAGCAGCAAGCGAGCTTGGGCGTGCGCCCGGCGGGCACGGCGATGGCATTGGACAGCGATCCGGTCACCGGCCTGGGCAACCGCGAGCTGCTCGCCACCCGTATGCCCGAGCTGCTGCGCGAAGCCGAGCAGCAGGGCACGCCCCTGACCATCGCGCTGATCGACGTGGACCATTTCAAGCCGATGCGCGCCCGCTTCGGCGACGGCGTGGCCAACCGGGTGGCGCAGGCCCTTGCGCAGATGCTGAAGGCAAACACCCGCGGCGCCGACCTGGCCCTGCGCTGGGACACCGATCAGTTCCTCGTTGTCCTACCCGACACCATTCCCGATCGGGCCTTCGAGGTCAGCGAGCGGCTGCGCATGGCTGTCGAAAGCCACGACTGGCCTGCACTGGCCGAGGGCCTGGAGGTCACGCTCTCCGTGGGCCTGGCACACCCGCCGCCCTTCGCCACGGACGTGCTCATCGCGCGCGCCACCAGCGCAATGCGGCGCGCCAAGCACATGGGCCGCAACCGCGTCGCGCTGGCATGAGCGTGGTCCTGGTCACGGGCGGTTCACGGGGCATTGGGGCAGCGATTGCACGGGCCTGCGCGCGAGACGGGTACGACGTGGCGATCAACTATGCGCGCGATGACGCCGCCGCGCGGCGCGTGGCGGCGGACATCGAAGCCCACGGTCGCCGCGTGCTGGCCGTGCCAGCTGACGTGGCCGACGAAGCCCAGGTGAAGGCGATGTTCGAGCTCGTGGATGCCTTCGGCCCTCTAGCCGGCCTCGTCAACAATGCCGGCATCGTGGCCCCGGCGGCGCGGCTCGAAGCGCAGAGCATGCAGCGCTGGCAGCGGCTCTTCGCGGTGAACGTGCTGGGCACGCTGGTGTGCTGCCGCGAGGCTACGCGGCGCATGAGCACGCGCCGCGGCGGCGCAGGCGGCGCCATCGTCAACATCAGCACGCGCGCGGCCCAGCTGGGCTCGGCCGGCGTGTACGTGGACTATGCCGCGAGCAAGGGCGCCGTGGACACCCTGACCCTGGGTCTCGCGCACGAGCTGATCCCCGAAGGCATTCGAGTCAATGGCGTGCGGCCGGGCGTCATCGATACTGAGATCCACGCCGACTCCGGTCTCGACCCGCAAGGCCAAGCAGCCCGTATTCCCATCGGCCGCCTGGGCCGCGCCGACGAGGTTGCCGAGGCCGTGCGTTGGCTGCTCTCTCCGGCGGCGAGCTACTGCGTCGGCACCATCGTCGACGTGGCCGGCGGCCGCTGAGTCATCGGCGCACGACGATGAGTGGCTCCATGCCCATGGCTTCGCGCAGCCGCTGCGCGGCACCGCGCGCGTCGGCTTGGCTGGCGTAGGGGCCGGCCTGCACGCGATTGAGCCCGCGGTCCTTGAAGATGGCCAGCAGCGGAGCGAGCCAGTCGGCCTCGTCGGCGATGCGCCCGCGCAGACTCTCGGCCCCGTCGAGCTTGGCGAAGGCACCGAGCTGCAACCAGTAGCCGGTGGCCGCGGCCTTGGGTGCCGGAGGCGGTGGCGGTGGCGGTGGCGATGGCGGCAGACCGGACATCGTGGCCGTGGTCTCACGCTGGGGCGCGCCCGCGCCCTCGGCCGCTGCGTAGACCGGCGCAGCCGGCAACTCGTCGCTCTTGCCGCGCATCCAGGCGCCGGTGCGGATGTCCTCGTAGGTGATGCGCTCCACCTCGACCGGGCTCACGCCTCGAAGCAGATCGAGCTTGAGCGCGGCGGTGTACGAGAGATCGATGACGCGGCCCGCATGGAAAGGCCCGCGATCGTTCACGCGCACGATGACCTCCCGCCCATTGGCCGGATTGCGCACGCGCGCGTAGCTCGGGATTGGCATGGTGGCGTGGGCCGCCGTCATGGCGTACATGTCGTAGACCTCGCCGCTGGCGGTCGGCCGGCCATGGAACTTCTTGCCGTACCAGGAGGCCAGGCCGCGCTCGACGAGCGGCGCGTCGTCGGTCAACGGTGTGTAGGCCGTACCGTCGACCTCGTAGGGCTTGTTGGGGCCGCCCTTGCGGATGTTCTCCATCCGAGGCTCGGCATCGGGGATGGTCTGGAGATTGGCGGGCGGGTGGGCCTCGGGCCCGTCGCGCCCGGGTGCGGGAGCCGTCCTTTGCACCGACGGGGAGGACTTCGGGGCGCTGGCACAGGCCGCCAGCAACAGGGTGAGGAATGCGATGGAAACAAGCCGGAGCATGGCGCGCAGTATGCTGCGCAATCTTCCGGCCCGGAGCCTTTCATATGACCCGTTACGTCTTTCCTGTTGCCGAAACCCCGAGCGTGCCGGTGCGCGGACATGCCGCCCGCTACGCTGTTTCGCGCATCTTCTGCGTGGGCCGCAACTACGCCGCCCACGCCCGCGAGATGGGCAGCGACCCCACGCGCGAGCCGCCCTTTTACTTCACCAAGCCGGCCAGCGCCATCACGCCCAGCGGCGCCACGGTGCCTTACGCGCCCGGCACCAAGAACCTGCATTACGAGATGGAGCTCGTGATCGCCCTCGGAGCCCCGGTTTTCAAGGTCACCCCGGAAGCGGCGCGCGCCGCCGTGTGGGCCTATGCCGCCGGCCTGGACATGACGCGCCGCGACCTGCAGAACGAGGCCAAGGCCATCGGCCGGCCCTGGGACACGGGCAAGAGCTTCGAGCATTCTGCCGTCATCACCGAGCTCGTGCGCGTGCAGGACCTCGGCTGGCTGGACAAGGGCGCCATCACCCTGGCCGTAAACGGCGTGCAGAAGCAGCGCGGCGACCTCTCCGACATGATCTGGAGCGTGCCCGAGGTCGTGGCCAATCTCTCGCAGTACTACCACCTGCAGCCCGGCGACCTGATCTACACGGGCACGCCCGAGGGAGTAGGCCCGGTGGTGAGCGGGGAGGTGATCACCGGTCATATCGAAGGTCTTGCGGACCTCTCCCTGACGATCGGGCCCGCAGACTGATGTTCGACCACGACGAAACGCTGGCCGAGGCCCGCGCACGCAATGTGCGCGAGGCACTCTTTGAGGACATCGGCCGTTGCGACTGGACGGCGCAGCTCGTGCCCGCCGGCCGGCAGGTGCGTGCGCAGGTGCGCGTGCGCGAGGAGGCCGTGCTCTGCGGCCGCGACTGGTTCAATGATGTCTTTGCGGCGCTCGATCCGGGCGCGCTCATCGTGTGGCGTTATGAGGAAGGCGCCCGGATGGCAGCCGACACCCTCGTCTGCGACATCACCGCCGACGGCCGCGCCCTTCTCTCAGCCGAACGCCCGGCGCTGAATTTCCTGCAGCTGCTCTCGGGCACGGCCACAATCACGCGTGCCCATGTGGACGCCATCGCCGGCGCCAGTCCCAACGAGCGCGGCTGTGCAGTGCTCGATACGCGCAAGACGGTCCCCGGCCTGCGCCTGGCGCAGAAATACGCCGTGCGGGTGGGCGGCGGCGCCAACCAGCGCCTGGCGCTGTACGCAGGCATCCTGATCAAGGAGAACCACATCGCCGCGGCGGGCGGGGTGAGCGCCGCCCTGCGCGCCGCGCAGGCGCTGAACGCGGGCGTGGAGATCCAGATCGAGGTCGAATCGGTCGCCCAGCTCGTCGAGGCGCTCGATGCGAGCGCCACCAGCGTGCTGTTGGACAACTTCAGCGAGCCGATGATGCGCGAGGCCGTGGTGATGAACGCGGGCCGTGCCGTGCTCGAGGTCTCGGGCGGCGTGGCGCTGGACCAGTTGCGCTGGATTGCGGCCACGGGCGTGGACCGGATTTCGATCGGCAGGCTGACCAAGGACGTGAAGGCTGTGGACTACTCGATGCGCGTGCTGGGGCCCGTCTAAGTGGCCAAAGACAAGACCCTCTACACCTGCTCCGACTGCGGCGGCACCAACCCCAAGTGGCTGGGCAAGTGCCCACATTGCGGAGCCTGGAACACCCTGGTGGAAACCGCCCCCGAGAGCAGCGGCGGCAAGAACCGTTACCTAGCCCTGGCCAAGAGCCAGCCGGTGGCCACGCTCTCGGACATCGAAGCCACCGATTTCGAGCGCACACCCACCGGCCAGGAAGAACTGGACCGCGTGCTGGGCGGCGGCATCGTGGCCGGCGGCGTGGTGCTGATCGGCGGCGATCCCGGCATCGGCAAGTCCACGCTGCTCTTGCAGGCCATCGATGCGCTAAGCCAGAACGTCAGCGTGCTGTACGTGACGGGCGAAGAGAGCGGCGCCCAGATCGCGATGCGCGCGCGGCGCCTGGGCTTGGTGGGTGCCAACGTGCGCGTATTGGCCGAGATCAATCTCGAGAAGATCCTCGCCACTATCGAAGCCGAGGCACCGGCATTCTGCGTGATCGACTCGATCCAGACGCTTTATTCCGAGCAGCTGTCTTCAGCGCCGGGCTCGGTGGCCCAGGTGCGCGAATGCGCGGCGCAGCTCACGCGCACGGCCAAGTCCGGCGGCTGCGCCATGGTGCTCGTGGGCCACGTGACCAAGGAAGGCGCGCTGGCCGGGCCTCGCGTGCTGGAGCACATCGTGGACACGGTGCTGTACTTCGAGGGCGATACGCATTCGAGCTTTCGCCTCGTGCGGGCGATCAAGAACCGCTTCGGGGCGGTGAACGAGATCGGCGTGTTCGCGATGACTGAGAAGGGCCTCAAGGGCGTGGCCAACCCGAGCGCCATCTTCCTGTCCACGCACGGCGAGCCGGTGCCGGGTTCCTGCGTGCTGGTCACGCTGGAGGGGACGCGGCCCATGCTCGTGGAGCTTCAGGCGCTGGTGGACGGCGGCGGCCCCAGCCCGCGCAGGCTCAGCGTCGGCCTGGAGCGCGACCGGCTGGCGATGCTGCTGGCAGTGCTGCATCGCCACGCGGGCGTGGCCACGAACGACCAAGACGTGTTCGTCAACGCCGTCGGCGGCGTGCGCATCAGCGAACCCGCGGCCGATCTGGCCGTGATGCTGGCGATCCAGAGCTCGCTGCGCGGCAAGCCGCTGCCGCGAGGCTTCATCGCTTTTGGCGAGGTGGGCCTGGCCGGCGAGGTGCGGCCTGCGCCGCGCGGCCAGGAGCGGCTCAAAGAGGCCGCGAAGCTCGGCTTCTCGGTGGCCGTCGTACCGAAGGCAAACGCGCCGAAGAAGGCGATCGAGGGACTGACCGTGCATGCCGTCGAACGCATCGAGGATGCGATCGACGTGATCAGAACTCTTTGAAGCCCTGCTGCTGGGTCTGGCCGTAGAGCTGGCGGCCGGCGCGCTTGGTGCGGTACATGGCGTCGTCGGCGCACTTGGCCAGCGTGGCGGCATCGGTCCCGTCTTCCGGGTAGATCGCCAGGCCCAGCGAGCAGGTGATCTCCACCCGCCGCCCGCCGATGTCCATGGGCTGGGCCACCTGCGTGTAGATCTTCTCGGCCACGAGGCGCGCGGTCTCGCGGGTCACCGGGCCCGTGAGCAGGACGACGAACTCGTCGCCGCCGATGCGGGCCGGCGTGTCGGTCTCGCGCACGCTGCCGCTCAGCCGCCGGGCCACTGTCTGCAGCAGCTGGTCGCCCACCGCGTGACCGTGCTGGTCGTTGACATTCTTGAACTCGTCCAGGTCGATCAGGATCAGGCCGACGTGCTCTCCGTAGCGGCGTGCATGGGCCAGCGCGAACTGCATGCGTTCGTCGAACTGGGCGCGGTTGGCCAGCTCGGTCAGCGAATCGTGCAGCGCCAGGAAACGCACATGCTCCTCGCTGCGGCGCCGGGCGTTGATGTCGGTGAGCGTGCCCAGCATGCGCAAGGGGCGGCCGCGGCGGTCTCGCTTGACGACGGAGCCGCGCGCCAGGACCCAGTTCCACTCGTGCGCGCCGAGCCGGCCCTGAGTGCGAAATTCCACCGCCAAGCGCTGTGTCTCGCCCATGAGGCAGCGGCGGAATTCGGCCTGCGCGCGCTCCCGGTCTTCCGGATGCAGCTGGGACAGGAGGCGCTTCAGGATCAGCGCGGCGCGCTTGCACCCGCCGTCTTCGAGCGGATCCAGCCCGATGAGGATCTCCTTGGCGCGGGACGAACTGCTGACGCTGCCCTCAGGAATCCGCCAATCCCACAGGCCATCGCCCGTGCCTTCGAGCGTGTAGGCCCAGCGCTGCTCGCTGTCCCGCAGGGATTGGGTCATTCGCTCGGCCATGGCCTGGGCGCGTTCGCGGGCCGTGGCCAGCAAAAAGGTCAGCAGACCCAGCAGCAGCGCGCACACGCTGCCGGCGCCAAGCAGGAGCCGGCGCTCGAATTCGGTGTGGGCGCCGGGCTCGGCCAGCCAGGCCTGGTTCAGGCCCAGCGTGAGCGCCAGGCCGAGACCGAGCACGGCCAGAGGCAACGCCACCAGACGCCACCAACGCGGCCAACCGCCCCGCATCAGATGAACCCTCCGACCACGATTCGCAGCCCCCTATGATCCATTCCTGGAAGCTTCAAAGCATAACGAGATGGTCAAGCTGACAAAAGCCTTTCCCGACGATGATCGACCGTATTACGCGGTAATCTTCACCAGCCAGCGCTCGGAGGTGAGTGCCGACTACGACTCGACGGCTGAGCGCATGCTGGCACTGGCCGCAACCCAGGACGGCTACATGGGTTTAGAGACTGTGCGAGGAGCGGATGGCCTCGGCATCACGGTGTCCTACTGGCGCGACTTGGAGGCGATCCGAGCCTGGCGCCTGCACGGCGAGCACACCCTGGCCCGCGAGCGCGGCCGCGCCGACTGGTACCGGGGCTACCGACTACGCATCGCCAAGGTGGAGCGCGAGTACGCCTGGGGCGAACCGCTGTGAGCCGCGAAGAGCGGGCCTCGTAGAATCGCAGGCTCTCAAGAGGAGTTCCGAACAATGTCCCTGCCCATGCACGACCGCGACGGCAAGATCTGGATGGACGGCCAGCTCGTCGACTGGCGCGACGCCAAGATCCACGTCCTGACCCACACGCTGCACTACGGTTGCGGTGCCTTCGAGGGCGTGCGCGCCTACAAGACGGACAAGGGCACGGCCATCTTCCGCCTGCGCGAGCACACCGAGCGCTTCTTCAACAGTGCAAAGATCCTGCGCATGAAGATCCCGTTCACGATTGAGCAATTGGAAGAAGCCCAGAAGGCCGTGGTGCGCGAGAACAAGCTCGAGAGCTGCTATCTGCGCCCGCTGACCTGGATCGGCTCGCAAAAGCTCGGCGTCAGCCCCAAGGGCAACACAGTGCACGCCATGGTGGCGGCCTGGGCCTGGGGTGCCTACCTCGGCGAGGAAGGGCTCAAGCGCGGCATCCGCGTGAAGACCAGCTCCTACACGCGCCACCACGTCAACATCACGATGACCCAGGCCAAGACGGTGTCCAACTACACCAACTCCATCCTGGCGAACATGGAAGCCACCGAAGACGGCTACGACGAGGCCCTGCTGCTGGACGCCTCGGGCTTCGTCTCCGAAGGCGCGGGCGAGAACCTCTTCATCATCAAGAAGGGCGTGGTCTACACGCCCGACCTCTCGGCCGGCGCACTCAACGGCATCACGCGCAACACCATCTTCGCGATCTGCCAGGATCTGGGCCTGAAGCTCGTGGAAAAGCGCATCACCCGCGACGAGGTCTACATCTGCGACGAGGCCTTCTTCACCGGCACGGCCGCCGAAGTGACGCCGATCCGCGAGCTCGACCGCATCGAGCTCGGCCGCGGAAGCCGCGGACCGCTCACCGAGAAGATCCAGACGGCCTTCTTTGACATCGTGAACGGCCGCAACCCCAAGTACGCCGAATGGCTGACCCTGGTCTGAAGGAATCGAGATGAGTGACGTGAAAGCCGTGATCGAAGTGACTGCCAAGGACATGCAAGGTCCCGGTGTGGTGGCCTGCCCCAACCCGAAAATGGCCCTGTGGAGCAACCACCCCAAGGTTTACATCGACGTGACGCACGAGGGCGGCGGCAAGTGCCCCTATTGCGGCACCGTCTACCAGCTCAAGGCTGGCGAAGTCATCCACGGCCACTGAGCCCGCCATGCGCACCAAGGCCGCCCAGACCGCCTCGTTGATGGCCACACCCGACGAGACCGAAGCGCAGTTCTACGAGGCGCTTCAAGCCGGCGACCTGGCGCGGCTGATGGAATGCTGGGCCGATGAGGACGAGATCGCCGTCGTCCATCCTGGCGGGCCGCGCATCGTCGGCCACGGCCCGATCCGCGCCACTTTCGCCGCGCTGTTCGAGCAGGGCCGCAACGTCTCGGCCTCGCCCGAGCGCGTTCGCCGCCTGCACAGCGGCGACATGGCCATCCACCATGTGTTGGAACGCGTGCGACTGCAGGGCCAGGAAGGCCCGCAAAACGCCTGGGTCATCGCCACCAACGTCTTCCTGAAAACCGCGCAGGGCTGGCGCCTGGTGCTGCATCACGCCAGCCCCGGCACGCCTCACGACATCCAGGAAGTCGTCGAAGAGCCCGCGACCCTGCATTGATGCAGTCCTACCGTTCGCCGTGGTGGCTGCCGGGCGGCCATGCGCAGACGATCTGGTCGGCCCTGTTCGCGCGGCGCTTCCAGGGTGCCCCGCCCGCCTTTCGCCGCGAACGCTGGACGACGCCGGACGGCGACTTCGTCGACGTGGACTTCCTTGTCGACGACGCACCCGCGACGCCGCGCCCCCTGCTCGTGCTTTTCCACGGCCTGGAAGGCAGCACGCAGAGCCAGTACGTGCAGGCCTTTGCCGCCACCGCACGCGAACAGGGCTGGGCGTTCGCCATGCCGCATTTCCGCGGCTGCTCGGGCGAGCTGAACCTGGCGCCGCGGGCCTACCACTCGGGCGACTATGAGGAAATCGACTGGATGCTGGCGCGCTTGCGCGCCGCGCACGCCGGCCCGCTGCTGGCCGCGGGCATCTCCCTCGGCGGCAACGCGCTGATGCGCTGGGCCGAGGAGAGCGGCGCCGAGGCCGGCGCGATGCTCACTGCCGCCGCCGCCATCTGCTCGCCGCTGGACCTCGCCGCCGCCGGTCGCGCCATCGGCACGGGCTTCTCGCGCCTGGTCTACACGCGCATGTTCCTCAAGACCATGGTGCCCAAGGCGCTGAGAAAGCTCGAGCAGCACCCCGGACTCTTTGACGGAGAGCGGCTGCGCGAGGTCCGCGATCTCTACGAGTTCGACAACCTCTTCACCGCCCCCCTGCACGGCTACCGCGACACCGAGGACTACTGGGCGCGCGCCTCGGCCAAACCGCATCTGCACCGCATCCAGGTCCCGGCCCTGCTGCTGAACGCGCGCAACGACCCTTTCGTGCCCGCGGAGAGCCTGCCCCAGGCCCATGAAGTGGGCCATCATGTGACGCTGTGGCAGCCGGTGCATGGCGGCCACGTCGGCTTCCCCGGCGGGTGGCCGCCCGGGCAGGTGTTCACCATGCCGGCGCAAGTGTGCAGCTGGCTGAAGAAAGCGCTCTGAATGGACGACATCGTCAAGGCCGCGCTGAAGAAGTGGCCCAACGTGCCGCACTGCTACGGCTGGCTCGCCCTGGATGCACGCGGCGACTGGTACATGCGCGACGAACGCATCCAGCGCGCCGGCCCCTTCCCCACGGTCAAGGGCAGCCGCATTCAGCACGAGAAGCTGCTCGACTTCATCGGGCGCAATTACGCCGCAGACGCGGCCGGCTGCTGGTTCTTCCAGAACGGCCCGCAGCGCGTCTACGTGCAGCTCGAAGCCGCGCCCTGGGTATGGCGCGTGCAGGACGACTTCTCAATCGACAGCCACACGGGGCTGGCCACGGAATTCAGCGCCTGCTGGCTCGACGAGCACGACCGGCTGTTTCTCACCACGCCGCTGGGCCTGGGGATCGTCCACAGCATGGACGTGCACCTGGCAGCGCGGGCCGTGGAACAGGGTCGGTGGAATCCCCAGCCTCGCTCGCACGAGGCCTTGCTGCGCGATGCCGGCGTGGCGCTCGATCCGCAGCCCTGATCAGCGGGGACGCGCCCCGCCCGACTCAGTTGGCGCCGGAGGCCGCCGCGGCCGGCTTGAACGCCGGCTCCTCGAACTTGGCGCCGCCCTGGTTGGCCATGTAGATCACGGCGCGGGTGACTTCGAAGTCGCTGAAATCGCCGCCGCCCTGCGGGCTCATATTGCCCTTGCCCGTGAGCGCCGAGTGCACCAGCGCCTCCAGGCCCTGTTTCACGCGCGGCCCCCAGGCGGCGGCATCGCCCAGCTTGGGTGCGCCCAGCGCGCCGGCCGTGTGGCAGGCCGTGCACTGCGCCTGGAAGACCTGCTCGCCCGTCTTCATCGCGCCCGCGTCGTTCAGGTCCTTGATCTCGGCCATGCCGATCGGCCGGATGCGCTCGGCCACGGCCTTGGCGGCCAGGGCATCGGAATTGCCGGCCGAGGGCCTCGTCTCGGAACTCACGTAGCTGACCAGCATGATGATGACCACCACCGGCACCACGAAGGCCAGCCCCACGGCCCAGATCAGTTGCTTGGGCGTTTTGATCGGGCCCGTATGGGCTTCGTTGTGACCATCATCGTGCGCGTGTGCCTGGGTTCCGCTCATGAAATCCTCGTTGCGTCTTGCTGGTGCTTGCTCTGGCCGCCCACATGTCTCCAGGGCAGGGAGCCGCGAGAGTTTATACGCGCACTGCTAGAATCCGCGGCTCGCGCTGCCAGGGGCTACCCTGATGTGCAGCAGGCGCAGCGCCCGTAGCTCAATGGATAGAGTACTGCCCTCCGAAGGCAGGGGTTGTTGGTTCGATCCCAACCGGGCGCGCCAGATGCTTCAAGGACTTACGCCACCT
>Ga0213872_10000638_pt1 | contig 26483 bp, 19 predicted proteins | sample VelepicomBERX_R2_FD_160071 | JGI IMG/M metagenome (GOLD analysis project Ga0213872, IMG submission 160071) | Rhizosphere microbial communities from Vellozia epidendroides in rupestrian grasslands, the National Park of Serra do Cipo, Brazil - RX_R2 | ecosystem: Host-associated > Plants > Roots >...
ATGCAGGGCGTCCGGTACGTCACCGAATTCCGCCTGATTGTCTGTTCATCGGGGAAGGAATGGCTTCCGGTCGTCGTATAAACGATCAGGTTCAGCTTGCCGGCCTTGAGAAGATCGACCGCGTTCGGGCGGCCTTCGTTTACCTTGAACACCGTCTTGCACGGCAGGCCAGCCGCTTTTAGCGCAGCAGCGGTGCCGCGCGTCGCGAAGAGCTCGAAGCCGAATTCGCGGAATTTCTTGGCTACTTCGACAGCGGCCGGTTTGTCACGGTCGTTCACGCTAATGAATATCGCGCCGCCATCCGGAATAGGCGTTCCTGCAGCGAGCTGCGCCTTGGCAAACGCCTCGCCAAAACTTTCGCCCACGCCCATCACCTCGCCGGTAGAGCGCATTTCCGGTCCGAGCGCGGGATCTACTCCCGGGAACTTTGAGAACGGAAACACTGGGCTCTTTACGAAGTAATTGGGCACCGGAAGCGTGCCGTTCACGATACCGCCCGTGAGTGCGACGAAATCAGTCAGCTTCTTACCGAGCATCAGGCCGACAGCAACCTTCGGCAGCGGAACACCCGTTGCCTTGCTGACGAACGGCACGGTGCGCGATGCGCGCGGATTCACTTCGAGAACGTAAACCTTGCCGTTCTGGATTGCATATTGCACGTTCATCAGGCCGATGACGTTCAGCGCGCGAGCCAGCTTGGTCGTGTACTCCTCAATCGTCTTGAGGGTTTGCTTCGGAACAGAGATGGCGGGCAGCACACAGGAACTGTCGCCGGAGTGGACGCCGGCCTCTTCGATGTGCTCCATGATGCCCGCGATCAAGACACTTTCCCCATCGCACAGCGCGTCGACATCAACTTCGGTCGCGTCTTCGAGAAAACGGTCGATGAGAACGGGCCGCTTGACCGAGAAACTTGTGGCTTCCTGCATGTAGCGGCGCACAGTTTCTTCGTTGTACGCGATAACCATGGCACGCCCGCCGAGAACATAGCTGGGACGCACGAGAACCGGAAAACCCAGGTTGCGGGCAACCTCGCACGCCTCTTCGACGCTGGTCGCGGAGCCGTGCGCAGGCGATGGAATCCCAAGATCGTTCAGCAGCTTGCCGAACAGCTTCCGATCTTCCGCAAGATCGATGTTGCTCGGGTCCGTCCCGATGATGGGCAGCCCCAAATCCTTGAGCGGCATCGCCAGGTTGAGGGGCGTCTGCCCGCCGAACTGGACAATCAGGCCATCCGGTTTCTCGACATCGTAAATGTTGAGCACCTCTTCCTGGGTCAGCGGTTCGAAGTACAGGCGATCGCTGGTGTCGTAATCGGTCGACACAGTCTCGGGATTGCAGTTGACCATAATCGACTCGTAGCCGAAATCCTGCAGCGCGAAAGAGGCGTGGCAACAGGCATAGTCGAACTCAATTCCCTGCCCTATACGATTGGGTCCGCTACCGAGTATCATGACCTTCTTGCGATCAGTTGGCGCGGCTTCGTCTTCGGATTCGTAACTCGAATAGAGATAGGGCGTGAAACTCTCGAATTCGGCGGCGCAGGTGTCGACGCGATTGAAAACAGCGCGCACATTGTGTTTCTTGCGCGCTTCGCGCACCTGAAGCGGCTCGACGCCAAGGGCGTTTGCGATCTGCCGATCTCCCAGACCGTCGCGCTTGAGTTTGCGGAACTCCTTCGCAGTGATGGATTCGAGCGAGCGGCCCCTGAGTGAATCTTCGAGCCGGACAACTTCCGAGACCTGCTGCAGAAACCAGCGATCAATGCTGGTGAGCTCGAAAACCTGATCGACGGTATAGCCCTGGCTGAAGGCGAACCGAATATACTCGAGCCGGTCAGGGTTCGGGGTAATCAGGCGCTTGGGAATGAGATCGGGCTCGAGCGACGCAGCGTTCGAAGATTTGCCGGTCTCAAGACTACGAAGACCTTTTCCGAGCGCCTGCTTGAAGGTTCGGCCGATCGCCATCACTTCGCCGACCGACTTCATCTGAGTTCCGAGCACCGGCTCCGCACCAGGGAACTTTTCGAACTGCCAGCGGGGAATCTTCACCACGACGTAGTCGATAGTGGGTTCAAAGCACGCAGGCGTGGCGCGTGTAATGTCATTGCGGATTTCATCCAGGCGGTAGCCGACGGCCAGCTTCGCGGCGATCTTCGCGATGGGGAAGCCGGTCGCCTTGGATGCCAGAGCCGAACTGCGCGATACGCGCGGGTTCATTTCCACCACAACCATGCGCCCGTTCTCCGGGTTGATGGCGAACTGCACGTTCGATCCGCCGGTATCGACACCGATCTCGTTAAGGCAGCGCAGGGCGGCATCGCGCATCATCTGGTACTCGCGATCCGTGAGAGTCTGGGCCGGAGCCACGGTGATGGAATCGCCCGTGTGAACGCCCATGGGGTCGAAATTTTCGATCGAGCAGACGATGATACCGTTCCCGGCGAGGTCACGCATGACCTCAAGCTCGTACTCTTTCCAACCGAGAACGCTTTCCTCGACCAACACCTCATGAACGGGAGACAGATCGATTCCGCGCTCGAGAATCTCAATCAGCTCTTCGCGGTTGTAGGCGATGCCGCCGCCAGTACCGCCCAGCGTGAAACTGGGCCGCAGGATGATCGGGTAGCCGATGCGCTCGGCGAATTCCAGCCCGTCCTCGACGTTGTTGACCAACTGCGATTGGGTCATGTCCAGGCCGATTTTGCGCATCGCGTCTTTGAACAGCAGGCGGTCTTCGGCTTTCTTGATCGCGTCGATATTCGCGCCGATCAGTTCGACGCCATATTCTTCGAGCACGCCGGCCTCGGCGAGCTCGACCGCGAGGTTCAGCGCAGTCTGGCCGCCGACAGTAGAGAGCAGCGCATCGGGACGCTCCTTGCGGATGACTTCTGTGGCGAAAGCAAGGCTCAGGGGCTCGACATACGTGCTATCGGCCAATTCCGGATCAGTCATGATCGTCGCCGGATTGGAATTGATGAGAATTACTTCGTACCCTTCGCTGCGCAGCGCTTTGCAGGCTTGCACGCCAGAGTAGTCAAACTCGCAGGCCTGACCGATGACGATCGGTCCGGAGCCGATGATCATGATGCGCTTCAGATCAGTTCGCTTAGGCATCTTTAGCGCTTGTTCTCCTTCATGAGTCGGGCAAAGTCGTGGAAGAGGTAATGGGAATCGTGTGGACCGGGAGCAGCTTCCGGATGGTATTGCACACAGAACACAGGCTCGCTGCGATGACGCATGCCTTCCACGGTGTAATCGTTCAAATTCGTGTGGGTGATCTCGACATCAGAGTCGCGCAATGAATCGGGATCGACGCAGAATCCGTGGTTCTGTGAAGTGATTTCCACCTTGTTGGTGAGCTTGTTCAGCACGGGGTGATTGGCGCCGTGATGTCCGAACTTGAGCTTGTAGGTTTTTCCCCCGAAAGCGAGGCCCAGTAGCTGGTGCCCAAGGCAGATGCCGAACACGGGCGTTTTACCGATCAGCTTGCGGATCTCGGCAGATTCCTGTTCGAGGGGCTCCGGATCGCCCGGGCCGTTTGAGAGAAACACGCCGTCCGGCTTGAGAGAAAGCACATCCGCGGCGGAAGTATTCGACGGGACAACGGTTACGCGCGAACCGATCTGAACCAGATGGCGCAAGATATTTCGCTTGATGCCGTAGTCGTAGGCGACGACATGGAATTCGGCTTGATCAGCGGGAGAGATTTTGTCGGAAACCGATACGGGTTCCACGCCTTCACTCCACTGGTAGGTTTTCGCGGTAGAGACTTTGCAGACAAGGTTCTGGCCAGCCATGCCGGGGGACTTGCGGACGATGCGAATCAGTTCGTCGCGGTCGTGATCGCCCACGGCGATGATGCCGCGCATGGCGCCGCGATCCCGCAGGAGGCGGACCAGTCTACGGGTGTCTATGTCGGCAATAACGGGAATGCCGTATTTGGCAAGGAAATGCCCGGCCTGATCGTCTGCCCGCCAGTTACTGGCAACAGGCGAAATTTCGCGAACTACGAGGCCTTCGATATAGGGGCCGTCGGCCTCGGAATCGGCCTGATTCGCGCCGTAATTCCCGATCTGAGGATTGGTGAGAACAACGATTTGCCCGGAATACGACGGATCTGTGAAGATTTCCTGGTATCCCGTGATAGCGGTGTTGAAGACCACCTCGCCCGTGCGTTCCACAGACGCACCAAAACTCGTGCCCTCGAAGACCGTTCCGTCCTCCAGGGCGAGAACTGCTTGCTCCAACTAATTCTGCTCCTAGCTAGGTAGTGGGGTGCCGCAAGGACTTGCGACCGATCGGTGGGCCGATCACTTTATTTGATCACGTTTCGGGCCGTGTTTTCAACGAACGGCCCGTCGAACCGCCATATCCCGGCAGAAATGCTCCATGGCGTTTTGCGAAACGAACTTTCCCGATGCGGTTTTTCGAGGGAGGACCCCGATTTTCGCCAAACGAACTTTCCCAATATGCTATCCCCGAAACAAACTATCGATGACCGCCCCCGCCGTGACCGCCGCCGCCGTGGAAGCCGCCACCACCGCCGAAACCGCCACCCATGTGTCCGCCGAAACCACCACCCATGCGTCCGCCGAAACCACCACCCATGCGTCCGCCGAAACCGCCGCCCATGCGAGCGCCCCCGTACCCGCCTGCGCGGCCGTAGCCATATCCCCCACGATAGCCATAGCCGTAGCCGTATCCACGGCCGTAGCCATATCCGCGGCCATAGCCGTACCGGCCGCGGTAGCCATAGTAGCCGCGATACGGATAGCCATACCGATAGGGGTATCCCCACCCCCAGTACGGATAGCCCCAGCCCCAGCCCCAACCCCAATAGCCGGCGTATGGGTAGTAGTAGGGATATCCGTAGCCATAACCATAGGGGTCGCAACCGTAGTAGGGATCACACGGGTACGGTGAGCCGTAAGCATATGGGTAGCCGCCGTATCCGTATTGATAACCGACACCGTACCCGACGACACCAGCCTTGGCTTGCGGCGGATTAGCTAGAATCAGCAGCGCAGCGAGCGCAACCGTCAGAAGCCCGAACTTCCTGAGCATGACTCGAGCCCTCCAACTATCTCTGATTAGACGCGCATTCTGCCTCTAAGGATTCCTGCGGGTCAGGCGTTTTCACAGGTCCCAAAATTTTCGGGAGTCGTGTGTTTTCAATAACTTAACAGTCTACCGGCAGAGCGCTTGATGCGGGGATCAGATGCCATTGGTAGCTAGTGGGTTCAAATAGTGATAACGGATGTTAAATCAGGCGACGTATTGGGTAGAAATTGCAGCGGCTGTGGCAGATGTGATGCTGCTACTGCGGGTTGTCCTTCTGAAGCTGCAGCGAACGTATCTCTTCATCACCCTGGTTGCCGTGCTGGCGGTTTTCTTTGACGGAGTCACGTTATGGCTGGGCACGCAGTCGCAGGAATCGCAGCGGGTCTTCGTTTACTCACGGTTTCTGTACGCCTTTCTTTATCCGGCAGCGGTGTGGGACGTCTTTGAGGAGGTCCATTCGGAGGTGGGAAAGCTGCGCAAAACAGCGATTTCCCGGCTGCTATCGAGCCTGCTGATGGCCCTGCTTTTTGGTCTGTTGTTTACCGCTTTCGCCGATACAAACGAGGCAGGGGGCGGCGAGGCCCTGACCGCGATGCTCGGGATTGTGCTTTGGGCGGCATCGTCGGTGGCGTGCGTTGCGTTCTTGTGGACGCTGCACCGGGCGATTCGCGCGCAGAAGATACCTCTGCCGAACAATACCTTCGTCTGGCTTGTCTTCTTCGAACTTCTTCTGCTGGCCGAAATTGCAGGCTGTATCTTCGCGATCGTTGCGCCGCTGATCAACGCCAACATCGCCAATGGCGTCGATGTGGTGGTAAACGTCTATGGCATCGCGATCACGTTGTGGTGCGTCTGGCGGCTGAGAGGCACGGCATCCGGCGTCCCCTCAGCACCTGAAAAAGCGAGTTTGTAAAGAAAACCGACGCATCAGGCGAGATCGCCCGGCTGCACGGGCAGCCGGCGGATGCGCTTGCCGGTGGCCGCGAAAATCGCATTAGTCAGGGCCGGGGCGGTGGGAGGCAGGCCGGGTTCTCCGATCCCGGTAGGCGGCACATTGCTCGGCACAATGTAAACGTCGATCTTCGGCGTTTCCTTCATCGAGAGCGTAGTGAACTGATTAAAGTTGCTCTGGACCGTGTGCCCGTCCTGAATTGTGATCTGGCTCTTCAGGGCTGCGGTGAGGCCGTAAACGATGGCGCTTTCCACTTGCGCATGGATGCCGTTCGGATTGACAGGCGTGCCGACGTCAACGGCCGAAACGACGCGATGCACTTTGAGCGCACCGTTGTTGACGCTCACCTCCACCAGGTTTGAGACGTAGGTGTGGAACGAGTAATGGCAGGCGATACCGCGTCCGTGGCCGGCAGGCAGCGGCTTGCCCCAGTCGCCTTTGTCGGCAGCCAACTGCAGCACCGCTTTCAGCCGCGCGGTGTCGAGCGGGCGTTCTTTCGGATCGAGCGCGTCTTTAACAAGACGGTTGTCGCCGATCAGGCGGAGGCGGAATTCATACGGATCCACATTGCCGGCGTGCGCCAGTTCGTCGATAAAGCTCTCCATCACGAAGCCGACGACAGACGCCTCAACCGAGCGCCACCAGGCGCGCGGCACGGCGGAGGCCGCAGGCAGGTATTCGAGCTTATAGCCCTTGGTCTGGTACGGAATCTGGGCGGTGAGGCCGACCTCTGAAGACTCGGGCGCAGCTTTCGGATCGAACATTTCGGCGATGGAGGTAGAGGTGTATTTGTGCCTCCAGCCCGCGACATTGCCGTCCGCATCGAGGGCGCCGCTCATGCGGTGGTACGAAGCCGGACGATAGAAATCGTGCATCATATCGTCTTCGCGCGACCAGACGAGCTGCACAGGCTTACTTACGCGCTTGGCGATCTGCGCGGCCTCGGTTGGGAAATCCCATTGATAGCGCCGGCCGAACGCACCACCCATGAATGTGGTGTGGACCTGGATCTTTTCGGGAGGCAAACCGGTGAGTTTCTGGATGACGCCCTGCACCAGGTTCGGGCTCTGGCTGGCGGCCCACGCTTCGGCGCGGTCGCTTTGAATATGAACCGTGCAATTCAGCGGCTCCATCGCGGCGTGCGCCTGAAAGGGAAGCTCGTAATCGACCTCGATCTTCTTTTCCGCCGGGGCAGCGGCGATGGCAGCTTCCGCGTCGCCCTGATTGATAACGACTTTCATGGAAGAGTCCACGAGCTTGCGGAACTGCCGGCGGAGAGTCTCGCTGCTTTCTGATGCGGCCGGGCCGTTGTCCCATTCAATTTGGAGCAGCTTCCGGCCCTGCATGGCGATATAAGTGGTCTCCGCCACGACGACGACGCCTCCGCAGGTGTATACGCCTTCTCCCACGGCTGGAATTTCGAACACGTCGAGCACGCCTTTCAGCGCCTTCGTTCTGGCAGCGTCGAACCGTTTCACCTTGCCGCCGAAAACGGGACAACGCGCGACTACGGCGTAGACCATTCCCGGCACGCGAACGTCAAGGCCGAAGATGGCGCTGCCATCGACCTTGGAGGGAACGTCGGTTCGCGGGAGCGATTTGCCGATGTACTCAAATTCGTCGGGGCTCTTGAGACGAACGTTTGCGGGATCGGGCACGGGCAGGCGCGCGGCGCTTTCGACGAGTTCGGCATAGGTAAGCTTGTCGTCGCCGCGCCAGACCGCACCGGCCTTAGCGGTGCAGGTTTCCGGTGTAACGCTCCAGCGTTGCGCGGCCGCGGCGATGAACATTTCACGTGCGGACGCACCTGCCTTGCGTAGCGGCATCCACATCCCGGCAACACTGCCGCTGCCGCCGGTTCCCTGATCGCCGTAGAAAGGATCGACGGATGCGTGCTCGACGCGGATGTCTTTCCAATCCACGCAGAGCTCGTCGGCCAGGATCATGGGCAGCGAGGTAGACACACCCTGCCCCATCTCCGACCTCGAGTAAATCAGAGTGACCTGTCCGTTCTGATCGATTTTGACCCAGCCTTTGAGCGGATTGCCCGCAGGCTTGTCAGGGTCCTGTGCGCGAGCGGGTACGTCGAAGCCGATAACGAGCGCGGCACCAGCCACTGCACCAGTCTGTGCGGCCTTCTTAAGAAGTGTTCGGCGCGTAAGAGTTGTGTTCGTGCTCACAATGCACCTCCGGTGGACGAGTTCTTAGCGTTGCCCATCAGATCCGCCGCGCGCAAAACGGCGGCCCGGATGCGCTGGGCGGTTCCACAGCGGCAAATATTGTTTGACATGGCATCGTCCACCTGCGCGGCAGTGGGCGATGGATTTTTCTTCAGGAATGCCACAGCGGTCATGATCTGCCCTGACTGGCAGTAGCCGCATTGGGGCACCTGTTCTGCGATCCAGGCCTGCTGGACCGGATGGGTGCGGCTGGAAGAGAGACCTTCTATGGTAGTGATCTTCTTGCCGGCCACGCCGGAAACCGGGTAGGAACAGGAACGGGCGGGTTCGCCGTCGATGTGGACCGTACAAGCACCGCAGGCCGCAATACCGCAGCCATATTTCGTTCCGGTAAGATTCAGGGTGTCGCGAAGCACCCACAAGAGCGGAGTTTTGGGATCGACGTCGACGGTTTTCTGCTGCCCGTTGACTTCAAAGGAAATGGCCATACGGTCTCCTGAACTGGTCGATAGAGATCCTAACCAAGATATAAGAAACCAACCAGCGGAGACAGAAGAATGCGGATGATATGCTTTGGCGGACTGACCCTATGATGGATCCAAAGCTTACGCGCAGAGCTTTCTCGGCAGCGCTCCTCGCCGCACCCGCCGTTCTCAGTGGCAAGCAATCGTCTCTCGAAACGCGGGTGAGGATTGACACGAACCGGATCAATGGACAGATCGATCCGAAAATCTATGGCAACTTCACCGAGATGTTGGGGCGCTGCATTTACGGCGGAATTTATGATCCGGGCTCGCCGTTGTCGGACAGCCGGGGATTTCGCAAAGACGTCCTGAAGGCGGTAGAAGAGCTTCACGTGCCACTGCTGCGATGGCCGGGCGGCAATTTCTCATCGAATTACCATTGGCGGGACGGGATCGGGCCTCGCGATCAGCGCCCGGCACGCCTGGAGCTGGCGTGGGGAACGCTAGAGAGCAATGAGTTCGGCACGGACGATTTTCTAACTTACTGCGAACAGATCAAGACCGAGCCGTACCTGTGCGCAAATCTTGGAACGGGCACATGGGACGAGGCGCAGCAGTGGGTAGAGTACTGCAACTTCCCCGGCAAGACCGCAGTGACGGAACTGCGCCGAAAAAACGGCAGGGAACAGCCGTGGGGCGTCAAGTACTGGGGTTTGGGAAACGAGATGGACGGCCCCTGGCAGATGGGCCATCGCAGCGCCGAAGATTACGGCAAGTTTGCACTGGAAGCCGCCAAGATGATGAAGTGGACGGACCCGACTATCAAGCTGGTAGCCGCGGGTTCGTCTAATTTCGGGCCGAATGCGGACTGGGTGGGATGGAATCGGACCGTCCTTCAGTATCTGAAAGACCACGCCGATTACCTGTCGCTGCACACCTATGTCGGAAATTCACAAAACAACTTCGCCGAGTTCATGGCAAGCACGCTCGAGGTAACGGACCGGATCAAAGTGGCGGAGGGAATTATACAAGCCGCGACGGCGAACTCGAAGCGCAAGATTTATATCGCCTATGACGAATGGAACGTGTGGTACAGGGCGCGAGGCGAAGGCAAAGAAAAGGGCCGCGAGATTCTCGAAGAACATTACAACCTGGAAGATGCGCTGGTGATAGCGATGTTCCTGAACACGTTCATCAACAACGCGCAGATTGTGAAGATTGCAAATTTTGCGCAACTGGTGAACGTGATCGCTCCGATTTTCACGAGCAAGAACGGGCTTTTTCTGCAGACGATTTACTATCCACTGCAACTCTTCGCGTCGAACTCGTTCGGTAATTCGCTGGAGCTTTCGGTGGAGGCGCCGACGTATTCAACGCAGAAGCATCCGGCGGTACCCTATCTCGATATATCCGCGGCATTCAATCAGGGGACGCTGGTGCTGAATGTGGTGAACCGGCATGCGACAGAAGCACTGCCCGCAACTTTCGAACTGGAAGATAAGCAATTCGCGGGAGCGTTCGAAGCTGCCGAAGTCAATGGACCTGATAGTAAGGCTGAGAACAATTTCGATTCCAGCCCGGTGAAGACCGTCACCAAGAGCACTGATGCCAGCGGGACACGGCTGCGCTACACATTTCCACCGCATTCGTTCACCATGCTGAAGGGCAAACTGGGCTGAGGTCCGCCATTCATTGATCGGCAAATGCGCTATGTACCATTGAACCTGCGTTATACGTCATTGAAGATGATGGGTACATTACGTTGTCTCGGGTTGATGTTTCTGGGTCTCGGATTGGCAGCGTCCGGCTGGAGCCGGAATGTCGAGGCGCAGGCACAGCTGACAGACGAGACTCAAACCATTTCCCAGAAGCACTCGAAGAGGAATAAAGCTGAGCCCAGTCCTGGGCGGCAAATTGCGAACGGCACCGGGAACATTGCGGGAGGCGCGGGCAAAGGCGCGGGTTCGCTAGCGAAGGGAACCGGAAAAGGCGCCGTGGACCTGGTGACGCTTCATCCGATAAACGCAGGATCGTCCATCGGCAAAGGTGCAGTGGGCGCAGGTAAGGACGTCACCGTGGGTACGGTGAAAGGCACGGGCAAAATTGCGAAGGGCGTAGGACGCGGCATCAAACACGTGTTGTAAGAAAACGCCCGCGATGGGCATTCCAGCCACTGTCGCGATCGTTCAGGAATTCCCGTTGTAGAAAAAGCCTTCCCAGCGTCCAAGGGACGCATAGCAGTTCTGCACGAGAATGACACTCATCCATACTGTTGAGAAGCTCGCGCTGAACGGCATTCTCATTGCGATTATTGCGCATGTAATGATCGGGATCTCGCTCCTTTGGGATAAGTGCCTGCTGAAGCGCAAGGGCACGCAGAATCTGCTGGCATATGTCTTTTGGCTTGGCGCTATCAGCGTGTTTGCGCTGCTGCTGATCCCGTTCGGCTTTCACTGGCCGGGCTGGACGCTGACGGGGTTGGCCTTTGCGGCCGGTCTGCTGGATCTGATTGCGTCGTACTTTTATTACTCCGCGTTGAAATCAGGCGAAGCATCGGACGAACTGGCGGCGATGGGTGGCTTCGCGCCGGTCTTCACGGCATTGATATCGATTCCGCTGCTGGAGGAGCCGCTCGGAGGCGAACTGGCGGGCTTTGTCCTATTGACGCTCGGCGGATTCCTGATGTTCTTTGCGGAAAAGAGACCGCTCAAGAAGATGCTTCCGAAGATTTTATTGGCCGCGAGCGGCTTCGCACTGATGAACGTTCTGCAGAAGATTGTGTTCAACGGCACGAACTTCGTGAGCGGGTATGTTTTCTTCACCCTGGGGACGTTCATCGGATCGATGGCGATGCTCGTGCCGCCGTCGTGGCGCGGGCAGATCCTCGAAACTTCTGAGAAGGCGCCTCCGACGAATAAATTCTGGTACATGGTGAACCGATTCCTTGCCGGGGTCGGTTCGTTCCTGGTGGTGTTCGCGCTGAGCCGCGCCGCACCGTCTCTGGTACAGGCGATCGCGGGGGTCCGTTACGTAGTGATCTTTGTCGGCGCCTATCTGGTGACTCAATTCGAGCCGCAATGGTTCCGGGAGGATTTCCGCAAGCCCGTACTGATCATCAAAGCAGCGGCGACGTGCCTGGTGGTGGCCGGACTGGTCGTCATGGGAATGCACGGAAGGATAAGCAGCGGACGGTGAGAATCAGAAAGAGATCATGAGAATGCCGGCGGCAACCAGCGCCACGCCCGCCCAGCGATGCCAGCTCACATCCTCGCGCAGATACCACTTCGCCAGCAGCGTTTTCAAAATGAAGTTCAGCGCGGTAGCGGGAACAGCGAAGCTGAGGGGCGCGAGCGAAAGCACCGCGAGAAAAGAACCAAAGGAAAGAGCATTGCAGCCGATGCCCAGCATCACGAGACGATGCGTCACGATGTAGTGGAGCACACGAGCCAGGCCGCCCAAGCGAAAGTCTACGATTTCACCGCGCATAGACATGCCCCGGGCGCTGAATACATCACCTAACGTTCCGGATACTACGCTGAGAATCACCCAAAGCCAGGTCACCGATCTCTTTCCCTCCACTCCGCTTTGGTTCGCATAGGCGTTTGCGAGACGAGCATGGAACCGAAGGTGATAACCACAATGCCGGCCCAACGCAGGGCGGAGATGTGTTCGTCAAGAACGAACTTACTGAGCAGAGCGGTGACCATGTAGCCGCTCGCCGTGACGGGCAGCACGTAACTCAGGTCGGCCCAGGTAAACATGGAGAGCTGAGAGAACAGCCACAGCGCCAAAAGGGCGGTTCCGGATAGCATCCACGGATTCGTGATCAGAAAGAGCAAGTAGCGTGAGAACGGCGTGCCGAGGAAATCAGGCATCCGCTGCATGCCCATGGCGAGAAGGCAATTGCCAAAGGTGTTGCTGAAAATAACCAACAGAAGAAAGATGCGATTCTTCACCCGAGGAAGAACCCGCCGGCGTGTGACGGTCGCGGCCATGTTTATATCGACGCTGCGGACTACTTGTAGACTTTCAAATTGCTTTCCATTCGTAAACAGCGAGCTTGTTTACACTAGCAGGACAGGAGCCCTCGTGCTAATCTCACCCGTTAACCGAGCTGCAAGCGTTTTCCTAATGTCTGCCGTTTTGCTGGCCTCCGGCGCCAGCGCGGCAGATCGCGTCACTACCGACACAGGCATTGTGGAAGGAACCACGCAATCGCACGTTCACATTTACAAAGGCATCCCGTACGCGGCGCCGCCCGTGGGATCGCTGCGGTGGAAAGCGCCGCAACCGGCTGCAAGCTGGACGGGCGTACGATCAGCCACGGAGTTTGGACCGCGGTGCATGCAGGGCCGCATCTACGAGGACATGATCTTCCGCGACAAAGGGCCCAGTGAAGACTGCCTTTATCTGAATGTATGGACACCGGCGAAGTCAGCGGATGCCCACGTGCCGGTGATGGTCTGGATTTACGGCGGAGGCTTTCAGGCAGGCGCGTCTTCAGAGCCGCGGCAGGATGGCGAGAACCTGGCGAAGAAGGGCGTGGTGGTGGTGAGTTTCAACTATCGCCTGGGAGTGTTCGGGTTCATGGCGCACCCGGAGTTGACGAAGGAGTCAGACCGCAACGCATCGGGCAACTACGGCCTGCTGGATCAAGTGGCGGCTTTGCAGTGGGTAAAGCGGAACATTGCCGCGTTCGGCGGTGATCCACATAACGTAACGATTTTTGGAGAATCGGCGGGGTCGTTCTCGGTGAGCGCGCTGATGGGCTCACCGCTGGCAAAGGGACTTTTCCAGCGCGCAATTGGCGAGAGCGGTTCGTTCTTTGCTATTTCCGGCCGGCCTGAACGGACCCTGGCGGAGGGGGAGGAATCAGGGGGCAAGCTCGGCAAAACGGTTGGCGCCGATTCTCTGGCGGCTTTGCGTGCCATGCCCGCTGACCAACTCTTGCAGGCTGTTCTGAAGGACAAGAGCGCAACCTACCGCTTCTGGCCCCTCGTCGACGGCTACTTCCTGCCTGAGCCAATGGAAGCGATCTTTGCTGCAGGAAAGCAGAGCCATGTTCCGCTGCTGGCAGGCTGGAATGCCAACGAAGGCGGTGTGGGCGGGGGGCACCCGCCGGCAACGGCGCAAAGCTGGACGTCACACGCGCAGGCGATGTTCGGTGATAAGGCGCCGGAGTTTCTGAAACTTTATCCGGCGGCGAATGATGAAGAGGCAAGGCAATCGGCGGACGACTTTGGGGCTGCCATGTTCATCGGGCTTGGCACGTGGGAGTGGATCGGTGCACAGCAGGCAACGGGCGAATCGCCCGTTTACCGCTATCGCTTCGAACAGGCGCCTCCAACGAAGAGCGGTCCGCCGAGAGGCGCCTACCACTCGGCAGAGATCGAATACGTATTCGGAACTCTGGCTTCGAAGGACCTTCCCTGGCGGCCGGAGGATTGGAAGCTCTCTGAGATGATGTCGTCCTATTGGACGAATTTTGCGAAGACGGCGGATCCCAACGGACCCGGGTTGCCGCACTGGCCGGCTTATAGCGTGCAAACAAAGGATGAGGTGATGCATCTTACTGCCGATCATCCGCAGGCCATACCGGCTCGACATAACGCGCAGTATGAGTTCCTGCAGACGAATCCGCCAACCATGCCGGCGGGACGCTAGGGATGTAGATTTACCGGGAGCTTCCACGGTTGGCACGCCGCGGCATGCAACTGCATGTCGCTGTCAGGGAAGCTCTTTTTCCAATCCGGCGGTTTTACGACCGCCGTCCGGTTGCAGCATCGTAATGTAGTCGATGTTGCATGAGAACGAATATGTCCGATAATTAATCGAACATTAGCCGAAACCGCGGGTAGCATGTCTATGCTCTGCTCGTCCTGTCACACACCGGTGCCGTTGTCAGCGCGCAAGTGCCCAACTTGCGGAACGGCAACACCCGCGGCTGCCGAGACGGAAGTCGTTCCCCGCCCTGCGGATACGGATCAAACGGAGGTTTCGAATCCACCGGGTTGGTCAAAAGCGTTCACAACCTCGGATGTGCTGGCGTATCAGTCCGTCGTTCTGCACACGGGCACCGTTCTGGGCGGCCGCTACGAGATCTTAGAGTCGCTCGGCGAAGGCGGAATGGGGTCGGTGTTCAAGGCGCGCGACCGCGAAGTGGACCGGGTTGTGGCACTGAAGGTCATTCGTCCGGAGCTGGCGGGGAACCAGGAGATTCTTCAACGTTTCCGCCAGGAGCTCATTCTGGCCAGCAAAATCACTCATCGGAATGTCGTCCGCATTTACGATCTCGGGCTGGCCGATGGCCTGCGGTTTATCAGCATGGAGTACATCGACGGCCATGACTTGAAGGACGTGATACGCGAGCAGGGCAAGCTGCCGGCGCGCGAGGCGGCCGGGGTCATGCTGCAGGTTTGCAGGGGACTTGCAGTTGCCCACACAGAAGGCGTGATTCACCGCGATCTGAAACCGGAGAACGTCATGGTGGACAAGCGCGGCCGAGTCGCGGTGATGGACTTCGGAATCGCGCACTCGGTAGAATCCGCGGCGCTAATGACGCAAGCGGCGCAGAGCCTTGTCCCGGGGCTGCAACATCTGACCCTGGTGGGGTCCCTGCTCGGCACACCGCGCTACATGTCGCCGGAGCAGGCTCGTTCCAAAGGTGTGGATGCCCGATCGGACATATTCTCCGTGGGCCTGATCTTTTATGAACTGATAACGGGCGACGTGCCCGGGACGCCCGGTCCTCCGGCAGAAGTGCTGCAGGAGCGTGCGAAGAAGCAGTTGAAGCCGCCCATAGAAGTGGACCCTCATATTCCGCGGGCAGTGAGCGACATTATCGCGCGTTGCGTGCAACTGGACCCGGGGCAGCGATACCAGTCAGCGGAGGCCATTGCCGAGGCCCTGGAGACCTATCTCGGAATCCGCAAACGCCGGACAATCGATTGGAAGATATTAGCGGGGATGGCCGCGGCAGTGGTCCTGCTCGCCGCCACAATCTTGTTCACGGCAATCCGGCCAAAAACGCCTGCCCAGCACGAGCCGGTAAAGATTCTGGTCTCCGACTTCGCAAACCAGACGGGCAATCGGGTCTTAGACGGAACACTCGAACCGGTGATGAATACGGCTCTGGAAGGAGCATCGTTCATCACGGCGTACGACCGGGGAGGCGCGAGGGAAACAGCTAAGAAGTTGTCGGGCTCGACGAAGCTGGATGACAACGCCGCACGTGGAGTAGCGCGGCGTGAAGGCGTAGGCGTGGTGGTTGATGGGAAGATTGCGCGCGAGGGGAATAAATACATCTTGTCGGCACGGGCGGTGGATTCGGTCAGCGGCAAAGTGATCGACCGCGAGCAGGCGTCGGCAACAAATCCGGAGAGGTTGAGTGCCGCGGTTGCGAAGGTAGCCGCGGGGTTCCGTAAAGCGCTGGGTGACGTGGTGCCGAAATCAGCGCAGATCGCCGCGGCAGAAACATTTTCTTCTACATCGCTCGAAGCGTCGCAGCAGTACGCGCAGGCGCAAGAACTGCAGTGGGCCGGCAAGTGGGATGAGGCGATCAACGCTTACAAACGGAGCATCGCCCTGGATCCAGACTTCGGCCGCGCTTACGCGGGTCTTGCGGTGACGTTCGCCAATATGAGCCAGCGGCAGGAAGCCGAAACGTACTACCGGCTCGCGATGTCAAAAATGGACCGCATGTCGGACCGCGAAAAATTGCGAACCCGCGGCGGGTATTATCTGCTCCAGCGTGATTACGATAAGGCAATCGAGCAATTCAACCAGCTCGAGAAGCAATATCCGGCCGACTCCGCGGGCATCGCCAACCTGGCTTACGCGTATTTCCTTAAAAGGAATATGAACGCTGCGCTCGAACAGGGCCGCCGCGCGGTGGCGATCTACCCCAACAATGTGCTGCAGCTTAACAACGTAGGCCTGTTCGCGATGTATGCCGGAGATTTCGACACGGCGATTCTCGAATCACAGCGGCTGCTGCAAATGAACCCGTCGTTCGAAAAGGCCTACCTGTGCCTCGGACTGTCGCAGGTTGCCAAAGGCGATATTACGCAAGGGAAGAAAACGTACGAGAAGCTCGCAACGCTGAGCCCCTGGGGCGCTTCTGAGGCGGCTGTAGGGCTAGCGGACGTCGCGATGTACCAGGGCCGCGCGCAAGATGCGATAGCGATTCTTCAATCTGCGCTCGCGGCGGACGTGGCCGCGCGTCGCGCCGCGCCGGCAGCCGAAAAACGCGTAATGCTGGCCCAGGCATACGCAATGGCGGGCGAGAAGAGCCAGGCAAGAGCGATTGCTGCCGCCGCGGCCGAGAGCTCAAAAGACGAGAGCGTCCTTTATCCCGCGGCCGGAGTTTATCTCGAGACCGGCGATGTAGAAGGTGCGCTCAATCTTAGCCGTAAGCTTGCCCAGCGGTTTGAGGCCGATCCTCAGGCGTACGGGAAGCTGATTGAAGCCGAAGTACAAATGAAACGGGGCGACAACCGGCAAGCGGTGCAAATTCTCGAAGATGCTCGAAAGATCGCCGATACCTGGATCGGGCGGTTCGATTTAGGCAAAGCCTATCTGGCGGCGCGAGTGTTCACCGACGCTGACATGGAATTCGACACGTGCATTAACCGGCGAGGCGAGGCCAGTTCAGTGTTCATGACTGACGACCCGACCTGGCGCTATTTCGCTCCGACGTATTACTACCAAGGACGCTCACACCAAGAGCTGATGAGTCCCAGTGCAGCAGAGGATTACCGGAAGTATCTCGCTTTGCGGGCGGGCGACGCGACGGACCCGCTCGCTAGAGATGCCCGGAAGCGGCTGGATGCACTGAACGGGAACATAGCGGGCACACCGACCAGTCGTTAAGCCCACAATTCATGAGTGGCGCGTCACGAGTTGCGCGATCGGGCCATCCGGCGGCGGAAGAATAAAGCGAATACGCCCAGTGCAGCCGCTACGGGAGCGAGATAGTCAGGCTCGGGTGCCGCGGTCGGGCCGTTTACAACGTCGCCGAAAGTGGTGACGGCGCCATCCGAATCATAATCAATCCCCGCAGCCTGCACAAAGCGACTCGGATTCGTGAGGTTGGGCTCGGCGAGATCCACCTCAAACGCCGCTGACGGATTCAGTCCCGGCGTCGGAGTAAATGCGAAAGCCGCATCCAAGACAATCTGGCTGCCGAAAGTCAGATGCTGCGCATAGCGGACACTTTGACCCAGGCTATTCGGCATGGACACAGTTGCCGGGAGCGTGCCGGTGATGCCTGGTGTGGTCATGCCCGTGTCCACTGAACCGAGTGAGCCGCCCGACAAAACGAAGTTGGAAAGCGTGACTGTAACCGGTTCCGAGTTGACGCCCTGACTGAGCTGGAAGAGAAGCTCACCCTGGAGTCCCTGGAGGTTAAAACCGGCGGCGGAAGTAGTAATGGTGATCGAAAACGTGTCCGCCCAAGCGGGAACAGCAGCCAACAGCAACGCGAATGCCGCGATCCGTTTTGTTAATCGAAATCGAGCCATGCCAGCCTCCTGCCGCGCGTATTACGGCGCGCCTCCTGAAAAGACTTTCGTTGTAAAGGTGATAGGCGCGTTTGGCATGTCACTGAATTCCACCGAAACTGCCTGCCTTTGCCCGGGAGCGAGCGGACTGTTCAGCAACAAATAGAAGGGCCCGCCCGGCGACGTTCCCAGAGCATTCGCGGCCGTGATGTTGGTGGGCAACTGATTGAGCAGAACGAAAAGTGGACCTTTCAATGCCGCTGCACTCGTATTCCTCACCGTGATTTCACCCGTGTAGAGCTTGGTGACGAAGTTCTGTGGAAACGCCGTGGTGGTGACCGCAACGGAGCTGGTGACGTCAGCCGGGGCAGTCACAGGCTGAGGCGTTCTCGACGGGGAATTTGTATTCGCGCCCTGCGGAGTGGCGTGCAAGTGGCCAACGACAAGAGGATTGTATTGTTTCAACGCCGTCGCCGGATCCTTTGTCAGCGTATCGAACACGCGGTAGGTGACCAGCGCAGACTCGCCTGGCTGAAGAGCGATGGTCGGAGTAGCGCTTTTCGGGCTTATCGTGTTGGAGACGGGCAGATAGTGCGACTGTACCGAAAGCTTGCAGCCTAAGGCTACCGGTGTGGTGTAGTACTGCGAAACGATCAGTTGGGAAAAAATCTTCGCCGGCGTCTGATCGTTGACCTGGAGTTTGTAAGTGCTTGCCGTGTTGCCGGTGTTGGTCAACGTCCAGGTTGCATCGGAGATGACTCCATCCGAAACGTCGTCATTTGAGATATTCGGATTCGAGATGTTGGGGTTAGAGATGTTGGGATTCGAAATGTTCGGATTGGAGATGTTGGGATTCGAAATGTTCGGGTTAGAGATGTTAGGATTCGCGACGGTGGTATTCGAGATATTCGGATTCGAAATGTTGGGGTTCGAAATGTTTGGATTTAAGGTATTGGGATTCGAGATGTTGGGATTGGAAATGTTCGGATTGTAAACTTCGACGTTCGAGATGTTGGGATTAGAAATGTTCGGATTGGAAATATTGGGATTCGAGATGTCCGCGTTGATGGTTGCCGACCCCTGCTGACCGCCGGGGATTACGACACCATTGCTGTTCACTTGAACCACAGTGACTTCTATCTTGGCGTGCGGATCTGAGGACTTGACGAAAACGCTTTGCGCCTCGCTCGAATGCGCGCCGACAGAGATTATGATGCTCGTTACCGGAACTGGAGCGTACTGCACGAAAGAGGCGCTGCCGCCCGGCGGTTGAGAAACGATTGCCAGCTGGTATGAACTCGCCGTTGGACTGTCATTTTGGACGGTTATCGGAAACTGCCGATAGACCAGCGTGCTTGTGCCAGGCTCGAATCCGAGCTGCTTAAAGTTAGTCCGCGCACTAACCGTGAGGCCGGAACTCAGACGCGCCGTGAAAATATCCTGATTGCGGTCACCTGTCTGCCCGGCAAAGGAGGGCGTGCACGGCTGGCGCGGCTGCGTCGGATCGAAAGTGCTTTTGCTCGAGGTCGAGTACGTGGGCGGAACGTAATCGGACCAGTCGTTGTCCGCGGGTTGGACAACATTGCGGTTATCGGTCCAGACGACGCGGGTAAAGTCGGGATCGCCGGGAAAGTTGTTATAGCGCCAAGTTCCATCGTGTTCGGCAAGGAAAGTCGGGCCCGCGACGTCAAAATAGTCCCCGATAAAGGGCGCGGTTCCCGACTGGAACATCGGAAGATTGGGGGGGTTCACTTGGACCTGCTCAATCGGCGCGGCTTCCGAAAAGGAGCCAAATTCGTACTGCGAGACCAGCACCGCTGGCCCGAACGACTGGGACAAGGACGGAATCAACTGGGCTGCGAAAACGTCGATCGTCTGCCGTCTCGCCAGGCCGTTCGCCTTCGAGATATCTTCCGGCGACGGGTCCGTGATGCACTCGCCGAATTGAGGGTATAGAGGAGCACCGCCGTTGCTTACGAAAGTTGAGTGATATTGGCCTCCTCCCAACGGGGCATATTGCAACACCTGGTCGCTGTAGCGCTGGTCATACCACGCGGCAGTCAGCTTGCCAGCCGAAAACGCCAGAGCCGGCATGAATTGGTGCCCGGAACCGGTGTAGGTATCAACAGGCATCGGGTTGGTCCAACGAACATTGACGCTGTTGAAGGAATACCAGCCATACACGGAACCGGTGACGAAGATAATCCGCGCCGGAGCCGGCGAACCCGCGGTGGAGGAAGGGCAGGTGCCGGTCGGCGAAGAGCGCTGTGACCACGCGATGTAGATTTTGCTGTTGTAATCTACCGCCATAACCGGAAAGTCGTTCGTGCGGAATGCGGGACCTGGGCTGCCGCCCTGCGGATTGGTGCGTTGGTCGAATGAATTGATGCGCGCAACGACGATGGGATTGGAGAAGGTCTCTCCGGCATTGTCGGAGGCAACAAACATGATTTGATCGGGCTCGGTCGTTGCCGCTCCAGACTCATGAAAAGCACGCCAGACGACATAAATGGCGCCCGTATTGGGATCGACTTGGATGTTCGCGCCCTGGTTCGTAACGGTGGACGTACTCAGGGTAATGGGCGTACTCCAGGTCACTCCGCAATCCCGGGAGCGTGAGAACTGGATGGACGCGACGTCGTTGCTTTCGGGTAAGTTGAGCTGTGTCCATGCGACGTATATGTTTCCGGTCTTGAACGCCTCGGGACTGGAGGCACCGCCGGCTGTCGACGGACCGGGCACAGTGCAGGTGTTGGCGCCGGGTCGGGGAAGGTCGACCGCGATGGCGGGCTTGTCCTCAAAGTAGGTTGTAGCGTTGGGCGGGGTTTGCGTGCGAGCGGGAGGATTGGAGTACGCGACAACGTGCGTGTCGAGATAACGAATGGTATCCGCACCTTCGACGTTGTTGTCGTCAATGAATCTGGCCACAAAAATCGCGCTGGCACCGTTGGCGGCGCGGCTAAACGCGAGACCACTGTAGTAAAACATGCCATTCGTTCCGGCGCGTACTCCCGGATCGGCACCAGCGGGTAACCCTTGATGTTTGAGGGGCGACGCCAAACCTTCCGGCGACTGATCCTGCGGGTATCCCGGCACCAGATTACTGATCCAGGTGCGTCCGCCATCGAAGGATTTGAACAAGCCTAGCCAGGCATCTCCGGTGGGTTCGGGGGCGTCGCTTGCGCTCGGTGGAAATTTGATGTCGACCGATCGGTAATCGTTTGCGCCCGCAAGCAGATGCAGCGGATTCCGCGAAGAGATGGCCATCGACGGCTCGTTCTGCCGTTGCAGGAACGGGTCGCCGGTGGGCCATACTGTGCCCGACACCATGTTGACGTTTGGGCCAGCGTAGAGAGTTGGCTGCTGGGCATATGCCAACCGGCAGAGGCTAGCAACTGCAACGAGAGCCAGGTAGTTTCGAGTCATTCAGACTCCCCCGAAAATTTGTCGCGCTATCGGAAGCTAACTATATACAGGAAATCGGAGCCTGCCAAGCATTTACTCTACTCGGAAAAGTTCTGAAGGTACGGGGATTCAGGGTCTTGCGGCCGCTATCCGTTCTTGATGAACGAGGTAGAGGGCTTCGCCCAGGACGTCCCAATCGTATTTTTGGGCAACGAGCAAGCGTCCCGCAGCGGCGAGGCGACGTTGCAGGTCTGTATCCCGGTGAAGGCGCTGAAGAGCAGAGAGGATCTGGGCGGGATCGTCGGCGAGCAGGATATTGGTGTCGTTCGTGACTTCGATACCTTCCGCCCCGAGCGCAGTGGAAATGACAGGCACTCCGGCGGCCATCGCTTCGAGAATTTTCAGGCGTGTACCTCCGCCGACCCGTAAGGGGACGATTACGGCGAACGCGTCCCGGTAATAAGGCAGCACATCATCGACGGTGCCGGTTACGCGGACGCTGCCGGAGGCAAGATTACGGATTTCGGGCACGGGCTCACGGCCCACGATGGTGAAGATGAGGTCGGGGAAGGCGGCGTGAATTGCCGGCCAGGCTGCGCGGGCAAACCAGGTCACGCCATCGATATTGGCGTGGTAGTCCATTGAGCCTACGAAGAGAAGCGAACGCTTTGGCGCCGCCGGCGGCCCCTCGCGGATGATTTGCAGGAAACGGGATGTTTCAACGCCGTTCGGGATAACGCGGATGTCGTTCCGGGGGCTGCGCGCGAGCAGAACTTCGCGTTCGCGCGCACTCGCGACCGTGTGGACTGGCGCGCCACTGAGAAGCCTCTGTTCCGCGCGCTCCAGCAGCGTGGCGGTGCGGCGGGCAGCCAGGCGCTTCGGCCAATTTGCCTCCGTCGCAGCGTAGCGCCGCATCAGTTCCGATTCGATGTTGTGCCAGTCCACCACTATGGCGGGTTTTTGGGGGAGCGCGTTTATTCCAGCCAGGTAGCTCAACAGGTGGATCCCCTCAACCTGTACGCCATCGAAGGGCTGCTCGAGCAACAGTTGCCGAAGGCCGTTTGCTGCCTGCGGCGAGGAGTAGTTGAGTACCGGAAGCGGACTTGGGCCGATGAGCCCTTGAAGGATTTTCGAGGGAGTGTAGCTGCGATCCTTCTCTAAAGCCACGACCCGTTCGAACCTCCCCGCACCGTCCGCCGCGGCGATCGACTCATTCGGGGGACGCAACTGCACCAAAGTGACCGCACAGCGGGCGGCGAGTGCGTTTGCCAAATGGAAATTCCGCAGCCGAGCGCCGGTAGTGGGCGGCCAGACCTGATGAGCGCAGAGGAATAGGATTCTCAATCTGTCATTTCAGCAGATCGGTGACCACGGTAGCCGCTTCATCGACATCGGAATAGGTGAGCGAATAGGCGGGGACGGAGTGAATCCAGTCCAAAAACGACTGGATACTCGATCGATCATGCGGCACCCAGAAACCGCTCTCTTGCAAGCCGAGAAGCGTTTCGAGCGTCGAGAAAGGCAATAGCCCGGTTTTGGCGCCAGCCTGGTAGCTGCTGAAAACAATCGCTGCAGTTTGACCACTGAGCGTGTGGTCTGCGCATTCCGGGTGAAGAAAGCGGACCCGCTGACCAAAGCGCGAGACGATGGGGGCGGAATTCAGCTGGGGGAAACGGGGGGAGAGGACCGGCCAACTGCCCTCGCGAATAGTAAGGGCGAAGGGCATGACCGGCACGCTGAGCGTGTTTCGTTCTATGGCGGCAGAATCGTCGCAGTAGAAAGTCAGGCCGCGGTGCATAAGAGCGGCGGCGAGGGTCGTTTTGCCGGAGTGGGTATTGGCGGGAAACAGGACACAGCGCGAGGTAGTGCCGCAGGCGCCAGCGTGGAAGACGGCCAACCAGTCGCGATCGCCGCGAGCAGTGCGAACAAGTTCTTGTAAGAGCACGGCCCGAATGGAGCAGATATCGGCTTCGCGGGCTACCAACACGCTATCGCGAAATATATAAAAGCTGTTTTCGTTTCGAATTACGTTAAAAACACAATCAATTTCATCCGATGAGCTGGTCATCAGGCCTTCGAGCCGCGGTGCGATTTCTTCCAGTAACTCGGGATCATGAAGGACGACGCGGATGCGCTGGTTCGCGATGTGGCAGTCGCAGGAGAAGGCGTTGTGTGAAATGGATGGACAGGGAGGAGTTCCAGCAGGAGGAGGGGTGGCTGAACGAGGCGATAGCAACCCGGAGCGCCACTCGGCCATGGTTTGCTCCAGATAACGAGAGGCCAGGTCAACGGGGATGTTACAGGCGAGAGATAACTCGCGGGCAGCCTCTTCGGTTGAAGAGACTACCCGGAGTAATTCCCAGATAAGACGCGCGGACTGGTTAAGGATGAAAAGGCCCGGCACATCAGGACGGGCCAGAATCAGGAAGTCGGCAACCGGGAATTCCCAAATTTGCCAAACGGACTTCGTTACTACTGCGTGCACTTCAACTCCCCTGCTGCGGGAGTGGGTTAGTGGCGGCCGAGCGGCGGGGCGCCCGGGTTGTGCCCTCCAAAGCCACCGGAGGCGGCAGACGCCTTCTTCGTAAAGGCCAGAACGGTAAAGGGCGCAGCGTAGACGGCGAATCTACCCAGCTTCCGAACCACTTCGCGCCGTTCCGGCGAGTCTGCAGTTTGAAGGTTCTCTTGAGAGGTCTTTTTGATTTGGTCTTCCATGCGAGTAATCTCCTAACTTTGTTTCTGACTCGTTATTAAGCGTTGTTCGTGCGAGCGGACAAGCGCTTGCGAAGAAGAACGAAGACGATTCCAGCGAAGGCCAGGCCAGCGGGGAGGGTTTCAGCAGGTTCGGGTGTGGGGGAGAAGCCAACGCCGCCCGCACCAGGGGCGGTGCCGGCCGTGAAATCGTAGGTGTAGTCCAGGGCAACATCGACCGGGTTGCCGGTTAGTGCCGGGGTACTCGTCGGCGACCCCGGGCCAAAGTAAAGTTCGACCCCACCAGAGTTGGTGCCAGGTCCGTAGGGCCCGACAGTTCCGAGGGACGTACCGTTGACTGTAGGCGTCACTTGCCAGTTGCTGCCTGCGCCAACATTCCCGCTCAGAGTGCCGCTGGCAGTCGTGTAATACCAGCCAGTCAAGTTGGCTGGGTTCACCAGGTACTTCTGCTCGAAGGCGATATTCAGCACGTCATTCTGGGCCAATGTAGCCGTGCCTAAGTACTTCGCAGAAGCATTAAAAATAAACGATGGAGCACCGGCTGGATTGCTAACGGAGTAATTTCCGTACACCTGATATGGATCGCCGTTTACGTTGACGTTGTAACTGAACGTGCCGCTGTTACCCTGGTTAGGATTCAAAGTATCGACCGTGCAGCTTGCAGTCTCGCAAACTCCATTGACTGAAACAGTGGAGGACAATCCGATGGCAGGCGCAATCAACGAGAAAGCCCCAATTGTTAAACATCGTCTTACACAAGAAAACATTTTGACTCCTAATTAATTAGTTCCGCGCGTCCGATTCCTACGTAATATTATCAGGTACTGCGATAATTTCAAAGTATTTCTCTAAAAAGTTTTAAGCGTACTAGTACCCCGCCCCGTAAGCCGAGAAAATGTTGTACACCGTCACACAAAATTGGGGGCAACCGGGTAGTTAATTAGGATGGCGCACTCCAGAAAAATGAAAGCGCGCCATGAGCAATCAACTGCCGATTTCAGGAACAGCCGATACAATGTGTTGTGAGCTTTTCTGGACACATGACCGGGCGCCGCGAACTTCTTAAGCTTGCGGCAGCGACCTGTGCAGCGCCCGCCGCAGCGCTCGGGTTCGGAATCATTACGCGGAAGGATTTCCGCATTAATGAAGTCGAACTGAAATTTCCGAGTCTGCCAGATGACCTTTCCGGGCTTCGTATGCTGCAGCTCAGCGACATCCATCTGGGCGAGTTTTACCGCCCCGAGGACCTGGCACGGGTGGTTGACGCGAGCAATCATCTGCGGCCTGACCTGGCGTTCATCACCGGTGATCTGATTACAAAAAAAGGCGATCCGCTGGACAGGTGCCTGCTCGAATTGCGGCGTTTGCGTGCTGGATACGGGATCTGGGGATGTTTGGGAAACCATGAGCAGATTGCCAAAGCCGAGGCGTACGCACAGGCGCGCGCCCGGGAACTGGACATTTTTTTCTTACGGAACGAGGCCGATCCGCTGATATTCGGCAACAGCCGATTAAATTTAGTCGGAGTGGATTACGAAAAGCAGGGACCCTACCTGCGGAATATTCAGGGCCTGGTGGACCCCGGCGCGTTTAATCTGCTGCTGGCGCACACACCCAATGTTTTCCCCACGGCCGCCGACAAAGGCTTTGATCTCACCCTTTCGGGCCATACGCACGGCGGACAGATCAATCTGGATGTTCTGGGGACGAACATCAATGTGGCGGAGCTTCGAACGCCATACACAAAAGGTCTGTATACTTTGCCGACTTCGATGATTTACGTCAATTCGGGCCTGGGGACGATCGGCTGGCCGGTGCGGCTGGGTGCGCCGCCGGAGATTACCGTGATCCGATTGAGCCGGGGATAATGGCGCGATAATTCACACAATTGCAACGATTAAAGCAAGAATATTCAGTCATTATCAGGCAATTACGAGAACTTTCAGCCGCTCTTACGGGAGCTTTCAGCCGTCAGCACTCGGCATTCAGCTTTTTTCAATCGCGCACAACGGCACAAAACGCCTGTGCGGTCACGGCTGACTCCTGCCCCGTTTTCACACCCCGCTCATCTAACCGGACGGACGCATCTAACGCATCCGGCTCCCGGGAGAAAGGGCCACGGGTTCGCCCACGGAAGGCTGCGCGTCCGCGTGGCAAGCCGGACTAAGCCCAGCACGTCGTGTAGGTCGGCTTGCTTGGTCGCCGGC
>Ga0213872_10000639_pt1 | contig 26467 bp, 20 predicted proteins | sample VelepicomBERX_R2_FD_160071 | JGI IMG/M metagenome (GOLD analysis project Ga0213872, IMG submission 160071) | Rhizosphere microbial communities from Vellozia epidendroides in rupestrian grasslands, the National Park of Serra do Cipo, Brazil - RX_R2 | ecosystem: Host-associated > Plants > Roots >...
GGTCAAGCCCTGCTTGGCGAGCCCTTCGCCGACCAGCTTGGCGAGATCCTCGGCTGCGCGCGCCTGCATGCGGGCGGGGATTTCCTCCGAGAGGAGTTCGAGCAGAAGTTCAGCCATGATCACGCCTCCTCGCCGGCCAGCCAGCCTTCGCAGCAGGCTTTGGCAAGGGCGCGCACGCGGCCGATATAGGCTTGGCGTTCGGAGACCGAGATCACGCCGCGCGCATCGAGAAGATTGAAGCGGTGGCTGGCCTTGATGCATTGGTCGTAGGCCGGCAAGGCCAGCTTGGCGTCCAGCAGCGACTTGCACTCATTTTCGGCGTCCTCGAAGTGGCGCAGCAGCATCTCGGTGTCGGCATAGGTGAAATTATGGTGGGAATATTCCACCTCGGCCCGCTTGAAGACGTCGCCATATCTGACACCGGCACCGTTGAAGTCCAGGTCGTAGACATTCTCGACGCCCTGGATATACATGGCCAGACGTTCGAGCCCGTAGGTCAGCTCGACCGCCACCGGATTGCATTCGATGCCGCCGACTTGCTGGAAATAGGTGAACTGGGTCACCTCCATCCCGTCGCACCACACTTCCCAGCCGAGACCCCAGGCGCCCAGCGTCGGGCTCTCCCAGTCATCCTCGACGAAGCGGATGTCATGCTTATCGGGATCGACGCCGAGTCGGCGCAGGCTTTCCAGATAAAGTTCCTGCGCGTTGGCCGGGGAGGGCTTCAAGAGCGCCTGGAACTGATAATAATGCTGCAGCCGGTTGGGGTTTTCGCCATAGCGGCCATCCTTGGGGCGGCGCGAGGGCTGCACGTAGGCCGCTTTCCAGGGCTTCGGCCCCAGGGCGCGCAGGGTCGTGGCGGGATGGAAGGTGCCGGCGCCGACCTCCATGTCGTAGGGCTGCAGAATAACGCAGCCTTGCTCGGCCCAGAAGGCTTGCAGGGTCAGGATGAGCGACTGGAAAGACGGGGCTGCCATGGCGGATTTTTGCGGCTTTGTGAAAGGGCGCGCCAACTTAATGGCCACCGCCACCGGCGGTCAAGCGCAGTGCAGCATGGAGCTGCGCGAAAACGTCAGAAAACGTTCTCGAAATTTCATGTGTCGATATGTGATCAAGGCGCTTCTCTTGTCATAATCAAATGACAATAGACACAAAATGATTGCATTCTTATTGGAAGGCCTGCATGTTGGGTGTGACGGGCATCACCCGTCACCAAGAATAAAATACACTCTTGAGAAGGCACCCTAACTTGCTGGCGGACGGCTCTCCCCTTCGGGCCGCCCGCCAAATTCCTCTTGGAATCCACGCCTGAATTTGGGGATTTCCTTGCGTTCTGCGGCATTGCAGCGCTGTTTTCCTTTTTTTCCGCCCCCTCCCTCATGCTATAAGATGCGCATTCATTTGCGCTGTGAGGGTGTTTTATGTCGGTAAGCACCGGCTACGAGGTCAAGCCGACTTCGCTGCTGTCCCGCGAGTTCATCAAGGAGATCTGGTTCTTCCGCCGGTTGATCGGCTTGTTCATCTGGCGCGACATCATCGTCCGCTATAAGAACACGCTGATCGGCGCGGCTTGGTATGTACTTCAGCCGCTGGCCATGATGCTGGTCTTCACCCTCTTCTTCGGCGGTATCTTCAAGCGCTATATCGGCGATCTGCCTTACCCGGTCTTCGCCTATGCCGGATTGCTGCTGTGGCAGCTGTTCAGCCGCTCGCTCAGCTTGGGTTCGACCAGCCTGATCTATTTCGGCCCGATGCTCGGTAAGGTTTATTTCCCGCGCGTCATCGCTCCGGCCTCCTTCGTCATCGGCACGCTTTTCGATTTCCTGATCACCTCGGTGCTGATGGTGTTCCTGATGATGTTCTTCGGCGTCGAGGGTCGGTGGACCACGCTGCTGGTTCCGATCGTGCTGGTCTTCACGCTGATGTTCTCGATGGGCTGCGGCTCGATCCTGGCGGCGGTGGACGCCCGCTATCGCGATATCCGCCATGCGGTGCCGCTGCTCGTTCAGGTGTGGATGTTCTGTACACCGGTGATGTATCCGATCAGCTACATCCCGGAGAAATGGCGGCTGCTTTATTCGATTAACCCTATGGTTGGATTGACCGAAGCCTTCCGTTGGATGATTCTTGGCGTGGGGGATCCGCCGGCGACCTTGACGCTGGCATTGTCGGCCACCGTGTCCGTGACCATGTTCGTGGCCGGAGTCCTGTTCTTTCAAAAGGTTCAGGGCACCTTGGTCGACACTTTGTAGGTTCCTTGGGGAGGGAACGCTTTTTGGACGAGTACGCAATCAGAGCGTCGGGGCTCGGCAAGCAATACAGACTGCGCGACGTAGGAGGCATGTCCGGCCTCGCCGCCAGGCTCGCGCGCCGTTTCGGCGGCAGGAGGGAAGCCCCGGCCACGCATTTCTGGGCGCTCGACGATGTCAGCTTCGAGATCAAGAAGGGCGAGGTGGTCGGCATATTGGGCCATAATGGCGCCGGCAAGAGCACCCTGCTGAAAATCCTCACCCGCATCACCAACCCCACCGTCGGCAGCGCTTCGGTGCGCGGCCGGGTAGGGATGCTCCTCGAAGTCGGCACCGGCTTTCACGAAGATCTTACGGGCCATGAAAACGTCTATCTGGGCGGCGCAATCTTAGGCATGACGCGCGCGGAAATCCGCGAGAAATACGATGACATCGTCGCCTTCGCGGAAATGGACGGCTTCATGGATCTGGCCGTGCGCCATTATTCCTCGGGCATGAAGCTGCGCCTCGCCCTGTCGGTGGCGATCCATCTCGACGCCGAGGTGATCTTCCTCGACGAGATCTGGGCGGTGGGCGATCACGCTTTCCAGCTCAAGACCTGGCATCGGATCGAGGAGCTGATCGCCTCGGGCCGCACCTTCGTCATCGTCGCCCATAATCTCGAGACGATCGGGCGCCTTTGCACACGCTGCCTGCTGCTCGATCACGGGCGGCTGACCATGGACGGCACCCCGGCCGAAGTGATCGCGCAATATCGCCTGGAACTGCGCCAGCGCAGCCGCAGCCAGCGCGCCATGGCCGATAGCCCGCTTCTGCAGAGCATCGATATCGCCGGCACCCAGTTGATGGCCGAGAATTTGCCGATGGGGGATTCGCTGGATTGCCGCGTCACCCTGATGGCGCAACGCCCGGGCAACCTCCAGATGGCGGCGATGGTGCGCGACAATTGGGGGAAGGTGATCGCCGTGGGCGAGGGCGAGCACGGCCGCTGGACCCAGGTGCCGGTGGGGGCCGGACGCAATCAGCTGCGTTGTCAGCTGCCGATCGCGCTGCCGGCCTGCGGCTCCTACGAGCTGGTGGTGCAATTCGCCGAGGGCGATGCGGTCATCACCACCGAGCTGCCCTTCACCGTGGTCGAACGCGAGATGCTGGTGAAGGACGATCAGGGGCAGGACCAGGCGGTGCCGGCCCTGCCCATGGTGTGGGAGATCGACGAAGGCGTCCAGGGCGCCACCGTTCGTTTGGTTACGAGCGGCTGAAAAAAGTTTAACCGCCAAGCCGGCTGGCGCCTCCGCCAAGGCAGCTCCCCTGCTACACCAAGACGGCTTCGCCTTTCGCCAAGGCGCGGCTAGCCGCGCAATATCTTCCGAACCTTGGATATCGCAATACACTAAGGATTTTGCCTGCGCCGCTCTGTACCACTCCCCTTGGCGCGGCGATAGCCGTCTTTGCGCAGCGGCAAAGCCGCGTCTTGGCGGAGGCGTCAGCCGGCTTGGCGGTTCACCATTTTTTCCTAGGCCCGCGCCAACCAAGCCTGAAACATCAGGATCGTCCACAGCGCATATTGATGATTCCGCCGCCCCGACTGGTGCTCGTTCCAGGCGCGGGTGATCGGCGCTTCCTGCAAATAGCCCTGCGCACGGATCGTCGCCGGATCGAGGAGACCGGCCGCCCAATCCTTCAAAGGCCCCCTCAGCCAATGATCGATCGGCACGCCGAAGCCCATTTTCGGGCGCTCGATCAAGGCAGAGGGCACATGGCGGTAAAGGATCTGGCGCAGCAGCCATTTCGAGGTGCGGCCGCGCAGTTTGGCGTTGGCAGGCAGATGCCAGCTTTGCTCGACCAGCCGGTGATCGAGGAAGGGTATGCGCACCTCCAGCGCAACCGCCATGCTGGCGCGGTCCACCTTGGTCAGAATGTCGTCAGGCAGATAGGTCAGCATGTCCGCCCCCTGCATGCGTTCCATCGCCCCGAGGCTGGCGGGAAAGGCGCCCGGCAGCCTTTCGGGCTCGGCGCCGCCGATGATCAAGGCGGCGGGATCGGGCCATAGCGAGATCAGTCGCTTATAGAGCGCGTCGAGGTCGCGCGCGCCGGCGATCGAGGCCAGCTTGTAGAGCTTGTCGCCGGGCTGGCCCAGGCCTTTCGGCAAAAAGGGGCCAAGCAGCCCGTCCCAGGCCGTCGGCGAAGGCAAGGTGAGGAGCGAGGCCAAGGCCGCCCGCAGGGAATGCGGCACGGATTGCAGCCTTGGCCAATGGCGTTCGGCCAGGCGATAACGGTTATAGCCGCCGAACAGCTCGTCGCCGCCATCGCCCGACAAGGCGACGGTGGCGTCGCGCCGGGTCATCCGGCAGATCAGGGCGGTGGGGATCTGCGAGCTGTCGGCAAAGGGCTCGTCATAGATCGCGGGCAGGGTCGGAACCACCGCCAGCGCCTCCTCCGGCCCGACATAGAATTCCTGGTGATCGGTGCCGAGATGTCGAGCGACCGCCTTGGCGTAGGGCGCTTCGTCATAGCCGGCTTCGCGGAAACCGATCGAATAGGTCTTCACCCGGCGTGCCGAATTGGTCTGCATCAGCGCCACGATGGCCGAGGAATCGACGCCGCCGGACAGGAAGGCGCCGACCGGGACGTCCGCCACCATGCGGCGTTGCACCGCATCGGCCAGCAGGCCTTCCCAGCGTTCCAGCGCGTCCTTGGCCAAAGGCTTGGCGCGATCCGCGGTGCCGGCGCGCATGGCGTCGCGCACGTCCCAATAGCGGTTGATGATCAGATCGCCGTCGAGATCGATCTCCAGCATCGTGCCCGGTTCCAGCTTGGCAATGCCGCGATAGATCGAAAATGGTGCCGGAACATAGGCGGTGCGCAAATAGGCTGCCAGAGCGTCGCGGTCGATCTCCGAGCCGCAAGCGGGATGGGCGCGCAAGGCGCTCAGTTCCGAGCCGAACAGCAGAGTCTGGCCAAACTGCCCCCAATAGAGCGGCTTGATGCCGAGGCGGTCTCGCACCAGGGTCAGGCGCTTCTGCTCGCGGTCCCACAGGCCGATGGCGAAAAAGCCGATCAGGCGGCACACCGTCTCGGCCAAGCCCCAGACTTCGACCCCGCGCAAAAATATTTCGGTATCGGAATGACCTTTGTAGCCCCCCGCCGGCGGCGGCAATTCAGCGCGCAGATCCTGCCAATTGAAGATCTCGCCATTATAGGTCAGCACATAGCGGCCGGCGCTCGACGCCATCGGCTGATGGCCGGCCGGCGAGAGATCGATGATGGAGAGGCGCCGATGCCCCAGCGCGATGCCGCTTTCAGCGTCGACCCACACACCGCGGTCGTCGGGACCGCGATGGGACAGGCGGTCGATCATGCGCCCGGCCAGAGCTTCCGCCTCCATGATGCCGGTGTTGCGGCTGCGATCGAGGAACCCGGCGATCCCGCACATCTAATTCAATCCTGCCAAAGCGCGATAAATCTCGAAATGCATGGCCACCACCCGCTCCTGGCCGAAGCGCCGTTCGGCGCGAAGACGGGCGGCGGCGCCCATTTTGTGGCGCAATTCGGCGTCCTCGGCCAGGCGGCGCATGGCGTCGGCCAGACCGTAGGGCGACCGGGCCGGGACGATGAAACCCTCGACCTTATCCTCGATCACCTGGCGGCAGCCGGCGACGTCTGTCGTGACGATCGGGCGGGCGCAGGCCGCGGCTTCCAGCAGAGCCTTGGGCGCGCCTTCGCGGTAGGAGGGCAGCACGGCGACATCGGCCTGGCGCCAGACTTCGAGGACATCGTTGCGGTGTCCCAGCCACCTGACCTTTCCACCTTTCTCCCAGTTCCGGATTTCCGCTTCGTCGATCGAACTCGGATTATGCGGATCTGGCGCACCGACCAGCCAGAGGATGCCGGGCACGCTGTTGATCGCTTCGACCGCCTCGCGCACGCCCTTGTCGGCCAGCATACGGGCGACCAGGGCGAAGATCGGCGGCTTATTGTCGGGCGCAGGCTGTGCGGGCAGGGCGTCGAGATCGACCCCGGAGCCGGGGATCAGGGTGATGGTCTGTTCGGTGGCCGCGCCGATCGAGAGCGCCAGCGCCTTGTCATCCTCATTCTGCACGATCAGATGATGGCGCGGCCGGTTGAGCAGCAGCCGCATCGCCGTCGAGAGTGCTTTGCGCAGCAGCCGCATCTTGAAGGAGCCGGCGGTATAGGCGTAGCCCATGCCGGCCAGCGCGCTGACCGTGGCTTTCTGGCCGGTCAGCAGAGCGACCAGATTGCCATAGATCACCGGCTTCACGGCGACGCAGTGCAGGATGTCCGGCTTGTGGCGCAGCACGACCCGGGTCAGGGCGACCAGGGCCATCAATTCCCGCCAGGGATGGACCCCGCCGCGGTCGAGCGGAAGCGGTTCCAGCTCGAAACCCTCGGCGCGGATCATTTCGGCCTTGTTCGTGACATGGGTGGCGATCACCACTTTCCAGCCGGCGTCGCGCGCGGCGCGGGCCAGCACCAATCGATGCAGCAGGAAGGCCCAGTCCTCGGTGATGAAAAAAACGATTTTCGGCATGCCTTCACATGCCGAAGAATGTGGTCACGGTCAACTGAGATGGTGCCGATGGATCCGCCTTGCGGCGGAACGAGATCCCATCTCGCGCTCTCGATTGCGCCTTTATGACCGTCGGACAAGTCCGACGATCCTCAACGCGCCGGTCAATTCCGGCCGCTGTGGATCGTGTTGAAACTTGTTTCAACATGAGCCGGAGCGGAACAGGAGCGCGAGGAAAGCCTCTCGCTCGCCGCCAGGCGATCCTCAAGCGATCCGGTTGTCTTTGGCGATCTTGGAATACCAATAGCCGGAATCCTTGATGATCCGCTTCCGGTCATGCTCGAAATCGACATAGACCAAGCCGAAGCGCTGGCTATAGCCCTCGGCCCATTCGAAATTGTCCATCAGGCTCCAGGCGTGATAGGCGCGGACCGGCACGCCGTCCTTGATGGCGCGCGAGAGCTGGCGCAAGTGCGCGTCGAGATAGGCGATGCGTTTCTTGTCGTGAATGCGGCCCTCGCCATCGGGGCCGGTATTGTAGGCGCAGCCGCTCTCGGTGATTTCGATCGGCAGGCCGCCGGTCTCCCTGGTCATCACTTTCAGGATTTCGTAGAAGCCTTCGGGCCAGATATCCCAGCCATTGTCGGTCTTCTCATGCGGCCCGTCGGCCCAAAGTGCCCTTGTATTGAGACCGGGGATGCCATTGCCTTCGGGGCGGTCCGACACGGTCCAGCGCGTATAGTAATTGATGCCGATGAAATCGAGCGCGGCGCGCATGATCTTCTCGTCGCCCTCCTTGAAGCCCAGCAAGTCGTTTTGCTGGTCGGCCGGCAGCACGCCCTCGGGATAATGGCCCTTCAGCGGCGGATAGAGGAACCAGAGATTCTCGAGCTTGGCCCATTTTTCGGCGGCGGCGACGTCGGCCGGGCTGTCGCTGGCGGGCACCATGATCGAGACGTCGTAGGCGCCCCCGACTTCGGCCTTCGGCGCATGGCTCTTGATGACGCGGAACGCCAGGCCCTGGGCAAGATTGACGGTGTGGGTGGCCTTGAGGAAGGAAAGGGGCTCCTTGCGGCCGGGAGCGTGAATTCCTTCCCAATAGCCGACGTTGGTGAAGGTCTTGGGTTCGTTGAAAATGCCCCAATGGCCCGAGCGGTCGGCCAGGCCCTTCATCGCCAGCTCGACATAATCCTGGAAACGGCTGGCGGTGTCGCGGTTGGGCCAGCCGCCGGCCTCCTCGAGCGGCTGCGGCAGGTCCCAGTGATAGAGAGTGGGCAAAGGCCGGATGCCCGCTTCCTGCAAGGCGTCGAAATAACGCTTGTAGAAATCGAGACCCTTCTCATTGACCGGACCCGAACCGGCGGGCTGGATGCGCGGCCAGGCGATGGAGAAGCGGCAACTTTTGAGATTCAGCTTTTTCATGAGCTGAATGTCTTCAGGGTAGCGGTGATAGGAGTCGCAGGCGACGTCGCCCGTGTCGCCATTCTTGATTTTGCCCGGCGTATGGGCGAAACGGTCCCAGATGGATTCGCCGCGGCCATCTTCCTTCACCGCGCCTTCGACCTGATAGGAGGCTGTGGCCGAGCCCCACAGAAAACCGGCGGGAAATTCGGCGGGGGCTGGAGCGGCCGAAGCGGCCAAGCCGGGACGCGGGAGGCCGGAGATCAACCCGCCGGTCAGCGCCAAGCCGGATTGCAGAAATTCGCGACGATTCATCAGGGACGTTTCCTTTGGATAATCGCCCCGGGGTTGGCTCCCCGGGGTTGAAACGTCACTATGCCACAATAGACAGCGTTGTCGTAGTTGTTTTGATAGCGCTGTCAGTAGCTTCCGTGCGGCGGTTCTTTCCTCTCGTCATTCGGATGGCCCGGCGGCTGAGGGTGTTGCTGGGGCTGAGCCTGGGGATGGGGTTGCGGGGGCTGAGGCTGCGGTTGGGGATGGTATTGGGGCTGCGGGTGAGGCTGCTGCGGTGCGGGCTGCGGTTGAGGCGCCGGACGGGCCGCTTGCAGCGGAGGCTGAGGGATCGGAGCCGGATGAGAGGGCTGTGGCGCCGGTGCGGCCGGATGAGGTGCCTGCTGCGGCTGGGGCTGCGGGGCGGGGCGCTGTTCGGCCGGACGGAGCGCCGGCGCCGGGGCGCCATGGGCCGGCAAAACGCCTGGACCGCTGAACTCGGCCGGCCGGGCCGCCGCGGCGATCGGCGGGTGGCCGTGATTCTCCAACGCTCTCAGCTCCTGATGGGACGCGGCCATCTGTACATGTTGCACTTGGACATTGGTCGGTTCGCGGTGCTGCTCATGCTCGGCGATGCGGTCCGCCTGGCTCGGCTGGGCGCGCACGCCGCCCGATCCTCCATTGTAACTGATGTGATTGATGGTCGTGTTATTGACCACGGCCTCGCTATAGACATTGGTCACATGGACGCCGCCGAAATTGTTGACGGTGCGGTTATAGGTGAAGTGATCGCCTTCCCAGCGGCCGCCGCGATAACCGTCGCCGGAGTAGCCATAGCCGTAATAGATGCCGCCATAGAAGCCGACATGCGGGCCCCAATAGCCGCGATGGAAAACGAAATGGCCCTCATCCCAACCCCACCAGGCAGGTGTCCACAAGAGGCCGGGTGCGGGCGGCTCGACCCAGGTGCCGGGCACCCAGTAATAATATCCTCCGTCAGGGTTCCAGGCCCAAAAGCCGGGCACCCAGATATAGCCCGGTTCGGGCAGGGGAGGCTGGTCATAGACCGGAAGTTCCGGCGGGGCCGTGTCGACGGTGATGCCGATCGAGATGTCGGCCAAAGCCGGCGTCATCGCCAGCCCGACAAGGGCGGCGAGCGCGAAGCGAATGGGTTTCACGGGGGTTTCCTCCTGATTTTCAGGCTCTTACGAGCACCGGCGCGCCGCCCCCGATTGATGCGCCAGGAAATAAAGCGGCGGCTGCGCCCTCGGGCAGCCGCAGATGCCGGGTCACGGCGGAACCGATCACGCCGCGGAAATCGCTGGTCACCGCCAGATCGCGCTGCTGATAGAGGCGATCGGCGGCCAGACCCGGCCAGGTGCCATGCACTTTGCCGCCCATCACCGTCCCGCCCAGCAGCCACATCACATTGCCGTGGCCGTGGTCGGTGCCGCCATTTCCGTTTTCATGCACGGTACGACCGAATTCCGACATCACGATAATTAATGTATCGCGAAAGGCGGGTCCGAGGCTGGTGACCAATTTGGACAAGCCCTCGCCCAGGGGCTTGAGGCGGCCGGCCAGCTGGCCCTGGGCGTTGCCTTGACTGACATGGGTGTCCCAGCCGCCCAAAGCCATGAAGGCGACCCGGATGGACGGGTCCTGGCGCATCATATGGCCGAGGCGGGCGGCGTCGCCCGGAAAACCGTCGGGCAGGGGTGCGCCATTATTGGCAGCCATCTGCTCTTTCTCGTCCATCACGGGGGCGGCCATGTCGGCCTGCATCTGCTGGCGGGCCTGGCTGCTCTGCTTGAAAGCCTGGCTCATCTTGTCGTCGCCGCCATAAAGCTGGGCGAAGGCCTCGTTCACGCCCGGCCGGTCGATCGCCAGCGGCTTCTCGGCCGCCGGGCCGAGGGCGATATTGGCGACCGGCTGGGGGCCGGCCAGGATGCGCGGCATCTGCGGGCCGAAGGACAGGGCTTGGGTCGGCTCATGCGGGCCGGGCAGGGTGGCCAGCAGACGGTTCAGCCAGCCCTCCGAGGTGGCGCCTCGTCCCGGCGTCCCGTTTTCCATATAAAGCTGGGCGTCGAAATGCGAGCGGGTCGGATCGGGCGAGCCGCAGGCCTGGACGAAGCCCAAGGACCCGTTCTGCCAATAGCCCATCAAAGGCTGCAAAGCGGGATGCAGGCCGAAATGCCCATCCAGCGCCAGCAGGCCATCCTCGCGTCCGGGCGGCCGCAGGGCGATCGAGCGCCGCGCCGCGTAATAATCATCGTCGCCATAAGGTGCTACCACGCTCAGCCCATCGACCGCGCCGCGCAGGAAGATCACCACCAGCCGGCGCTGGCCGGACTCGGACTCGGCCGCCCTGAGAAGCCAGCCCGAACGGCCGAACGGGAGTGCAAAGGCGGCAGAGGCGGCAAGCAGGAAGCGGCGGCGGTTCATGGGATCACCTGTACATGAAATCGGGACTGCCCAGGAGCAGCGCGGTCCGAAGCCTCGGGTCGGCGGCGGCGAGAGCCTTGTCGGTCTGGGGCAGAAGCTTCTCGCCCAGCGTGCTGCGCACCGAAGCCTCATCGAAGAACACGCTGTCCTTGCCGAGATGCCCGGTTCCCAGCGCGGTGGCGAAGGACAGGCGCCGCGCCATCGCATCGGGATTTAACCAGGCGCTTTCCACCTGCTTGTAGCCGTCGGGCGTCTCGATGCCATAGATCGGCTGGCCGAGCTGGCGCAGCTCGCCGAACAGGGGATGCGGATCGGTCGGCGCCACATTGCCGGCCCGCAAAGCCGAGACGACATATTCGAAGGGCGTCTTGTATTTGTTGCCCTCATTCTCGGGCCGCCAGAATTCCGGACTTTCGATCATGGTCCGCATCACCGCGGCGAGATCGCCCTGGCTCTGCATCCAGGTCTTGGCCATGCGCTCGACCAGGGCCGGCGGCGGATTGTCGGCGACGAAATACTGGGCAAGCTGAAAGCTGAGATGTTTCGCCGTGGCCGGATGGGCGGCCAGGATGGAAAGGGCCTGCTCGATCTCCGGCCATCCTTTGCTGTCGCCCTTGATGGTGTAACCCAGGAAGCGCTTGTCGCCGTAATCATGGCGGTTGGGGTCGAAGGCGAAGGTGAAATCGGGCTGGCGCACGAAACCGTAAGGGCCGCGTTCGGGCCGGGTGCGCAGACCCCAGCCGGTGAGGATGCGGGCCAGCTCGGTGACATCCTGCTGGCTATAGCCGCCATCGACCCCGAGCGTGTGCAGCTCCATCAGCTCGCGGGCGTAATTTTCGTTCAGCCCCTCTTCGCGGCCGCGGGCAGCCCGGCTTCCGGGCGCCGTGTTCTGCCAATTATCGAGATAGAACAGCATGGCCGGATGGCGGGCCGTCGCCTCGAGAAGATAGCGAAAGCGGCCCAGGACATAAGGGCGGATGGCCTCATTCTCGTAATTGCCGACCCACACATGGTCGAAGCCCTTGCCGAGAAAGACGTTGAAATGATTGAACCAGAAATTGGTCAGCACTTCCTGCAATTGGCGGTTCGACATCAGCGCGCGGTCGAGATGGGCGGTCGCCATGTCGTCGGCCAGGGCTTTGTTGAAAGCCTGATGCTCGCTCTTGCCTTCGTCCGACTTGTCCTGACGCAGGCGGGCCTCCTGGCGATAGAGCTCGGCGTCGCTGCGGGTCAGGTTGGGCAGCGCCGCCAGCGCGGTCTGCAGGGCGGGCGATTCGGGGATGGCGTTGGGGTCGAGCTGCTGGGCGATCCAGCGATTGACGCCCATCTCATGGACCTGCTCGATCTCGCCCGGTCGCGGGCCGAAGCTAAGCCTTTCGAGCGCATGGCGCGCGCCCTCCATGGTCATGGCCGCCGGCGGGAGCATCACGGGAGGCGCGGTCTCGGCATGGGCGAACCCGAAAAAGATCACACCGGCGGCGAGGGTCAGGTTTTTCAGCATGATGGCCGCACCTTAACCCCTTTCTGTTTCGCTCCGATCGCCTTTTGGTAGCGAATGGTTTCAGGCCGTTTGTACCGCTCCGGCTTTTTGCTTATATAGTGCCATCATGACCAACACCGCCCCCGCCCCCCGCCCGGTTCTCCTCTGCATCCTCGATGGCTGGGGCTACCGTCCCGATCCCACCGACAATGCGATCCTGATGGCCAAGACGCCGGTCTGGAGCCGCTTGCTGGAGAGCTCGCCGCACGCGCTGCTCGCAACCTCGGGCCTTGCCGTGGGGCTGCCGGACGGGCAGATGGGCAATTCCGAGGTGGGTCACATGAATCTCGGCGCCGGCCGGGTGGTGATGCAGGATCTGCCGCGCATCGACCAGGCTCTGGCCGACGGAACCCTGGCGCAGAATGCGCTGCTGGTCTCCTCGATCGCCGCGGTCAAGGCGGCCGGCGGGCGCTTCCATCTGCTCGGGCTGTTGTCGCCGGGCGGCGTGCATTCGCATCAGGATCATCTGGCCGGTCTCGCCAGGATCATCTCGGGCTCCGGCGTGCCGGTGCTGATCCATGCCTTCCTCGACGGGCGCGACACGCCGCCTTCTTCCGGGGCGGGCTTCATGGAGAAGTTTCTGGCCGATATCGAGGGCCATGACGTCAAGATCGCCACGGTCGGCGGGCGCTATTACGCTATGGACCGCGACAAGCGCTGGGAGCGCGTGACTTTGGCCGCCGACGCCATCCGCTCGGGCAAAGCTCCGCAGGCCGAGGACGCCCTATCCGCCATCTCCGCCTCCTATCAGGCCGGCAAGACCGACGAATTCGTCCTTCCCGTGGTGATCGGCGATTATGCCGGCATCAGGGACGGCGACGGCCTGATGATGGGCAATTTCCGCGCCGACCGTGCCCGCGAGATCCTGCATGTGCTGGCCGATCCCGGCTTCACCGAAATCGAGCGCCCCGATCTCCCGGCCTATTCCGCCTGTCTCGGCATGGTGGACTATTCGAGCGCGCTGAACCCCTTGTTTCCCGCCTTGTTCCCGGCCGAAAAACTGTCGGACATTCTGGGCGAGGTGGTGTCGCGCGCCGGCCTGCGGCAGCTCCGCATCGCCGAGACCGAGAAATATGCCCATGTCACCTTCTTCCTGAATGGCGGCGAGGAGCAAATCTATCCGGGCGAGGATCGGATCCTGGTCCCCAGCCCGAAAGTGGCGACCTATGATCTGCAGCCGGAAATGTCGGCCCCCGAGGTCACCGACAAGCTGGTGACGGCCATCGAGAGCGGCATTTACGATCTCATCGTGGTGAATTACGCCAATGGCGACATGGTCGGCCATACCGGCGTCCTGTCCGCCGCCATCAAGGCGGTCGAGACCATCGACGCCGCGCTGGGCCGCCTTGAGGCCGCCATCAGGAAGATGGGCGGCGTCATGCTGGTCACCGCCGATCACGGCAATTGCGAGATGATGACCGATCCCGAGACCGGCGAACCCTATACCCAACACACGATCGGCGTGGTTCCCGCCGTGCTGGTCAACGCTCCGGCCGGGATAAACGCCCTGTCCGACGGCCGTCTCGCCGATGTCGCGCCGACCTTGCTGTCGCTGATCGGCCTGCCCCAGCCGGAAGCGATGACCGGCCGTTCATTGCTGGTCTCCGAAACCGTGAAACGTGCGGCCGCCGGCGAATAAAGTTCTTCTGGCGATCCTGCTGCTGGCCTTTTCCGGCCGGCTGATCGCCGCCGATCCGCCGCCCAAGCCGGAAGCCCGTCTCAAGGAGCTGGAATCCGCGCTCAAAAAGGGCGAGCAGGAAGAGCAGGAGGCGCGCAAGCGCGCCCAGGCCGCCGCCGAATCCGCCGAGAAGACGCGCAACGAGATGGTGGCGGCGGCGCGCGCCGTGCAGGAAAACGAGGAAAGCCTGTCCGAGCTGGAATCCCAGCTCGCCGACCTGTCCGGCATCGAGCGCGACAAGGCCGGCGCGCTGGATCTCAAGCGCCAGCAGCTGAATTCGGTGCTGACCGCAGTCGAACGACTGTCCTTCCGCCCGACCGAAGCCCTGATCGCCCAGCCGACCTCGCCGGCCGACACGGTCAGGAGCGCCATTCTGCTGAAGGACCTGGTGCCGCGCATCCGCGCCCAGACCGAGGAATTGCGAGCCGATATCGAAAGTCTGGCGTCGGTGAAGACCGACATCGCCAAGCAGAAACAGCTGATCGCCGCCACCGCTGCCAAGCTCGACGGCGACCATAAGCGCCTGACAGCGCTCTATCAGAAAAAGCAGGAAGCCCAGGCACAGACCGAAAGTGAACGACAGGCCGCCGAACAAAGACAGAAGGCGATGGCGTCCGAGGCCGAGGATCTGCGCGATCTTCTGACCCGCCTGGAAGAGGAGCGCAAGCGGCGCGAACAGGAGGCGCTGGCCCGCGCCGCGGCCGAAAAGGTTGCGCGGGAGGCCGAGATCGCCGCGAAAGTGGCAGCACGCGAAGCTGAGGAGCAGGCGCGGCGCGCGGCGCGCGAAGCCGAGATCGCGGCGCAGAAAGCCGCCAAGGAAAAGCATGAGCGCGAGCTGGCCGAGATGAAGAAGGCCAAGGAAGCCGAGCAGGCCGCCGCCAAGGCGGCGCAGGAGGCCGAGGCGAAGGCGCAGGCGGCGGCGCGCGACGCGCAGCGCGCGGCGGAGCGCATCGCGGCCGATCAGCGGCAGGCGCAAGAGCGCGCCAACCGGCCCTTCAGCCGCGCCCAAGGCGACATGCCCTTCCCGGCGCGCGGCCGGGTGGTGGTGCGGTTCGGCCAGTCGGACGAGAATCAGGATCTCTCGAAGGGAATTTCCATCGAAACGCGCGCCGGCGCCCAGGTCATCGCTCCCTATAACGGACAGATCGTTTTCGCCGGCCCCTTCCGCGGCTATGGGCTTCTCTTGATCATCGAGCATGGCGAGGGATATCATACGCTTCTGGCCGGAATGACCCGGATCGACGGCACGGTCGGACAGCATCTGACCATCGGCGAGCCGGTTGGCGTCATGGGACAGGGAGAAGGCAAACCCCTTCTTTACGTCGAGATGCGCCACAATGGTCAACCCGTCAACCCGTTGCCCTGGTTAACGGCACGCAAAGCAAAGGTCTCTGGATGATCAGGAAAGTTCTGTTGTCGACGGCTCTGGCTCTGTCGATCCCGTTCGTCGCGTTCGCCGCCGACAAAAACGCGAACAATACCAACCCGGAGACCTACCGCCTGCTGGGCCTGTTCGGCGACGTGCTGGAGCGCGTGCGCAACGACTATGTCGAGCCGGTCACCGACGAGCAGCTGATCGACGCCGCGCTGAACGGCATGGTGAGTTCGCTCGACCCCCATTCGAACTATATGAACGCCAAGAACTTCAAGGACATGCAGGTCCAGATCAAGGGCGAGTTCGGGGGATTGGGTATCGAAGTCACGATGGATAACGGCCTCGTCAAGGTGATCTCGCCGATCGACGACACCCCGGCGGCGCGCGCCGGCATCCGTCCCAACGACTATATCACCCATCTCGATGGCGAGCCGGTCCAGGGCATGAGCCTCAACGACGCGGTCGAGAAGATGCGCGGTCCGGTCAATACCGACATCAAGGTGACCATCGGCCGCATGGGGCAGGCGCCGTTCGACGTGACGCTGACCCGCGCCATCGTCAAGATTCAGACCGTGCGCGCCAAGCTGGTCGACAATGTCGGCTATATCCGCATCAGCCAGTTCGTCGAATCCACCGATCAGGGCCTGAAGAAAGCCATCGAGCAGGTGCGCAAGGACTCCAACGGCCATCTGCAGGGCATCGTGCTCGATCTCAGGAACAATCCCGGCGGTCTTCTGGATCAGGCGGTGGCGGTCTCGTCCGACTTCCTCGACCATGGCGAAGTGGTCTCGACCCGCGCCCGCCGCCCGGAGGAAACCCAGCGCTATGACGCCCATGGTCACGATCTGATCGACGGGCTGCCGATGGTGGTGATGATCAATGACGGCTCGGCCTCGGCTTCTGAAATCGTCGCCGGCGCGCTGCAGGACCATCGCCGCGCCATCCTGCTGGGTACCAAGAGCTTCGGCAAAGGCAGCGTGCAGACCATCATGCCCTTCCCGCCTTATGGAGCGCTGCGCCTGACCACGGCGCGCTACTACACGCCGTCCGGCCGCTCGATCCAGGCGCTCGGCATCGAGCCCGACATCAAGGTCCAGCAATCCAAGGTCGAGGCGATCGATCAGCCGGCCAATCAGGTCCGTTCGGAGGCATCGCTCAAGGGCGCCTTGAAGAACGACACGATCAAGGACAAGAAGGCCAAGGACGGCAAGGATAAGGATAAGGACAAGGACGCCAAGCCGGCCGACGACAAGGGAACGCCGATGGCGGATGCGGGCAAGGACGGCAAGCCGGCCGAGGGCGAGAAGCCGGCCGAGAATCCGCTGGACGCCTTCACCCATTTCGGCGACCCCTCTCTCGACTATCAGCTTTCCCGGGCGATCGACCTGATGCATGGCCTGTCGCTCTATAAGAGCACGGCTGCCAAGACCAACTGATGCGGTTGAGTTATTCGTCCGAAGACCGCTTGCTGCCGGTCGAGAGCGAGTCCCGCTCCGGCCTGAGCAGCACGCTGGTCATCGGGCTGCTGGTGCCTTTCACCTTGATCGCGGTGGGGTTCTCCGGCTGGTACATGGCGACCGGCGAGACCCCGCTCGACATCAAGGACCGGCTGACCCATGGTCCGCGCATCGTTTTGCCGATGCCGGCCCGGCCCGGTTCGGAAAAGACCGACGAAGCGCTGATCAAGCCGCCCTCCTCCGCCAAGGCTACGGAGGGCAAGCCCGCTGAAGACAAGCCGGCGGAAGGCAAACCAGCCGGTCCGCCGCAGATCTCCCTGCCCAGCGCCGCTCCGGCTGCGGCGCCTGAACCGGCTCCGGCCCCTGCCGCCAAAGTCGCTGCGCCGCCGCCGCCTACCGCCTCGAGCTATGTGGCGCCGCCGCCTCCGCCGCCGCTCGACGAACCGTCGGTTCCGCCCGCCGGCGAGTCCCTGGCGCCGCCCTCTTTCGCGCAATTGCCGCCGCTGAAGGAGGCCGCCAAGCCGCTGGCGCCGGCGCCGCTGCCCGATCTGCTGCGCCAGACCCCCGCCGGAGCCCTGCCGATCCGCGCTGCCGGCAAGGAGGCCTGGAAGGCCTACGCCCGCCCGGTCAGCGTCGCCCAGACCAAGCCGGGCGCCAAGATCGCCGTGGTGGTGACCAATCTCGGCCTGTCCACTGACGGCACCATGACGGCCATCAACAAGCTGCCGGCCGAAATCAGCCTGTCTTTCAGTCCCTATGGCGCGGGCCTCGCCGAGTGGATCAGGAGGGCGCGCGAGAACGGGCACGAGGCGCTGCTCGATCTGCCGCTCGAACCGATGAATTTCCCCGCCCATGACGCCGGTCCGCTGGCGGTGCTGCAAAGCCATTCGCCGGGCGAGGCGATCGGTCAGATGGATGTGGTGCTCGGCAAGGCGGCCGGCTATGTCGGCGTCGCGGCACCCCTGCATTCCCCGGTGACCGCCACTGACAGCTGGGCGCTGATGCTGGCCGAGCTCAAGGATCGCGGCCTGCTCTTCATCGGCGACGGTCTGGTCGGCATTGAAGACAAGGCGATGCCGGCGGCCGGGCAGGTCACTCTGGTGGCCGACGAGACTCCTTTCCGCACGGCCGTCGACGCCAGGCTGGCCCGTGCTCTGGCCACCGCCCAGCGCGACGGCAGCGCCATCATCACGCTGCAGGCGCGCCCGATCAGCTTCGAGCGCCTGCTGGCCTTCATCGCCAGTTTTCCCGAAAAGAACGTCACGCTGGTGCCCGTCTCCGCGTTGGTGCGGCCCGAACCATGAGTGAGGAATTTGTCAAATTGGTTACCGGCCTGCGACTGCAGGCCCGCGCTGCCAACAGCCCTGGTTGCGGAACAGGGATAGCTTGGCGCGAAAGCCAAGGGCGCCCTAGCGCCCGCCCGGCGCTTGAGGGGCGCATAAAATGACCCTTCCTTACAGGAAGGGCGTCGGGCTGATGCTGTTCAATCCGGTGGGCATGGTCTGGGTCGGGCGCCGGCTCGACCAGCAAGGCGAGGCGTGGCAGATGCCGCAGGGCGGCATCGATGAAGGAGAAACGCCGGAACAGGCGGCTCTGCGCGAGTTGGAAGAAGAAATCGGCACCGCTTCGGCGGTGATCGTCGGCGAGAGCAAGGGCTGGCTGACCTACGATCTGCCGCCCGAACTGGTTGGCGTGGCCTGGAAAGGGCGCTATCGCGGCCAGAAGCAGAAATGGTTCGCGCTGCGCTTCACCGGCACCGACGAGGATATCCGCATCGATGGCGAGCATCCCGAATTCGCCGAATGGCGTTGGGTCGAGTTCGATCGCCTGGTCGAGCTGATCGTCCCTTTCAAGCGCGATCTTTACGCCCAGGTAACGGCGGAATTCGCCGGCTTGGCCAAGCGGATGCGTTCATGATCGGCACCATTTTCGCCGGTTTCACGCTGGGCCTGTCGCTGATCCTGCCGATCGGCGCGCAGAATTCCTTCGTTCTGCGCCAGGGGCTGCGGCGCGAGCATGTGTTCTTCGTCTGCCTGCTGTGCTCCCTGTCGGACGCCGTGCTGATGATGGCCGGCGTGTTCGGCCTCGCCGCGCTACTGGCCGGCTTGCCGTGGCTGTCCGCCGGCATGCGCGGTTTCGGCGTGGTGTTCCTGGCTTGGTACGGCTTCAAGAGCTTTCGCCGCGCCCTCCAGGATAGCGGGCAGCTCATGCCTGGGCAGGGCGAGGCTCAGAGTCTTTGGCAGACGCTGGCCGTGTGCGCCGCCATGACCTGGCTCAATCCCCATGTCTATCTCGACACGGTGCTGCTGATCGGCTCGGTCGGCCAGCAATATCCCGGTCACCAGGCGGAATTCGTCGCCGGCGCGATGGCGGCGTCCTGGGTATTCTTTTTCGGCCTCGGCTATGGCGCGGCCTTCTTGCGGCCGATCTTGTCGAAACCACTCTCCTGGCGCATCCTCGAAATCCTGATCGGCCTGTGCATGTGGAGCATCGCGGCCAGCTTGGCTGCGGAATTCTTATGACGGCGTCCCGGGGGAGGGGATTGCCATGATCGGTTTCTGGTCACTTCTCTCTTGCGTACTCATTCCCCTGCTGCTGGTTGGGCAGGCTGCGGCGGCCGACCCCATTCTCCTCGAAAGCGACGCCTCGTCCTCCCGGTTCGTGGTGAAGGACGGCGTCGCTTCCGGTTTATTCGCCGATCTGCTGAAAGAGGCCTTCGCGGCCCAGGGTCGTCCTGTCGAATTCCATGTGCGGCCTTGGGCCCGCTGTTTCGAGGAAGCGCGGGCGGGAACCGCCGACGGGCTGTTCGCCATCTACCGTACGGCCGAGCGCGAGGAGCAATTTCTCTTCTCCAACGAAGCCTTTCTTGTCGTTCACGAGGAAATCTTCGTGCGGCGCGGCATGGCGATCGACGCTACCCATTGGCGGGAAGCGCTGCGCGGCAAGCGGGTCGGGATCGTCAATGGCAGCTATCACGGCCGTCTTTATGAGGAAGCCGCGGCGGAAAATCTATTTTCGGTCGAGACCGCCAATTCGGTGGAAAATCTAGCCAGAATGCTGGCTGCCGGACGGATCGACGCGGCTTTTTCAACCGACGAGCTGATGGGCAGCGCGCTGCTTCGCATGAACCCGCCGCCCCCTATCGAAGCGGCTCAACCCCCTGTCGAGGCCCGGGCGGTCTATCTCGCTTTCACGCGAAAGCGCGACATGAGCGCGGTGCGCGACGCTTTCGACCGCGAACTCCACAAGATGAAAGAAGACGGGCGCTACGCGGCGCTCCTGAGAAGCGACGAGCGTTAGGAGCTGTGCACTCTTAATCCCGTCCTTCCCGCGAAGGCGGGGAACGGAGTGAGCGCGTAGCGTTCTATCCAGGCTTGAGCCGCGTCTGCGGCGACATGAGCCCTTGTCCTCGCTGCCGCGCGTAACGCTAGATTCCCGCCTTCGCGGGAATGACGGCACAGAAGGTGGGTAAGGGATTCCAAGATTCGCGATTTGTGATTCAAGACTGTTTTTTGGAGGCAGTCTTGGGCGTGATCGATCGCGGGGTTCTTCATTGGCCGTCCCGGTCAGGTCAATTCGTTCCGCGGGCATGGCGTCGTAGAGCGGCAATTGCGTTCGGGGGGGACGTCGTGACAGGATTGCGGCAGTGCTGTGGAAGCGCAGGGGCCGATGGCCCATCGGGGGGAATTAATGCTGGAATTCGTGCGGCGCGCCGTCGAAATCGTGCTGCCCTATATCCAATCGGCGCCCGGTTACGGGCGGGCTGCCTGGGAAGCGGCCGTCTATCTCTATGAACCGCGCACCGCGGCGATCGCCGGCGCCGCTGTCCTTATTCTCATTCTGCTCAGGGTCTTTCTCGGCGGCGTGATCGGCTGGCTGCTCCGCTCGTTGGCCTATGGGGGCTTGTTCCTGTTCCTCTCGACCTATGAGGATTTCGTCTTGCTGTTTCCCGACCCGGTTTCGGCCCGCATCGTCGCCGCCGTCGCGATCGTGGTGCTGTGGTTCGGGGTGACGGTGATCGGCGGCGGCCTGCGGCTGCTGCGCGCCCGCCCGCCGCGCGCTGCGGCGATGGTGGCGGCCGGGTCCCCGCCGGAGGGCGCAGCGCGCGAGGCCTTCGACGTCAAACGGCCGGACCAGGAACAAAAGCAGCAGATCTGCATCATGATGACGGACATCCAGGGATATTCCGCGCGCATGGAAAAGGACGAGGCCGCGACCTGGGAGATCCTCAAAGAGCACAACATCATCATGCGCAAGGCCATCACCACGCACCGGGGCAAGGAGATCAAAACGATCGGCGACGCCTTCATGGTGGTCTTCCAGAACCCTATCGACGCGGTAAAATGCGGGATCGCGATGCAGAAGGGTCTTCGCGAATTCAATCGGCCGCGTCCCGTCAATGATCAGCTCAAGGTCAGGATCGGCATCCATCGCGGCGAAGTCATCGTCACCGGCAAAGATGTGTTCGGCGAAGGCGTGAATATCGCCGCCCGCCTGGAATCGATCACCGATCCGGGCGGCATCTCGATTTCGGCGGACGTGTACCAGCATGTGAAGAACAAGGTCGAGGCGGGTTTTCAGAGCGTCGGTACGCCGAAGCTGAAGAACATCGCCAATCCACCCGAAGTCTTCAAGCTGCAGCTAACGCAGAATTAAAGGTTATGGGTGAATAAACGGGATTTCGGGGAGCGAAGTCGGCTGTGGGGATTGGGGTCGGTTCATGAGCGTGTTGTTCAAGGCGCTGGCGCGCGCGGCCAAGGCGCGCGACGCGGCGAGCGGCCCCGCGCCGCCGACCGGACAGCCGGCCATCATGACTCCGCGCCGGCCGGCCGGCGGCCGCAAGCGTTTGATCGTGATGTCGGGGCTGGTGGGCGTGCTTGCCCTCGGGTTGGGCTATATGTTCCTGCCCGACAGCGAACCGGCCCAGCCCCGTCCGGTTCGGCCTCCGCCGCATCCGATCGCCGTGCCGGCTCCGCCCGGCGCCGGCGCACCGGCGGCGGCGCCTGCCGCGCAGCCCCCCGCCCCCGCGCCCGCGCCGGCACCGCCTTCCGCGGCGCCGACCGTCATTCCCGACACGGCCCAGCCCAAGGCCGAGCTCAAGCCCATGCCCGGCTCGACACCGCCCGCCGGAACCGCTCAGCCCGCCGAGGCGCCGCCGCAGCCGCCGCCTTTCGCTCCCGCGCGGATGACCAGCCCTCTGGTCCAGCCCGCGGATGAGGATCTTCCGGCCTTGCTGGCCAAACTGCGCCGCGAAAAGACCCGCGCCTCGGTCTCCCAGCCGGTGACGGTCGCCCGCTCCGGCGCCGGACGCGAGCTGGTCGACGAGTCCGGAAATCCCGCCATCAAGGTCGGCGCCTCGCAGGCCGCCGCGCCCGACCTCGCCCGCGCCGCCTATGACGATCTGCTGCAGGGCCGTTTCGAAGAGGCGCTGGGCGGCTATGACCGTGCACTGGCGGCCGAGCCGCGCAACGTGGCGCTTCTGCTCGGCAAGGCGACCGCTCTGCAGAAACTGCGCCGCGCCGAGGAAGCGCGGGCGAGCTATGACAAGGTTTTGGCGATCGAGCCGGCCAACCGCGAGGCTCTGACCAACATGACCGCCCTGGTGGCGGCGCAATCGCCCGAACAGTCTCTCCAGGACCTGCAGCGCCTGCGCAAGGCCCATCCCGATTTCAGCCCGATCGAGGCCGAGATCGCCATCCAGCAGATCGCGCTCGGCAATGTGGAAGCGGCGGTCGAGGCGCTGAATCGCGCCGTCCTGCTGTCGCCCGAAAACGGCCTCTACCACCTCAATCTGGCCATCATCCAGGACCGCGCCGGCATGGCTTCCGAGGCGGTGAAATCCTATCAGTCGGCTCTGCTGCTGCTGACGGGCAGCACCGTCTCGCTGCCGCTGCCGCTCGACCAGGTCCGCCGCCGCCTCGACTATCTGCAGGGACGCTGATGCCGTATCTCGCCCATTTCGGATTGAAGGAACATCCGTTCACCCTGACGCCGAACATCGACTATTACTATCCGACGCAGGAAACGGCGAACATCGTGGCTTCGCTCGATTTCGCGCTTCGGCGCGATTCCGGGATCGTGAAAGTGGTCGGCGAAGTCGGGACCGGCAAGACGCTGCTATGCCGCCTTCTGATGCACAAGCTCGAGGATGGCGAGCGCGTGGCCTATATCAACGCGCCCCAGGCCGACGCCCAGACCATCGTGCGCACCGTATGCGCGGAATTCGGCATCGCGGCGGAGGCGGAATCCGATTCCCCCTATGCCGCGCTGAACCGCTTCCTGGTCGAGACGCATGGCGAGGGCAAGCTGGCGGTGGTGGTGGTGGATGAGGCCCAGCATCTCGGCCGCGACGGTTTGGAAGCGATCCGCCTGATCTCCAATCTCGAGACCGAGCGCAGCAAATTGCTGCAGATCGTTCTGTTCGGCCAGACGGAACTGGACGAACTGCTGCGCGACCCGTCGCTGCGCCAGCTCAATCAGCGCGTGGTGTTCGCCTTCAACACCAAACCGCTCACCCCCGACGAGACGCGGCGCTACATCGCGCACCGCATCAAGGTGTCGCGCCAGGAGGGCGTGGTCTACGACATCTACAGCGACGCCGCCATCGATCTCATCGCCCGGGCCAGCGGCGGAATCCCTCGCGTCGTCAACATACTGGCGGACAAAAGCCTGCTGGTGGCCTTTTCCGAGGGGTCGCCGACCGTCAACAAGGCGCACGCAACGTCGGCTATCAAGGACAGTCCGGGCTTGCCGACGGGCGCCGCCGCGCGCGGAAAGTCCCGGCGGATCGCCATGGTCGCCGCCGGCGCTCTGGCCCTGCTCGCGGCCTGCGGCGCCGGAGCCTATCTGCTGACCCGGAACCGCGCCGCCGAGCCGCTTCAGCCTCCGCCCGAAGCCCCTCCGCCCGCGCCGGCGCCGGCGCCGCCTCCGGCCGCCGCCACCGAGCCTCCACCCCCCGTTTCAGTTCCGCCGCCCGCTCCCATTCCCGACCAGCCGGCCGAACAACCGCCGCCCGCGGTTCCTCCGGCGCCTTCGCCGCCGCCGGCCGCGCCGGCGCCGAAACCGCATCCGCCGCAACCCAAGCCGCTGACCGAGGGTCCGGTGCAATGAGCTTCGATCTGGGGCAGGGGACGCTGGCGGCGTTTCTTGGCCTGCTGTTCGGCAGTCTGGCCAGCGCCCTGTCCTATCGGCTGCCGCGCGCCCTGCCGGTCTTCGCCGACCGCTCGCGCTGCACCGCCTGCGGCGCCGCGTTGAGGCCTTGGGATCTGGTGCCGCTGCTGTCCTGGGCGCTCAGCCGAGGCCGGTGCCGGCATTGCGGCGCGCCGGTGTCCTGGCGCTATCCGACGATCGAGCTAGTCACCGCCCTTCTGTTCGCCGCCGCCTGGTTCATCGGAGAGGGCTCGCTGCCCCTGACCGCGATCCTGGCCGCGGCCGGGTTCGCGCTGGTGGTCATCGTCGTTGCCGACCTCGAGGAACAGATCATTCCCGACGCCATGGTCCTGGTGCTGCTTGCCGCCGGCCTTGGCTGGCGCTGGCTGGCCGGCGGCTGGACCGATGCGCTGCTGGGGGCCGCGGCGGGACTTCTGCTCAGTCTCGGGCTGCGCTGGGTTTTCCTGCGCTGGCGGGGTGTCGACGCGCTCGGGCTGGGCGACGTCAAATTTCTCGGAGTGGCCGGTATTTACCTGGGCGTAACCGATTTAGCCCATTATCTGGTGCTGGCCGGGCTGTGCGGCATCGTTTTCGGCCTGGCCTGGCGGCGAGTGGGGCGCGGGGAGGCGTTTCCCTTCGGTCCCGCCTTGTGCGCAGCACTTGCGGTGGAATTGTGGATCAAAGCACCCTTAGTGGCCGAAATAGTTGTTGCCCACTAGGCATTGCGGTATTTTATTAAAATTCTCGGGGGAAATTGGTCGATGGGCAAGCTGGGGTATGCCGGTTCGAGGCTGGGGCGGTTCGCTATGGCCGCGCCCTTGCTTGCTCTTCTGGTCGCCTGTCAGGTCCATGACCCCGACCATGCCAAGTCCCATGATGATTACGAGGCGCTGACCAGCCGCAAGCCGCCGGCACCTGCGGTGCCCGAGGCGCCGCCGCCGATTCCCCCGCTGCAGCCGATCCTGGCCGCGCCGCCGCCGCCCGGCGCGGCGCAGCGCCTGGTCTCCATTTCGGTGACCGACCCCAACGTACCCGTGCGCGACGTGCTGGTGGAGCTGACCCGCAAGGTCGGCGTCGATCTCGATCTCGACGCCGCGGTCAGCGGCGGCGTCATCATCACCGCCCGCGACCGTCCCTTCGAGGAGGTGCTGGCGCGCATCTGCGATCTCGACAAGCTGCGCTACAGCTTCAAGGACAATGTGGTGAAGGTCGAGCCCGACGACATGTATTACCAGATCTATCATCTGGACATGCTGAACACGGCGCGAACGCTCACCACCGATCTTGCCAACAGCCTCAGCATCAGTACCCTGATCCAGGGGGCCGGCACCTCAGGCGGCGCGGGGAACCAGTCCTCCTCCGAGATCAAGGGCACTTCCAATCTCGACGCCTGGAAGGATGTCGAGGACAACGTCAAGACTATCCTGGCCAATTCCGCGCCGCGTGTGGCCGGCGCGACGCCTGCCCCAGCCTCCGCGCCTGTCCTGGCGCCGCCCGCTGCTGCGGCGCCGGCCGCTGCACAGGCAGGGACCGGGGGAAGCGGACCGGCGGCCCAGGCCGCCAATTACGCGGCCCAGACCGCCGCCGCGGTCGGCGGCGCCGGATCGACGGCCCCTGGCAGCTCCGCCCCGGCACCGGCCGCGGAACCGGCGCCCGCCGCAGCGCCGGCCGCTGACGCGGCGGGCCAGACCGCCCATTACAGCGTCAATCGCCAGGCCGGCATTCTGTCGATCTACGGCACCAGCAAGCAGCAGAAGCTGATCCAGGCCTATCTCGACAAGGTGGTCGCCAAGATCGGCGCCCAGGTGCTGATCGAGGCCAAGGTGGTCGAGATCGCCCTCAACGACCAGTACAATACCGGCGTCGATTGGCAGGCGTTGCGCAAGAACCTCAAAGGCACCAGCTTCGGGGTCAGTAATATGACCCCGAACACCAGTCCCGCCACCGCTCTTCCCGTGCTGGGCGGGACGCCAACCAGCCCTTTCGGCACCTTCGGCATCAATGCCGGCTTCACGTCGTTCGGCGGTGACCTTTCCGCCATGATCAATCTGGTGAAGGTCTATGGCGACGTCCGCACCCTGTCGAGCCCGCGGCTGACGGTGATGAACAACCAGCCGGCGACGCTCAAGGTGGCGCAGAACCATGTCTATTTCAAATTACAGGCGACGGTGACCTCCACCCCCGCGTCGACCGGCAGCGCCGCCTCGCAGACCGCCACCTACAACAGCCAGCTGCAGACCCTGCCGATCGGACTGGTGATGACGGTGCAGCCTTCCATCGACGCCGAACGTGGGCAGGTCACGCTCGGGCTACGGCCCAGCGTCACCGCGTGGCCCGGCACGACCGTCTCCGATCCCGCCGTCGCGCTCAGCATC
>Ga0213872_10000640_pt1 | contig 26458 bp, 20 predicted proteins | sample VelepicomBERX_R2_FD_160071 | JGI IMG/M metagenome (GOLD analysis project Ga0213872, IMG submission 160071) | Rhizosphere microbial communities from Vellozia epidendroides in rupestrian grasslands, the National Park of Serra do Cipo, Brazil - RX_R2 | ecosystem: Host-associated > Plants > Roots >...
GCAAAATGGAAGGTTTCCCACAGACGCTGAAGCGCCTGCCACCCGCCGCTTTGGTCGAGACCTACACGGTTTCCGGGCCAGGAGGGCGCACAATGAGCTGGAAAGATCACGCCGGACTCTATAGCAACTACTACAACAGCGACCTGATATGGGTTTGGGGAACAGGCGAGTGGAACCACTACGAACTGTGGCGCTTCGAGTAGCGAGGCGAATCTGACAAACGAGCTTATTGTTTTGGCTCCCCCCACCGAATAAGATGAAAGCCTTTCTACCGCGCTCTATGGCCGGACTACAGCTTTCAACGACCACCCTAAAGGTAAAAGACCCGCAACAAAGGCTTGCCCTGATGTGTTCTCTGCCTGCGCTGATACTGTCCGCAGCCTGCCTTCTACCGTATTTAAATAAAGCGTTCACGATTGATGACCCATTCTTTCTGCTTCAAGCGCAACAGATACTGAAGGCGCCGCTCCATCCGACAGCGATGAGAATCTGTTGGATGGTAGATAACAAATGCGGTCCGGTGGGCAAAGATTATCCTAACAACCTATTCATGTCCTACTATCTGGTACCGGCATTGGCTCTTGGGGGCCAAGAATGGCTGGTTCACACAGTACAACTCCTGACACTGTGGTTGGGTATTGTGGCTACAGTCTCGCTGGCTTTACGTTTCGGCATGAGTACCTTTGGCGCCTGCGCTGCGGGTTTGATTTTGGCGGCGACACCCCCAGTAATAGCAATGACGAGCACGGCCATGCCCGATGTATTGGCAATGTCACTCGGAGCAATTGGTATCGAACGTCTGTGGGCTTGGAAGCAGGAGCATCGCTTCATTCAGGGCATCTTCGCGGCGCTGGCTCTGGGACTGGCTCCATTTACTCGGATGCATCTGTTCCTGTTGTGGCCGATCGCTGCGCTCCTGCTGCGTGATAACACACGCATTCTGGACGTGCGGAGTTGGTGGGCTACAAAAAACCGGTATTGGCCAATCATCGCGGCTGTCGCTGTGTGGATTGCTGCCCTTGCACTTACCGGAGACCGCCGCAGCTCCGGTGGCCTCGGCTTTGCTTCTTGGTTGTTTCCGCAATTTATGTATCGCAACTTCCGCTCCTACCTGATCGAATGGGTAGCTGCAATGCCGCTGGGACTGACATGGCTGGTCTTCCGGAATCGGAGGATAAATCGGTGGTTTTTGATTGCTGCAGGTGCGATCATGCTATGGAAAATGTGGAGCGACGCCTGGCCAGGTGTGTGGAAACCACTCTTTGCGCTTGTCGGTGCCCTCGTGCTCACCGATATTTTGGTATGGAGCGTTGCTAGCCGCGAGCTCCGGCGGATTGCGTTAGCGCTGTGGCTGCTAATTCCGCTTTCGGCGTTACCCTACTTACATCTGCCGGTTAAGTATCTTGTCCCTTGCGCTCCCGCGATGGCACTCCTGATTGCGGATATATTGCAGCCTATGCGCTGGCGCACGGCCGCACTCGGAGGGATCGCCGCGGCCGGAGTTGTTTGGGCAAGCATGGTGTTGCACGCTGACGCCAAGTTTGCAGAGATGGGGCGCGTGGCCGCAGCACGCCTAATCGTGCCCCAGGTAGCAGCCGGCCACCGGGTGTGGTTTGCGAGTCAGTGGGGGTTCTATTGGTACGCATTGAAGGCCGGTGCCAAACCCCTTTGGACCAATCAGGTGCCTGCGCCGGGCGACTACCTGGCCAGAGGCGAAATGGAAGGGTATCCACAGACACTGAAGCGGCTACCACCCGCCGTTTTGGTCGAGACCTACACGGTTGCCGGGCCAGGAGGGCGCACAATGAGCTGGAAAGATCACGCCGGACTCTATAGCAACTACTACAGCAGCGACCTGATGTGGGCTTGGGGAACAGGCGAGTGGAACCATTACGAACTCTGGCGCTTCGAGTAGCGAGGCGAATCTGACAAACGAGCTTATTGTTTGGGCTCTCCCCACGAATAAGATGAAAGCCTTTCTACCGCGCTCTATGGCCGGACTACAGCTTTCAGATTCTGCGGAGATGAGTCTAAAGGTAAAAGATCAGTTACAGAAGCGTGTCCTGCCGAGTTCGCTGCCTGCGCTGATACTGTCCGCAGCCTGCCTTCTGCCGTATCTCTCTAAGCCGTTCACGATTGACGATCCTCTATTTCTGCAAGAAGCGCAACATATTCGCGTCTCGCCGCTGCATCCGATGCTGACCCAGATCTGCTGGAATATCGACAACTCGTGTGGCCCGCTTGCCGGGACTGCGCCAAACAATCTCCTGATGTCCTATCTTCTGGTACCGGTGGTGGCGAGCGGCGCCCACGAGTGGCTCGCTCACTTAATGCAAATCCTGATATTAGGAGCCGGCATCATAGCTACAGTTTCATTGGCGTTTCGGTTCGGCTTCAATACCTTTGGGGCATGCGCCGCCGGGTTGATTTTAGCGGCTAGCCCACCGGTATTGGCTATGGCAAGCACAGCCATGCCAGACGTGTTGGCGATGTCGCTGGGTGTGATCGGTGTTGAGCGGCTCATCGCCTGGAGGCAGCAAGGAAAATCCATCGATGGCGTTTTCTGCGCGCTGGCGCTGGGGCTGGCCGGCTTTGCGCGGTTGCATATGGTCCTGCTATGGGCCTGCTGCGTAGTGCTATTGCGGGACAATGGGCGAATTCTGAATGTAAAGGGCTGGCTCGCTCTGAAGACTCGCTGGTGGCCTCTCGCAGGCTCGGCTTTGATATGCGGGATTGCTCTCGTATTAACTCGCGAACCTGGATCTACGGCAGGCCCCAGTCAACATTGGGTGTCTGCATCTTTTGTCCGTTTGAATATTTGGTCATATTTTTTCTACTGGACTCTCGCCATGCCGCTTGGACTAGCTTGGCTGGTTCTGCGAAACCGCCGGATGAATTTGTTAGCTCTGGTTCCTTTCTGCGGTTTCGCTATCTGGAAGATTTTGACTCACCCATTCCCCAATGTGTGGAAGACGTTATGTTTTGCCCTTGGCGCCCTTGTTCTAGTGGACATTTTCTTGTGGGCCTTTCAAACGCTCGAGCAGCGGCGCCTGTTTTGCGCGCTTTGGCTGCTGATACCCCTGGCCGCCCTCGAGTACGTACACCTACCGGTGAAATATCTGGTCCCTTGTGCCCCTGCGGTGGCGCTGTTGGTGGTGGATGTATTGCAGACTGCTCGTTGGCGCAACGCCACTCTCGGGGTAATTGTGGCAGCCGAAGTGATTTGGGGAAGCATGGTGCTGCAGGCAGATGCAAAATTCGCGGAAATGGGGCGGGATGCCGCTGCAAGGCTGATCAAGCCTCACGTAGCAGCCGGAGAGCGTGTGTGGTTCGCTAGCCAGTGGGGCTTCCAGTGGTACGCATTGAAGGCCGGCGCCAGACCTCTTTGGACCAACCAGATGCCGGCACGGGGCGACTACCTGGCCAGAGGTGAAATTGAAGGTTATACCGAGACGCTCAAGCGGTTGCCGCCTGCAACGTTGGTGGAGACCTATACTGTCGCCGGCCCGGGCGGGCGTACGATGAGTCGCAAGGATAATGCCGGCTTATACAGTAACGCATCGGGTCAGCTAATGTGGGCTTGGGGCACCGACACATGGAATCGGTACGAGCTGTGGCGGTTTCATTAACGCGGCCAACTCGCCTGGGAAGATCTTTATAACTTCTTGTCCCGTGTACTTACTTCTGAAAGGCGATTCCGGACCTCTATGAGAGGCGATCTAGACTGTGCTTTCGAGTGCCTGTACTGCAGCTCCGAGCGGTCAAGATGGGCCGGTTGCAGGGCTTCCGGGTCTTTCGAGGACCGATACAACGTAAAATCCTGAGCGGCGAAAATCGGAGTCATTGTCTGTTGAATCTCCGATAGCAGCTCATCGTGGCCACGCGAGACGGCTAAGCTCTTGAAGAAGCTGTAGACTTCTTGATTCACGAGGACGCATCCTTGCCTCTGCCGCCGAAGCTTGGGCAGGGTGTCCTTTTGAATTTCATCCGGCCATAAAAACGGCCACGTGTTGATTCGCTTTTCCTCAATGGGCGCAACCCCGCTCCATATCGAGAAACTGTACATACCAGGAAGTGTGAGTAGGACTCGGCAATTATGGTTTAGCTCGCCGACGACAAGGGTCAGTAGTGCAGCGTCGCGCGCCGGGAGCCGCAACCAGTACGCACCTGGAAGATTGACCGACTTGGTCCAGCGCCACTCTTCGAGGGACATCCGTGTCTTTATTTCAACAAACACAAACATGTAGAAGACCAGCACAATCCCCAAAGCAGTGGTAACGAAACCGGCCGTGCGCCGTAAAGAGACAGGCAAGCCTTTGAGAACCATGCCGTTCATACCGTCTGCCAACAGCACGGCGGCGGCAGTCATCGGCATCAGCGCCGCCCAGTCGACTTGCTCCCCGGCCATCGGAAAGAGTTGCAGACTGAAAAGAGCGGATAGCAAAGCAAGCAGGAGTCGGTTGGAATGCGCGCGGGCGGGTAGGGGCGCCACATCGATAATCAGGAGCCACAAAAACAGCAGCGATCCTGTCAACGCTATACGGTGATCGTAGTGGAACGCACATAGCAGACCGGCACCGACCGTAACCTTAAGTAATCCCAGCCAGGCGGGACGAACGTTGAACAGCCGCCACCAGCCGAACACTCCAGCCGCAGTAGCGAGACCGATTACGGAAATCAAGATGGATGATGTGCTGGACGCTTCCACAAATGGATTGTGATAGCTCCTCACGAACATCGCTGGTCCTGTCACCAGCCCTCTGAATAGGGCTCGAGGTGTTGTTCCATAGGTGAGGGTGAGTACCACACCAAAGCACAGACATATTCCCAGTCCGGCCGCCAACCGTCTGAGATTCACGAGAGAAGGCTGGTGTTTAGTAGGCTGCTTCATCGCAACGCCGAGAGTGATGCCGAGAGAGGCAAGGTACACCGCGGCAAAGTATTTTTCCGAACGCGTTGAATTCGCCAAGAGCAGCGCGATACCCAATCCCGCGGCTGCCGTGATCAGTAGTCCACAAGCTAATGTTCGGCGCCGTCCCTCCAGATGTAAGCTCACCGCTAGTGCCACGCTAATGAAAACAAAAATCCCGATATTGACTTTAAAAAGGATGATTGTTCCGATGATGGCCCCGGTCCAGAATGCGTGCCAGCCATAGCTTGCCTGCGTTACCCAATCCAACCCCGACCATAACAACACCGCGACCGCCAAAATGATCCAGAGTTGTGGGTGTCCGACGCCTTTAGCGAGGCCCTTCAAATGGAAACCTACCAGTAGGAACATTGCGACCGACACCATAAATCGATCTGTCCAGCGCCACACGACTCCTGCCAAGAGCGCCGCAATCATAATCCACACCGGCAATTCAATCCAGCGGAGGGCGTCGTGCGTTATATTGGCGGCGTTGAAACCTGCGAGTAAAGCCGCACTGAAGAAAGTCCAAGGACCGTATATTGTAAACACCTGGTCGTACAGAATACGGCCTGAGAGGAAATCACGATATGCCTGTAGAAAATAACCTTCGTCGTCCCACGGTACGAACGTAGTAAACAGTTGCGCGAAGGCAAACATGCCAATCAGACAGACGGCAGCCAGCACGACTGCCCATCTACAAACATAGCGATCGCGTAAGACTGTTCTACTGCTCCACTGGATCACATTGAGGAGAATATTGCTTCCCATAGATCAGCCATTCCCCGCTTCGTCCACAGCAACTATATTTCTGTTTATCAAGAGTGCTGACAAAAGGAGAATGAACGAAACCAAGGACCTTGGTTACAACTGCTGGTCGAGTCAGCGACACTTCATCTGATGATCGACATAGCGCAGTTTCTTTGAATCGCCGGCAGGCTACAGCGTTTCGAAATTTTTTCAGCCTGACAGCCGGAATCCGTTACTTCTGACAGACGATTTTGGGCTCCCCCGGGTGCGCTTGATGCTTGGCGTTCGATCCCGTTCTGGCAGTAGGCTTCGATATTTCCTCGCGTCCTACTTGGCGGCGAAGGACTGAGCATCGCATTGTTGCCGGTCGCGTCCACCTCTGCAGGGTGTCATGCAGCGACACCCCTTCCTTGTTTAACAGCCCCAAAGGGAATAGCGCGAACCAGCCTGCATGGTAGCATCGAGCCATGAGAGCGAGGTTGCTACCGGGGGCTTCTACTTGCTCGGGCTCCTGACGAGAGTATTGGTCGCGTTCCAGGACTTTTTGTTCCTCTCTGGCCGAGCGTTTGCCAACCTCTTTCGACGTCCGCACTATTATGACGATGTCGCTCTCCAGATGGATATTATCGGCGTCGGCAGCCTGTCCATCGTAATCCTTGTGGGTGCTTTCAGTGGAGCGATCATCGCCCTTCAGATGGCTCGCGCCCTCAACACGTACGGTGCCGCCAGCCAGGTGGGCACCATCGTATCTCTCACGCTGGTTCGCGAACTTGGCCCGGTTTTGACCGCCATCATTGTTGCGGGACGCAATGCGTCGGGCATTGCCAGCGAACTCGGCTCCATGAAAGTGACCGAGCAGATTGACGCGATGCGCGCCTTGGGCACAGATCCGGTCCAAAAGCTGGTAACGCCCCGGTTGACCGCGACAGCGGTCATGCTGCCTTGTCTCACCGTCATCGCGGATGCCGTCGGCTCCGTCGGCGCCTACCTCGTATCCGTCCCGCTCCTCCATATCATCCCCACCGAGCAGTATTGGAGTACGTTCTGGCGCGCGCTGGTCGTGAACGATCTTGCCCAGGGGCTTGGAAAGCCGTTCGTCTTCGGCATGATCATTGCAATGGTCGGCTGCCACTATGGTCTTCGGACCACTGGCGGAACACAGGGAGTTGGTCGGGCCACGACTCAGGCCGTCGTGGTGTCTTCCATTTGGATTTTCGTGGTGACGTTCTTCTTTGACAAGATTTTTGTAAACCTGTCGTGAGCATGGAGGGCATGGCGGAGCAACCGATCCTCGCGTTCCGGGACGTGAATCTGCAGTATGGAGACACGTGGGCATTGAGGAATGTCTCCCTCGTTTTGCGGCCCGGCGAGACACGGATTATTTTGGGCGCGGCCGGAAGCGGCAAAACCTGCCTCTTGAAGGCCGCAATTGGCTTGGTTCACGTTGATGGCGGTGAAATCAGCCTGTTCGGAGAAGACGTCACGCGAGACAGGGAGACCGACTTATTTGCATTGCGCAGCCGCGCCGGCTTCGTGTTTCAGGAAGGCGGACTCTTCGATTCCTTGTCAGTCGGGGAAAATGTCGAATATCCGCTGCTGAACCAGCGACTCAGTGGGCATCAGAATAACAGCGGTTCGGAGCGAAGCATTGAAGATCGGGTTCGGGAGGCATTGCGCTTCGTGGAACTCGAGCGAACCTTCGACAAGTTCCCAAGCGAAATCTCGGGCGGTATGCGCCGCCGGGTCGGAATCGCCCGCGCCATCGTGACCGAGCCGCCGCTGGTCTTGTATGACTCGCCCACAGCCGGGCTTGACCCTATTACGGCAAACACCATCATGGCGCTGATTGCGAAGGAACGGGACGTGCGGAACAGCGCGTCGCTCATCGTCACACATCGCTATCAGGATGGCGAGATCATGGACAAGTTCTTTTACGACGCGGCACGGCAGGAATTAGTGCCCCTGGGCGAATGCGCCGACACCGATCCAAAGCGCAATCGCACCAGGTTCATAGTGATGAAAGAGGGGCAGGTGGTGTTTTTCGGCACTCGCCTCGAACTAGAAGCCTGCGATGATCTGTATGTGAAGCGGTTTGTCCATCACGAGGACTAGTTATGCCCAGCAAAGAAAAAGTGAGTCTTGCGCAGTTGAGAGTCGGAGTCCTGGGCATCGTCGCCCTGTCCTGCATTGGCCTCATCATCTTTCTGCTCACCGGCAACACGAAATGGTTTGAGAAAGAAGTGCCGCTGAGGGTCTATATTTCCGACGCAGCCGGCCTGACGGCGGGGTCGCCGGTGCGTATCAATGGCATTCAGGCCGGCAAGGTGGACAATGTGACGCTTTCGGGCGACAGAAACCCTCAGCGTGTCATCAGGATCGATTTCGACGTGGACGAGCCGATGCTGAAACAGATTCCGGAGGACTCGATCGCCTCGATTTCCTCCGACAATTTGCTGGGCAGCACGAAATTCCTGCAGATAACCAAAGGCATAAGCGCTGAGACCGTCAGACCCGGCACCACATTGAAGGCACAGGATACCCAGCAGTTCAACGATCTTGTGGCCCGGGGATTCAATGTTCTCGATTCCATGCAAGGAGTGTTGGGAAAGGTTCAGAACATCGTTGGCCAGGTAGAGAGCGGCGAGGGAACCATCGGCAAACTCCTGGTCGACGATAGGCTCTACAACACTCTGGAGGCAACAGTTTCTCAAGTGCAGCAACTGGCCACCACGCTCAATTCCAGAACCGGTACCATCGGCATGCTGGCAAACGACCCCACGCTTTACAACCAGGCGCTGACCATGGTCGGCCGCATCGACACCCTGACGCAGGGCCTACAGGAGGGGCAGGGCACGGCAGGCATGCTGTTGAAAGATCCAAAGCTGTACAACGATATGCATGCTTCGCTCAATCAGCTGAACACAATCCTTACCAATCTGAACGAGGGTAAGGGCACAGCCGGGCAGCTCTTGAAAGACGACAAGATTGCGAAACAGCTCTCTGGGACTCTGCAAAGGGTCGATACAACGCTCGATAAGATGAATTCGGGTCAGGGGACGCTCGGGCAGTTGCTTGTCAACCCTGCCTTGTATGACGAATTGACCGGCACGACCCGCGAGTTGCACGACCTTTTAAGAGATTTTCGGGCCAATCCGAAGAAGTTCCTCCAGATTCGCCTGCACGTCTTCTAAGTTGAAGCAGCTAATCATTAATGCCGATGATTTCGGCTTTACGCGTGATGTGAACGCCGGCGTTGTACATGCACATCGCGAGGGTGTGCTCACTTCCACCACGCTGATGGCGAACGGCGATGCGTTTGACGATGCGGTTCGTCTTGCACGCCTAACGCCCACGCTGGACATTGGCTGCCATCTGGTTCTGGTTCAGGGCAGCTCATTGCTCACAGGAAAGCCCTATCCGGAGAAGCTGGCGGGAACGTACAAGGCTCTGCTTACCGGTGAATTGGATCCCTATGCCGAGCTTCTGCCGCAGGTCAAAAAGATCGTTGCCGCGGGAATCCGCCCCACCCATCTCGATTCGCATAAGCACACCCATATCGTTCCAGTCGTGTTTCGGGCAGTGATACGCCTGGCGCACGAGTTCGGAATTCCGTTTGTGCGCCTGCCGCTGGATGCGAGCGTGCGCTTTGCTGCCCTGCCTTGCGCCGCAGGTAAGCGTTTCTATCGCGGGCTGGCGCGCAAGTGTAACGTCCGGATGACCGATCACTTCCTCGGCTTCAGACTGACGGGCTCGCTGACAGAAGAAACGTTCGCGGCTTCTATCGAGCAGTTACAAGAGGGAATGACGGAATTCATGTGCCACCCTGGATTTCACGGGCCGGAGTTGCAGGCGTCTGCGACGCGTTTGAAGGAGTCGCGCGTGCGAGAACTGGAGGCTCTCACCTCGCCGCGAATTCGTCGGCTTATGGACGAACGCGGAGTCCGCTTGAGCCGTTTTCGTTAGCCGAGTAAACCACGCGGCCATCGAAGATGGTCAGCAGGACTTTCGTATCGGCGATTTTGACAGGATCGATCGCGAAGATGTCGTCGGAAAGAACAACAAAGTCGCCCAGCTTCCCGTTTTCGATGGACCCCTTGATTCTTTCGTCGAAGCTGGCGTACGCGGACCCCATCGTATATGCTCGGACGGCTTCCGCGACCGTGATCTTCTGTTCTGCAATCCAGCCCTCAGGATGCTTATCGTCGAGTGTGCGCCGCGTCGCGGCAGCATAGATTCCCATGATCGCGCTCATCGGCGCCACATCCCAATCGGATCCAAATGCAAGGATTGCTCCGGAATCCAGCAATGACCGGAAGGCATATGTGGTTTTGGCCCGCTCCGGTCCGATACGCTTCTCGGCCCAGCGCCCGTCGTCGATGCAGTGGTAAGGCTGCATGGAGGCGATAACGTGCAGCCGGGCGAACCGCGGGATATCGGCCGGAAGCAGGTGCTGTGCATGCTCGATGCGAAACCGCCGGTCGCGTTGGCCATGCTCCTGCTCCACGCGCTCATAGAAACCGAGAATTGTGTGGTTCGCCTTGTCGCCGATGGCGTGAATCGCCACCTGCAGGCCGGCGGCATCGGCGTGTTCGATATTGGCGAACATCTGGTCGGGATTTGCAAGCTCCGCACTGGGAATGCCGCTGGTCTTAGGCGCGTCCAGATAAGGCTGGAAAAACAGAGCAGTGGTGGATCCGAGCGATCCATCCGCAAAGCCCTTTAATCCGCCGATGTGGAGATATTCGTTACCGAAATCTGACTGCAAACCTACCTCAGCCAGGCGCTTCCATGACATCAGCGGTTGATGGCCGGAAATGCGAACCGTCAATTCGCCGTGATGCACCATATCCTGGTACACCCGGAAGACGTCCGGCGTGGCCGACATATCCTGCACGCTCGTAACACCCTGCGCATTCGCGTACGACTGGGCCGCCTTGACGGCAGTCCGGATCTGCTCGGCCGTGGGTGGAGGAATCACCTTGTAAATCAGTTCCTGCGCCGCGTCCTTGAGAATGCCGGTGGGATTCCCATCCGCATCACGAACAATGACGCCGCCTGGGACATCCTTCGTGTCATGATCGATGCCGGCAAGTTTGAGCGCCACGGCGTTCGCCAGCGACATGTGCCCATCCAATCGATTCACGAAGACGGGCCAATCCTTGGTCACCGGGTCGATTAATTGATGGACCGGCAGTGTGGCAGGCGTCCAGTTCTCGTGATCCCAATTTCCACCGACGATCCATTGACCTTTCGGGGTGTGGCTGGCGAATTCGGCCAGTATGTTGCGAAACTCTTCCTGACTCTTCGCATAGCGCAGTTGGGGGCCGGCCAGACTTGCGCCGCCTTCGAAGAAATGAACGTGTGCGTCATCGAAGCCCGGCAACACGCGCTTGCCTCGCAGGTCAATCACCTGCGCGCCGGTCCGCTCCAACTTCAGGATTTCGGCTGAGCTTCCGACCGCGATGATACGATTCCCGCTAACCGCTACCGCTTCCGCCTCGGGCTGCTTCGGATTTGCGGTCCAGATTTTTCCATTCACCAGCAGCAAGGTTGCCCCCGCCTGCGCTCCGAGAGGGAGCGCTGCAACGAGCGCGATGGCAGCGAATCGGAGCAGTTTCATGTTCATGCCGGCGCCGCGGCGTAGTCGAACCCGACGTATTGCACTTCTTCCTCGAGTTCAATACCGAAACGATCCCGTACCCGCTGCTTTAATTCCTGAATAATCGAGACGAGATCGGCCGCGCTCCCTGAACCGTCGTTATAGATCAGATTGGCGTGATATGTCGCCACCTGAATATCACCGCGCCTCAACCCTTTTCCGCCGGCTTGCTCCAGGAACCAGGCTGACGGTATCTTGCCCTCGCGAATAACCTTAGCCGGAATTTCTGCTACTACTTCGGCTGGCAGATTAACTGCGAGGAAATTCTTGAAGATGCTGCCCGCGCATTTCATCATGGGTGGGTACTTGGCATCGCGAATGGTGCGGATTTCGGCGGCTGTTTTTGCCAGTTCCTCAGTGTTTGCGGATTCAAATTCGAGATCGGCAGAAAGAATAATCCAGTCCTTTCGCTCCTTGAAAACGCTCTCGCGGTAGCGGAACTGGCAGTCTTCGTTTCTGAATGACACGATGCGGTCGCCATCGAACAACCGCACCTGCCGTATCCGCTCCTGGATGGAGTGCCCGTAGGCGCCTGCATTGCCATAGACGGCGCCGCCAAGATATCCCGGAATGCCGGTCATGGTCTCCATGCCTTTGAGACCCCAAGCAATACTCCGGTCAACTACATCCTGGAGTATGGCGCCGGCCTCCGCGCGGAACATGTATCCATTCCGCGCAATCCGCGCACCCGCATAGCGAAGAACAATGCCCTCAAACCCGGTATCCGATACCACCAGGTTCGTGCCGCCGCCGATCACCATGCGGGGCAGCGCGAGATCCTGGGCAACCTGGATCGCCTCCACAAACGCTTGCTCGTGGGTCGTATCGCAGAGAATTGAGGCCGGACCTCCGATGCCGAACCGTGTGTACTGAAAAAGTGGAGCATCCTCCAGAACAACCAGTTCCGGAATAGCAGCCAGGCGCTTGAAGGCCGCTGAAGAAACAGGCATTGTCACGATTATAGGTTGCCGCTTGGTTTCATCCTTTGGATTGGCCGGCCAACCGGTCCAGCGCTGCGCCGCTGAGGCGGTAGACGGTCCAGTCCTCGAGCGGAACCGCTCCCAGGCCCTTGTAAAAATCAATAGCCGGTTGATTCCAATCGAGTACCGCCCAGTTCAGGCGGCCGCAGCCTCGCTCTACGGCGAGCTTTGCCAAATGGATAAGCAACGCTTTGCCGATCCCTTTGCCGCGATGCTCCGGTTCGACGAACAGATCCTCCAGGTAGATTCCCGGTCGGCCAAGAAACGTCGAAAAATTATGAAAGAAAAGCGCGAATCCTGCCGGAATCCCCTTCGTGTAGGCAATCAGCACCTCCGCCGCCGGGTGCGGGCCAAAAAGCCACTGCCGGAGCGTACCCTCGTCCGTAACTGCCTCATGCAGCAGCTTTTCGTATTCCGCCAGCTTTTTGATAAAGCCAAGAATCAAAGGGACATCCTGCTCTTGAGCCGGCAGGATCTCCAAATCTGCGGCCATCTGTAACATGTTCTGATACTATCGGTACTATCATCGGTGAACCAGCAGGTGCGGCGCACTGTGCTCTGTTTCCGCCATTTGCTGTGGCGACTGTGACCGAGTTTCTTACATGAAGTTTTTTTTGGATTCAGCCAACCTGGAAGAGCTGAAGAAAGCCGCAGAGTGGGGCATCATCGATGGTGTCACGACGAACCCTAGCCTCATCGCTAAGGAAGGTGTGCCGATGGAAGAGCAGATTCGCAAGATCTGCGACATCTTTGACGGCGACATCAGCGCGGAGGTGGTTTCCGATACAGCAGAGGAGATGGTGGAGGAAGGCCGGCGACTCGCCAGCATCCACTCCAATGTGGTTGTCAAGGTGCCCCTCGTCCAGGAAGGCATCAAAGCCGTTTCGAGACTCTCGAAAGAAGGCATCCGGACGAATGTCACGCTCTGCTTTAGCGCCGCCCAGGCATTATTGGCTGCCAAGGCAGGCGCGTATATCGTCAGTCCGTTCATCGGCCGGGTGGATGATCTGGGCTGGCCCGGCATGGACCTGATTCGCGATATCGTGACGATTTACAAAAACTACGGTTTCCAAACCCAGGTGCTTTCTGCTTCCGTCCGCGGCGCGCTGCACGTAGTGGAAGCGGCGAAGGCAGGCGCTCATATAACCACCCTTCCCTACAAGGTCATAGAGCAGTTGTTCCATCACCCGCTGACCGAAAAGGGCCTGGAACAGTTCCTTGCCGATTACCGCAAAGCCTTCGATCTGATTCCTGCTTAGTAGCCCTATTCCCGGCTCGTGCTGGCTCTCCTGAGCCGGTCGAGAATACCGGCCCATTCCGGTGTTTCAGGGGGTTTCTCCACGGCAATCCAGTCAAGCCCTTCCGCGTCTGCCTGGTGCAACACCGAATAAAGCGACGCAGCGTAGGCATCGCGGTCTTGGGGCATCGACAGCACGCGCCCCCGGCCGGATGGCTTGGGTGCGCCGAATTCCAGTACATAGAAGGGAGTGCGCGGTGCGTAGTGGCGCGGATGCTGCCCCGGCGATTCAGCCCCTTCTTTGATATGCGGAAGATCCACTTCCCGTTCCCATCGGACGCGCGTGACTGCCTCGAGCTCCGATTGAGAGATCATGCCTGGCCGCAGAATTGTCGGCTGGTCGCGCCTTAAGGAAACGACCGTTGACTCGATGCCGACTTGTGTTTGGCCGGCATCCAGAATCATTTCAATACGGTCCCCGAGCCCGGCTTGCACGTGCTCCGCGGTAGTCGGCGAAAGTTCAGTAAACCGGTTCGCGCTGGGCGCCGCGATCGGCACCCCTGCCCTGCGAATGAGGGCGAGCGCAACCGCATGCGCCGGCACACGCACGCCCACCGAGTCGAGTCCGGCGGTCACCAGATCGGGGACGATCGCTGCCTTTCGAATAACCATCGTCAAAGGACCGGGCCAAAAACACCGCGCCAGCTTATGGGCAAGCGGCGGCCACTCCGCAGTCACCGTTCGCGCCATTTCTTCATCGCTGACATGGACGATCAGCGGACTCGCGAACGGCCGCTCCTTTACTCCGAAGAGTCGTTTCACCGCCTCTTGATCGAGGGCGTTCACGCCCAGGCCGTAGACCGTCTCGGTGGGAAATGCGACCAACCCGCCCTGCCGGATGATGGTGGCTGCGCGGCGTATCGACTCGTCCGTAGCCTTATCGATCATGCACTCATTATTCGGGCAGATCTTCCTTGCTATCACCGGAAGTTTTCCCGGTTTTGCGCCAGACGAGATAGGCGTGGATCAGATTATCAATATCGCCATCCAGCACGCGATCCACGTCGCCGATGGCCAGTTTCGTCCGGTGATCCTTGATCAGGCGGTAGGGCGCAAGCACATAGCTGCGAATCTGGCTGCCGAAGTTGATTTCGAGCTTGCTGTCTTCGAGCTTCTGGTCTGCAGCCCGCTTCTTCTCAAGCTCATACTCGTAAAGCTTCGCTTTCAATTGCTTCAGCGCGCTCGCCCGGTTCTTGTGCTGTGAGCGCTCATTCTGGCACTGCACCACCAGCCCGGTAGGTAAGTGAGTGAAGCGGACGGCAGATTCTGTCCGGTTCACGTGCTGTCCGCCGGCGCCGCTCGCGCGGAAGACATCGACTTTCAGATCCTCGGGCTTGATCTCGATATTGATGTCGTCGTCGATTTGCGGATAAACAAAAACCGACGCGAACGAAGTATGCCGCCGTGCGTTGGCGTCGAACGGGGAAATGCGAACCAACCGGTGTACGCCAACTTCCGATTGCAACTGGCCGTAGACGTTCTCGCCGTTTATTTCGACCGTAGCGGACTTGATTCCGGCACCTTCGCCTTCAAGACGGTCCGTGATAACGGCTTCAAACTTGTGCCGCTCAGCCCAACGCAGGTACATGCGCAGGAGCATTTCCGCCCAGTCCTGACTCTCGGTTCCCCCAGCACCCGGGTGGATCGTAACGATGGCGTTGCGGGCATCATTCTCGCCGGAAAGAAGCATGCCGGTTTCGAGTTGGTCGAGCCTGTCCTGAAACGAACGAATCTCATTTTCCAGATCGCCGTTGACGTCCTCGCCCTCGCGCGCGAGCTCGAACAGTGCTTCGATATCGGCGGCGGCGGACGCTACAGACTTCGAGTTTTGAACCGCTTCTTCGAGCCGTTTGCGCTGCTGCATCACGCGCTGGCTCTTCTCGGGTTGGCTCCAGAAGTCCGGAGAGCCGATTTCGGCCTCTAACTTCTCCAGCTCTTTTTGCTTGACAGGCGCGTCAAAGATAGCTCCGCACAGCTTCACCTTGCTGCCGGAGCGTAACGTACTCTCTTTCTAGCTCTTCCAGGGTCATTCAATTTGTAGTTTACAGTGCCGCGGCTGCGTTCGGCCAATGAATGCGAAAACGATAAAAATGCCGCGTTTCGTTACAATAAAGTACGGATCTGGACATGAAGTTGAAGGCGCGCTCGCGTCTTAGGAATTCTGTACGCTCATCGCTCGCGCTCGCTTAAAGCCCAAAGAATCATCAAAATGCCGCAAGGAAATGACCCCACGTTGGGTATCAATAGCTGGTTAGAAGACGAACTCCTGCATCAATATCAATTCGATCGGAAGAGCGTTGATGAAGGGTGGACCCGCCTGTTCCAGGAATCGGGACAAAATGGCGGAACAGTAGCAAAGACGAACGGCGATCCGGCGGTTACGTCGCAGCCCGCCGGAGCTGCGGCCGCGATGGCGGTCGAAACGGCCCCGCCGGTGCCTGGTCGGGAGCCGGAGCAGCCACCGCTTCCTGAGAAGGAACCCCCGCAGCCCGCCCGTCAGGAACCGTCGCAACCACTCCCCGTTTCACAGCAAGCCACTCCTTCCCCCAGCGCTCCTTTCCCAACTGCCGCCACCCAGGCCCCAACTGCCGCCACCCAAGTCACCAAAGCGTCTTCCGCTCAGCCCGTAAAACACGACCAGGAAATCGGCCCCAGCGATCAACTCGTTCCGCTGCGCGGCGCTGCTGCACGCATCGCGGAGAACATGATTGCGAGTCTCTCGATTCCGGTTGCCACGTCGCAGCGGCAAATTCCGGTCCGTGTGATCGAAGAGAATCGCAACATCATCAACCGCCAGCGCGCATCGCAAGGCCGTGGCAAGCTCAGCTTCACGCATCTGATCGCTTGGGCGATCGTGAAGGCCGTTAAGTCGAATACCGCGCTGAATCATGCTTATGCGGAGAACGGCGGCGAGCCATTCCGGATGGTCCGCAATCACGTCAACATCGGTCTTGCAGTGGACGTTGCGGGCAAGGACGGTTCCCGTTCGCTCAAGGTGCCGAATATCAAGAATGCCGACGGCATGTCGTTCGCGCAGTTCGTTGCGGCCTACGACGACATCGTGGCGCGCGCTCGCACCAATAAGCTGCAGGTCTCGGACTTTGAAGGCACGACCATCTCGCTGACGAATCCCGGCACTGTCGGCACGCTCGGTTCGGTTCCCCGCCTGATGCCGGGCCAGGGGGCAATTATTGCGACCGGCGCCATCGACTATCCCGCAGAGTTTGCCGCTGCCAGCGAAGAAACGCGGGCTATGCTCGGCCTCAGCAAGGTGCTGATGATCACCTGCACGTATGATCACCGCATCATTCAGGGTGCCGAATCGGGCGCTTTCCTACAGAAGCTCCAGCAGCTTTTGCAGGGCGAAGACGGCTTCTACGATAGTGCCTTCCGCGACCTCAGGATTCCTTACATGCCGGTCCGCTGGCAGACCGACCAGCAGATCGCGCCCAACCGCTTCGCCGCCGTCAATACGGACGTCGCCAAAGAGGCCGCCGTTGTTCAGCTCATCAATTCGTATCGAATCCGCGGCCATCTGCTCGCGAATACGAACCCGCTTGGGAATGAGCCCGCTTATCATCCCGAACTCGATCCGTCATCATACGGCCTGACCATCTGGGATCTCGATCGGCCGTTCCTCGCCGGTGCGGTGAAGGCTCCCAGCGGGGCGATCGCGTCCTACATGCAACCCTATGAGACGCTGCGCGAAATTTTAGATCGCCTCCGTTCCACATACTCCGGTTCCATCGGCATCGAGTACATGCACATGCAGGATCCGGAGCAGAAACAATGGCTCCAGGACCGCATGGAATCGACCATGAACCTTTGGAAGCTGGACGACCAGGTGCGCCAGCGCATTCTGAACCGGCTGATCCAGGCTGAAGAGTTCGAGCATTTCCTGCAGAGCCGGTTCGTCGGCCAAAAGCGCTTCGGTCTCGAGGGACTGGAAACCACGATTATCGTGCTGGATGAGACTCTCGAACGGGGCGCCAATCAGAACGTTCACGAAGCCGTCATTGGTATGGCTCACCGCGGGCGCCTGAATGTGCTGGCCAACGTGGTCGGTAAGTCGATGGCGCAGGTGTTCTCGGAATTCGAAGGCGAGCCCGACCCACAGAGCGTGCAAGGGTCCGGCGACGTGAAGTATCATCTGGGCGCGAGCGGAATTCATCGCTCCAGTCAGGGCAAGGAAGTGCTCGTTTCGGTTGCCTTCAACCCCAGCCATCTGGAAGCGGTTGACCCCGTGGTCGAAGGTCTGGTTCGTCCCAAGCAGGATCGTCTGGGCGATGAAAAGCGCGAGCGCGTCATACCCATCCTGATTCACGGCGATGCCGCTTTTATCGGGCAAGGCGTGGTGGCGGAAACTCTGCAGCTTTCGCAGCTCGATGGATACAAGACCGGTGGCACCATTCACGTTGTCACAAACAACCAGATCGGCTTCACCACGAATCCGCTGGAAGGCCGCAGCAGCGTCTACTCCACTGACGTCGCACTCTCCGTGCAGGCGCCGATCTTTCATGTCAATGGGGACGACCCGGAGGCTTGTCTGCGTGTTGCACAGCTAGCCTACGACTACCGGCAGCAATTCAAGCGAGACGTAGTCATCGATGTGATCGGCTATCGCCGCCAGGGTCATAACGAAGCAGACGACCCGAGCTACACGCAGCCGGTGATGTACCGCAAAATCAAGAATACGCCGACGGTTGCAACTCAGTACTCCGAGCGGCTGGTTCGCGAGAAGTTCGTTTCGCAGGATCAGGTCGAAAGCCTGCGCGCCCAGGTGCGCGCGCGATTAAACGCGGTATACGACGAAGCGACGAAGAATCGCGAGCAGTTTGTCATCGAAGAGTTTGCGGTGGCGCCTGCCGAACAGATCGCCCAACCGATTCCGTCCACGGCGGCCGAGTACAACACGCTTGCCAAAGTAATCGAAGGTTGCACCACGCTGCCCGAAGACTTCAATCTGCATCCGAAGCTGAAGGGACTTCTGGAAAAGCGCCGGGAAGCCTTGCGCGGCGGCCCGATCGATTGGGGCTTTGCCGAAATGCTGGCCTTTGGCAGCCTGGTTGTTGAAGGAACACCGGTCCGCTTGAGCGGCGAAGATGTCTGTCGCGGCACATTTACCCAGCGCCATCTCGAATTCAGCGATTACGAGACCGGCCACGGCTATATCCCCCTCAAGCACCTCGATCCGAGGCAAGCAAAATTCGAAGTTGTCGATAGCCTTCTCAGCGAATTCGCAGTAATGGGCTTCGAATTCGGCTGCAGCGTGGCCGACCCGCTTACCCTGGTGATGTGGGAGGCGCAATTTGGCGATTTCGTTAACGGTGCGCAGATCATCATCGATCAGTTCGTAGTGTCGGCAGAGTCCAAATGGAACCAGCCGAGCGGGCTGGTTCTCCTGCTGCCGCACGGCCTGGAAGGCCAGGGTCCGGAGCACTCCAGCGCCCGCATCGAACGATTCCTGCAGCTCTGCGCCGAAGACAACATTCAGGTCTGCAACTGCACGACGCCGGCCCAATACTTTCACCTCCTGCGCCGCCAAATGTACGGCGGCAAAGACCGGCGTGGCATTCGCAAGCCGCTGATCGTTTTCACGCCGAAATTCTTGCTGCGCTACCCGAAGGCCGCATCCCGTCTGGAAGAGCTGACCAGCGGATCCTTCCAGGAAGTTATCGGCGATTCCACCTACGTAGGCAACAATGTCCGCCGGATACTGCTCTGTTCGGGAAAGGTCTACTACGATCTCGTAAACAAGCGCGAGGAGCTCGGCCGCGGCGATGTGGCGATCATCCGCCTCGAACAGCTTTATCCTTTCCCGTTGCAGCGCCTCACAGACATTCTGCGGCGCTACCCAGACACGGCAGAATTGTTTTGGGTTCAGGAAGAGCCCGAAAATATGGGTGCATGGTACTTCGTCGAAGAGCAGATGCAATCGATCATCAACCCCGGCGGAAGCGGCGGCCCGATTAAACGGAACCTGCGCTACGTAGGACGCCCCACCGCGGCCAGCCCTGCGGCCGGGGCTCACAAGGTGCATCACGACCAGCAGGAAACGCTGGTAAACGAAGCCTTCGCCGCCGCCCCGCTGGTGGTGCGGAAGGCGCGTCGTCTGGTTCGCAAAAAGCGCTAAATCGTGTTCTCACCCTTGAGGGCGGCTTCGATTGCATTGCACGCGGTTTGCAAGCCGTCCTCGGCCCTGATTCGCTCGCTTAGTTCCGCCGCGCGCTCGGCATAACAAGAGTTATCCAGTAATTCGCGCATAACTCCGATCACTTTTTCCGCGGTGTACTGGTTGCGGTTCACCCATCGCGCAACACCCAGTCGTTTCAGCCGTTCTGCATTGTCGGGCTGATCGTGCGACCACGGTACAACGAGCATCGGCCGCCCGGCTCGCAACGCCTGTGCGGTCGTACCGATGCCGCCCTGATGGACGGTCAGCGCAGCTCTTGGCAGCACTTTCGAGTAGGGAGCATAATCCGCTACAAAGACTGATTGTGGAAGTTCGTTTGGCAATTGCGCGCGCTCCTTCGCGCCTGCCAGGAGAACGGCCCGAACCCTCAGTTTGAGCGCCAACTTCAGGCTCTCGCGATAAAACGTCCCGGGATGCATCACCGCCGAAGAGCCAAGCGTAAAAACCACCGGAGGCGGACCTGTATCAAGAAAACGAGCCAGTTCGGCGGTCACCTGCTCGTCGGTGTGCGGCGAGTATCGCGCAAAGCCCTCTCCACGCCGGTCATAGAAAACGAACCCGGTGATGAGAACATTCTTTGGCCAGTCGGGTTGCGGGGAGGCGAATTGCCGCGAAAACAGCGCCAGCGTGCGGCAGGGCGAGAACGATCCCTCAAAGATGGGATTCTCAGCGGTCGATAATCCGAGCCGCTTGCGCAAGCGGAGCAGTGGTTCGCCCCATCGCCTCACGCGTGCCTTTCCCATTGCGAATAGGGCGACTCTGGCGCCGCGGCCCAGTCTGTACACATGTCTCAGCCATGCCGGCGGAAGCACAGGTGGGTCGTCAGCGGACAGAAAAATTGAGGGCTGCGGCACAACGCTGATCCACGGAAGTTTCAAAACCTCGGCCACAGTGGGACCTGCATACGCCGCCGGATGTGTGAGTAAGAGATCTGCTCCAGCACATCCTGCGGAAAGATCTTCGTAGGCCTGTTCCACACGGGGCATGAGGTAATCGCGAATCAAGTATTCGGGTCCTCGTAGTGGATGCCACACTTTTTCAATGATGTCCGGCCGTTCCAGCAGTTCTCCCACATCAGGGCGCACCGGGGAGAAACCGATGCCCTCCGCCTGTATCTTCGCGCGGTACACCTCTGACGTTGCAATAACCGGGTCATGATCGCGGCGGCGCAGTTCAATAGCAATCGCCAGATAGGGATGAAGGTCGCCGAAAGAGCCGAAGGTGTTCAGAACGATGCGCGCCACGGCTTCTACTATCATCCGTGCCGGGCAATGCTACTCGCCGATCGAATGAACATCCTGCACGGAGACCGCCTTCCCGCCCTCCGCAACGCTCTTTTGCGCGGCATCCATGAATGCGAACATCTCCAGCGTCACGCTGTTCGGCACCGGAGCGGTTTTCGTCTGCATGAAATGGACAATCTCTTGAACCAGCGGGACGTAACTGAATTTCATGTCCGGGTTCGCATTCAACTTTTGCCCCTTCAAAAACACCACCGCGCCATACTTTCCATACGGTCTTTGCAAATGTACCGTGCCTAGTCTGCCGTCGCTCCAGCGGCCGGTCACGATGTCGGCGTCGGGCGAAGAAATGCGACTGACTTCCGTGCAACCCGGTCCGAAGAGCGTATACAGCATCTCCACGCCGTGGATCCCGTACCAGGAGAGATCAAGCTGGTGATGCGGTTCCAGCGGACCGGGCGCCCACACGATGGCACCGGTCATATCGGGGCTTCGCATGTCCGCCACTGCGCTGTAGCGAAGCGAAGACGAACTGAACCATGGAATATTTTTCTGCTTCGCCAGATGTGCGATCTCGATGGCATCCGCCAGCGTTGATGCGAGCGGCTTATCAATGAACACCGGCTTTCCGCAGCTTGCGGCCTCGCGAAACTGCGCCAGATGCGGGCGCCCGTCTACACTCTCCAGCAGGATGCCATCCACCAGAGGGCATAAATCGCGTATCGTGCTGACAATTTCGACGCCCCATTTGTCGTGCAGCTCGTTGGCATACTGATCCGTGCGCTTCGCACTCTCCTCGATATCCGGGCTTCCGCCCTTGTAGGCTGCCACCACACGCGCGCCGCCGACGTGATCCGCGGCATTCGGGTCGTTCAGAACACTCGTAAATGCAGTTGCGTGGGAGGTATCGGTTCCGATGATTCCTAGCTTCAGATCCGCGGCTGCCAGCGGCCATACGGTAAACACAAAAAGCAAAAGCGTGAGCTTCATAGACGTGGAACCACCATATCGAACCGCCATGTCGAACCGGCGGTCTTCGATCGGCACACATGCAAGGTACGCCCGATGGTGGCAGGGAACTGCTCTTGCTTTGCCGCTTTTACACCCGCTTCGACAAATGCGACATCATCAGCGCGAGCGCTCCCGCACCCAGCGCCTGCACCACGGTAGGATGCTGCGCATAGAATTGGCTGGCCCGATCGACAATCGAGGGATCTTTTGTCTGGGCGTGCTCCGCTAGCTGTTGCACTGCCGACGCTGAAACTTGGTTCGCCTGCTCTGGCGTGACGTTCGGGTTGCGCAGCAATCCGGAAAACTGCTGCAGTAGTGGACCGCTCAAACTTCCTCCGCCCGCGCTGAGCAACTGACTCAATATGCCCGCGCGCTGCTGGCCGTCCGACTGATTGAAAAGCGTTGCCAGCATCTGCGGGAACGCAGGTGTCTGGTTTGACCGGAAGGCTTCCGCTATAGCATCTGCTAAATGGGGCTGGGGAGCCGCTTGCGAAACCTTCGCGAAGTCTCCCTGCGTATTCGCGGGTGGCGCGGACGCACTCGCGCCCGCGTAGGATTGCAGCACATTGACGAAGTCAGCTAGTGACATGACATTGTTCAGCTCGGGATCACGAGCTCCTGCCCGACTTGAATCTTGTTCGGATCACTCAGCTTATCCCGATTAGCCTCAAAAATACGGTTGTAATCGGTAGCCTTGCCATAGAATTGCTCGGCAATTTTCGAGAGAGTGTCGCCCGGTTTTACGGTATACGTGCGCGTGCTTGCGCTCGCACCGGCAGAGGCCGATGCAGCGGCAGCCTGCGTCTTTTGAGGTGCAAGGCTCGGATCTATCGTCAGATCACAGGTTAGATCGCTGTAAGCGGGGTCGGCAGCTTTGATCTGATTCCACACTTCGTTCTTGGCATCCTGGGAGGGCGCCGCTCCCTGGATAAACAATTTATTGTCTTGTACATGCAGGTGCGTCAGCCGAACACCCAGGCGCTGGATCGCATCCAATGCGGAGCGATACTTGTTCTTTAACTCATCCAAACGGTCCATATTCAACCTCCCGGCTGTGGATGACACCAGCGCGATTCCGTTGCTCTTTAAATGCACCGAGAGCACGCGCCCTATTTCACAAATTACGAGTGCCCGAGGATAGCGTGCGGCCTGTAAGGTTCTTCCAGGCACTTGATCTCTTCGTCGCTGAGTTTCAATGCGAGAGCATTCACGGCATCTTCGAGGTGATTCGGTTTGCTCGCGCCGATGATTGGCGCTGCGATGCCCGGCTTCGAGAGAATCCACGCCAGGGCTACCTGCATATTTGGCACCCCGCGCGCCTTCGCCACGTTGCTCACGCGGTCCGCAACAGCGAAGTCATCATCCTGGTAATACATTTGCATCGCGTAGTCATCTGTTTTTGCGCGCGTGGTCTCTCCGCCTTGCCTATTGCGATTGCCGGCGAGAAAACCGCGTGCCAGCGGCGACCACGGGATGATGCCGATGCCCTGACCGCGGCACAACGGTATCATCTCGCGCTCTTCTTCGCGATAGATGAGGTTGTAGTGATTCTGCATCGATACAAAGCGCGTCCAGTTGTGCAGATCGGCAATGTAAAGCGACTGTGCGAACTGCCAGGCATACATAGATGACGCCCCGACATAGCGCGCCTTCCCTGCTTTCACGACATCATGCAGCGCTTCGAGCGTCTCTTCGATGGGCGTGCTGTAGTCCCAGCGATGGATCTGATAGAGATCCACATAATCTGTGCCGAGCCGCCTCAGGCTGTGATCGATCTCAGTCATGACGGCTTTTCGGGAAAGCCCGCGGCCGTTAGGATCCTCCCGCATCGGGTTGAAGAGCTTGGTGGCGATTACAACCTCTTCACGGCTCGAAGAATCGCGAAGAGCACGCCCGAGAACTTCTTCGCTTGCACCGAGCGAATACATGTTGGCCGTATCGAAGAAATTGATGCCCGCCTCCAGAGCGCGTTTGATGAACGGCCGGCTGTCTTCCTCGTCTAGTACCCATTCGCGCCACTTCCTCGAGCCGTAAGTCATACAGCCCAGACACAGGCGCGACACTCTGAGCCCCGATTTCCCGAGGTTGACGTATTCCATACCCGGCATTATGACGCGCGGGGTTTCGAGACCGGGCTGCGTGTCACTCGACCGTGATGCTCCCCGAGTCGGCGCGAATAGTGACCTGCGGCCCTCCATTGTGGATTTTTCCCTCAACGTGATGCCGGGAGAAGCCGCTGCTGACAACCATTTCCGGAACCGAGATATGGCCGCTTTCCGCTTCGATACTGAGGTCGTATCCGCCGCCGGGCGCAAGCTTGACGGTGATGCCTCCGGAATCGGCCTTCGCGTGAATGGGCGCGGGATTTGTCTGAGCCAGCCGGATGCCACCCGAGTCGGTTCGTGCCTCAATGCTGCCCGACACACCGGTCGCTTCGATTCCGCCGGAGTCAACGTGGGCGGATACCGGGCCGTTGATGTTGCTGAGGTGGATACTTCCGGAGTCGGCGGCTGCGCGGACCTCGGATGCGATGTTGCGGATTTCGATTCCCCCTGAATCCGTGTGACAATCCGCCGGGCCACGTATACCTTCGACACGGATTCCTCCCGAGTCAGCGTGGGCGCGGAGCTGGGTATCAGAAGGCGTCTGGATCTCCAGACGCATAGAGACGTTTTTGAGCAGATCGCGATCATGAACGTACCCGATGCGCACGCGATTGCCGCTTTGTTCCACGGGCGGGTTACGCTCCAGTTCGCGAATGCGTGACTCCACATCGCTTGAATCAAACCAGCCGTGCTGCCCCTTGAGAATTGCATGCACCCGCAGAGTTCCGGAAGAGCCAGGTGTTACCGTAATTCCTCCCGAGTCTGTCTTGACGTCAAGATCAACTGGGCCGGAAACGGCGAGGGATCGGTCGAATGACCCTTCCGCCTGTGCTCCTGCCATGAGGCTGGCAGTCCAGACGAAGGGGACAAGAGTCAGGGCGAAAACTTTCATAGGTTTACTCCTCTCGGGGCGCTGCTGAGTCAATACGCAGATCGGCGCGCAATGTTCAAAGAAGTGTCGCGCGGACGGACTGGAAGCGTCCGAGAGTAGTTAGTCCGTCCACCGTTTGATTTTTGGGATCACACGGGCGAAAGACAATACATAAACATCGGCATATAGAACGGCAGTAAGGCCGGCAATAAAAAGGTTTTGTATGCCACTTAAAGTATTGCCTTCAATAGCTTAAGATAACAATAGATCGGCATTACAACCGGCATTTCATGACGCTTTGTCCAGCAATTGAACCAGTTCTGCCTGAGGACAGCCAACACGTTTTGGACGATATGGCCTTTGACCTCACGTCTTCCGCGAACGCTCTCGCGAGTCAGCTCAGCCCCGTTGTTCGAACAAGCGTCGGCGAATTGGTCCGGTCGATGAACTGCTACTACTCCAATTTAATTGAGGGTCACAATACGGTGCCGCGCGATATCGAGCGCGCGCTGGCGCACGAGTATGCGTCGGAACCAACGCGCCGGAACCTCCAGCTCGAAGCCGTCGCGCATGTCCAACTTCAGCGCAAGATCGACCTTGGCGCTGATCCTCCAGACGACCCTGTTTCGATCTCCTACATCCGATGGCTGCACCGCGAATTCTGCTCGCTATTGCCCCTAGAACTGCTCTGGGTTGAGAACCCCGATACGGGAGAAAGACTGTGCATCAGTCCCGGCGAGATTCGGACTCAAAGCGTCAAGATCGGATTCCATGTGCCTCCAAGCCCTGATGAGCTCGTCGCCTGTTTGGAACGATTTGAAGAAGCTTATTCCGGGGCACTGAGCAAGGTCCGGAGGGTGATCGCCGTCGCAGCGTCTCATCATCGGCTTTTGTGGATTCACCCGTTCCTCGATGGAAACGGTCGTGTCGCGCGACTCATGGCTCACGCCCTGCTTCGACGGCTGAACATTGGAAACAGTCTCTGGTCTGTGTCCCGAGGACTGGCCAGACACGTCTCCGAATACAAATCGCTGCTTATGGCGGCGGATAATCCTCGCCAAAATGATTACGACGGGCGCGGGAATCTCTCGGAACGGGCCCTCTTTGAGTTTTGCGTCTTCTTCCTTCGCGTTTGCATGGATCAGGTGCAATTCATGCAATCGCTTTTGGACCCGGGCAACCTGCTTCGCAGAATTGAACTCTTTTGCCGAGATGAAGTCGAAGCGGGACGCTTACCCAAGCTCGCGTATCAAGTCCTGCGCGAGGCCGTACTGCAAGGCGAAGTTGATCGCGGGCATGTCCCAAGCCTCATCGGCCTTCGAGAACGCGCCGCTCGTAACGTGACTGCTGCTTTGATAGCAAAAGGGCTTCTCACGTCCGAAACCCCTAAAGGGCCGCTCCGGCTTGCCTTTCCAACGGAGGCTGTCGAGCGGTGGTTCCCA
>Ga0213872_10000641_pt1 | contig 26449 bp, 24 predicted proteins | sample VelepicomBERX_R2_FD_160071 | JGI IMG/M metagenome (GOLD analysis project Ga0213872, IMG submission 160071) | Rhizosphere microbial communities from Vellozia epidendroides in rupestrian grasslands, the National Park of Serra do Cipo, Brazil - RX_R2 | ecosystem: Host-associated > Plants > Roots >...
CTGCTGCCCGAGCCGCATCTCGGTCGAAATGCGAGTCGCCGATCATCAACAACTGTGCGGGTTCGATGCCGAAGTGCTTGCAGGTTTCAACGAGCGGCAGCGGGTCGGGTTTCTTCTTGGGCAGGCTATCGCCGCCGAGTACCAGACTGAAAAATGGGCGGATGCCTGTTTGCTCCAGCACCGGCTCCGAAAAGCGAATGGGCTTGTTGGTGACGACCGCAAGGCCAATTCGCATCGCTTGCAAGGCTTCCAACCCTTCTAGCACCCCAGCGTAGGGGCGGGTGGTGTCGGCCAGCATCCGGTCGTAGTGCCGGGTAAAGGCATCCACACCGGCCCGGTGAGCAGCATCGTCCGCTTGGCCGTCGTGGCTGTCGGTCAAGGCGCGGTGTACGAGCTGCAGCATGCCGCCGCCGACAAAGCTCTCCAGCCGCTTGGCGTCGAGTGGCGCGAGGCCGAGTTCTGCGCGCATGGCATTGGCGGCGCCCGCCAAGTCGCCAATCGTATCGAGCAATGTGCCGTCAAGATCCAGCGCGACGGCACGGATCGGGTGTGGGTAGCGTTGTTTCATGCGAAGTCACGGATATTGAGAATGTCGCCAAAGGCTACGCTGTCGCTATGCAGAACGCCTACGAGTTTGGCTGCGGTCGCATCAGGCTTCGCCAATGCGCCTTGCGCGTGGTAGTCGTGGAACTGTGCCACGATGGGAAATTCTTCCGTCGAATGGCTACGGATGGCAGCCTGCATGCCGGTATCGATGATGCCCGGGGCGATGGATGCAATGCGGATGCCGTGCGAAAGCTGCGCCTGCTCGACACCGACGCAGCGCGAATACATATCGAGCCCTGCTTTGCTGGTGCAGTAGGCGCTCCAGCCTGGGTAGGCGTTGCGCCCCGCACCAGAGCTGATATTGAGGATGCGCTTGTCGGCCGCGTAGGACTGCAGGTACCGAATAAAGGCATTCGAGATCTGCAGTGCTGCGGTCAGGTTGATGGTCAGGCAGCGGCTCAGGCCCGCATCGTTATATTGACCGGCCAAGCCGACCGGCTCGACGGTACCGGCATTGTTGATCAGGTAAATACCATCCCATCGGCCTTTTGCGATCTCGCCGAACAAAGTATTCGCCAGATCGGTGACGCCTTCGGTATCAGCAAGGTCGATGGCGTGGAATTGATAGCCCTTGGCTGCGTCGCGCACTGCGGCAAGCTCGGGTGTCTCGCTGCGCGCGAGCGCATGGACGTATGCGCCTTGCGCGGTGATCTGTTTTGCAAGCGCCAATCCCAGGCCGCGATTGGCGCCGGTGATGATGTAGCAATTCATGGTGGATTCCTTGTTGAAGTCGTGGGCGACGCGTTGTGGCAGGCTTGCTTACGGTGTTGTGGCTAGCTTGCGCTGATAGGCGTACCGCAAGGTCGCAGTCACCGTCATCGCATCGGTAATGTCGCCGCGCATGACGAGATCGAGCACGTCTGAAAACGGCAGGCTGCGGTTGACCATGTCGGTCTCGCTGGCTTCAGGTGCGCGTGCGGCCGGCGATAGCTGGGTAGCGAGGAAGATGAATGCTTCTTCGTCGGTGACCGAGTTGGAAGGGTGCAGGCGGCACATGAGCTCCCAGTGCTCTGCCACCAGCCCAGCTTCCTCTTGTAGCTCACGCTGGGCGGCCTCAAGCGGTGTTTCATTGGGCTCTGCGCCGCCCTCGGGGAGCTCCCAAGAGACATAGCCGAGCGGGTAGCGATGTTGGCCGACAAGCGTCACATGGTCGTCGGCGTCGATTGCGAGCACACCTACCGATTTGCTCTTGAAGTGCACAAGCCCGTAGATGCCTTCCACACCGCCAGGGTTGACGACCTGGTGCTCGTCGAGCCGTATCCATGGGTTGTCATAGACGAGGCGGCTGGAGAGCGTTTTCCAGGGGGAATCGGGACGAGTCACGTTGGGTCGGTATCCTGCTGTGCCGGTGCCGCGTGCCAATCGGCGGGCGGCGAGATGACGGGCGCGCGTGCCCGGTCGAAATAGTGCGGCGACATGATTTGCACGCCGTAGCGGTTGAAGGTGTCTTGCACGCAGGCATTCAGCGCCGACTGGATATAGGGCAGGCGGGCGGGTAGGTTGGTGTAGGCGTTCAACTCGTAACGCACGTAGAAATCCTGTAGATCGGTCTGCAGGACGAATGGCGCTGGGTCAGGCAGTACGCCGTCGGTGCTGTTCGCAGCCTCGATCAACAGGGCTTGTACCTGACGCCATGGCGTGTCATAGCCGATCGTGACCGACGTCGTCACCAATGCGCCGCGATGTGCGCCACCGGATGAGAGATTGGTGACGTGGCCTTGCAGTACGACCGAGTTGGGCAGCGTGATTTCCTGATTGCGGATGGTCTGCAGCTTGGTCACCAACAGGGAGCGATTGACCACCACACCTTGTACGTCGCCGATACGGACGAGATCGCCCACCCGGTAAGCGCGCATATAGGTGAGGATGACGCCTGCGACGATATTGGACACTGCGCCGGACGAGCCTAGCGAGAGCAAAACGCCAAGGAAGAGCGACACGCCCTTGAAGGCTTCGGAGCCTGAGCCGGGGATATACGGATAGGCCACCATGATGGCGAAGATGATCAACAGAAAACTGACGATCTTGCGCGTCGGGCTCGCCCAGTCGGGATAGAAGCCGTCGATGCGCAGCCGGCCCTGTTCGATTTCGCTGAAAACATAGCGCAGGACACGCAACAGGGAGCGGGTGACGAACACCACGACGGCCAGGAACAACAGCTTCGGTAGGGCACTGCCGACACTGGCGGCGCCCTCACGTAATGGGTCGATCAACCAGTTGCCCAATTGTTGCGACAGGGTGCGTGTGGCGGGGAAGTACGCCAGCGTACGTGCCAAGGCGCTGTAGACGATCAAGAGCCAGGCCGCCCAGCCAATCAACTGCAGCGCGCCATCGAACAGATCAAGCAAGGCACGGGCGCGCAATACGCGGTGGCTGCCACGTTCCAATGCCCGCAATGGTTGGCGCGCACCGCGGTAGACCAGGGCCTTGATGCGCTTTTGCAGACGCTGCACGAGCCAGATCAAAAAGATGGCCACAAACCAAGTGGCGGTGGCGTAGGCCGCAGAGAGCAGCACTTTTTGCGTGGTGTGCTCAGCGCGGTAGCCGTCGAGCGCCTGGCCAAATGCTACCGCCTGTTGGCGGGCGAGATCCTCAATCGACTGATTGGCGGCGTGGGCATCGGCTGCGTAGACGGTACACAGGTAGTGCGTACCAGCCGTGATATCCAACCCCGTATCCGATTCGGCGACCTTGATCGAAGTGCTGGCTTCGCCGGCTTCCGCCGCTGCAAGCAGCCGTCGGCCGATCGCATCGGCACGGCTTGCTGCCGTATCCGCCTTGTACCCCAGCATCACATTGAATACCGGCCGCCCGTCGAGTGTGACAGGTTCCGCCAGGCAGGTTTGCCAGAGCAAAAGCGCAAGCGCGCACAGCAGTAGTCGAACCATGTAGAGGGCGTACGGGCGTGAAAGATGGCGCTATTATGCGAACGGAACAGTAAAGCGCCAAGGAGCCTGACGATGAGCGAGCAATATGAGCGTGGTTTGAAAGTACGTCGCGAGGTGATGGGCGATGCCTTTGTGGATAAGGCATTTGCCGATGCCGACGCATTTACCCGACCGATGCAGGACTTCGTCACCGAGTACGCCTGGGGCACAGTGTGGAATCGACCAGGACTTGATCGCAAAACCCGCAGCCTCATCACACTCGCCATGCTGGCCGCCATGGGGCGCTCGCAAGAGCTGAAAGGGCATGTACGCGGCGCAATCAATAATGGCGCGACCGTTGATGAGATCCGCGAAGTATTGATGCAAGCTGCAGTCTACGCTGGCGTGCCCCTGTGTATCGAAGCGATGCGCGCGGCGCGTGAAGTGATTGCCGAGATTGAGTCGAAATAGCCCGCCTACCCAGGGCCGGTTTGCGGGATAAACAGCGCAAGAATCGGGTGTGCGGGGAGTTTATCCCTACTTAAGATGGCGTCCATGGATACCGATCTCATTCTCAGCGACATTGCGTCGATTCCCGAGCGCGAACAGGCCTACGCCACCATTGCGGCGGCCTTGCAGTGGCTCACGGTTCGTGCCACCGATCAACCAAGCCTTGCAGAGCTTGCAGCCTATGTGGGTCTCTCTGAGTATCACCTGCAGCGGTTGTTCGCGCGATGGGCGGGCATCAGCCCAAAACGCTTTCTACAGTTTCTGGCCAAGGAGCGGGCACGCGCCGCGTTGCGGGCCGGGGAAGACGTGATGGGGGCGAGCTTTACCAGCGGTTTGTCCGGCCCTGGCCGGCTGCATGACCTCTTGGTCAGCTGCGAAGCGGTGACGCCGGGCGAGATGAGGGCATTGGGCGAAGGTCTGCAGCTACGCTACGGCAAAGCCGCCACGCCGTTTGGCGAAGCGTTCTTGGCGGTGAGCGAGCGAGGCATTGTGAAGCTTGCTTTCGTCGATGCCGACGACGATGCGCTTGGCACGTTGCGCCGCGATTGGCCGGCAGCGACCTTGCTTGCGGACGATGCAGCCGCTGCCGATTATGCCCGTCGTCTATTCAGCCAATACCAAACGCCCGAGCCTGTACATTTGTTCGTGAAGGGGACGCAATTTCAGGTCAAGGTCTGGGAAGCATTGCTGACGGTGCCAGAGGGACGTTTGACGACCTATGGGGACCTTGCGCGGCGCATCGGTCAGCCAACCGCAGCACGTGCAGTAGGGAGTGCCGTGGGTGCCAACCCGATTGCCTTGCTGATCCCTTGCCATCGCGTCATTCGCAACGATGGCGCGCTGGGCGGCTATCGCTGGGGCGAGTCGCGCAAGCAAGCGCTGATCTCGCTGGAGCTTGCGATGCACGCGCCGGAGCCCGTAAGCTGAGTGTGGCTTGGCTGCGCCAAACCTGACAAACAAATTCGGACTTGGCATGCGAACACGCGATATTGTCGAACTCTTGGTACTGGCGGCGTTCTGGGGTGCATCGTTCCTATTTATGCGCGTGGCGGCGCCTGAATTTGGCCCAGTTGCACTGATCTTCTTACGCGTACTGGTGGCTACTGTGGTGCTGATTCCAGTCGTCATGTCCAAGGGCGAGTTGGCGCAGGTGCGGGCGCGTTGGTTACCTTTGTTGGTCGTCGGCATGTTGAATTCTGCATTGCCGTTCACTTTCTTTGCATTTGCAACCCTGTCGCTGACGGCGGGCTTCACTTCGGTGCTCAATGCCACTGCGCCCCTTTGGAGTGCGGTGGTGGCCTTCGTGTGGTTGCATGCGGTGTTGCCGCGTACACGGGTATTTGGGCTGGTACTGGGTTTCGTCGGGGTGGCGATCCTGGTCTGGGGCAAGATCGGTTTCAAGGACGGCGGCTCGGGCTTGGCGGTCGTGGCAGCACTGGGGGCGACGTTTTGCTACGGCATCGCGGCCAACTTCACCAAAGAAAAGCTGGCGGGCGTATCGGCGCTCAGCATTACAGCCGGCAGCCAATTGGCGGCGTCCTTGGTACTTGCACCCCTTGCATACTGGTTTTGGCCCGCCCATACGCCGAGCCCCAATGCCTGGGTCGCCTGTCTGGCATTGGGTGTGATCTGCACCGCTGTGGCCTATCTGCTGTACTTTCGTTTGATCGCCCATGTCGGGGCCAGCCGAGCGATTGCGGTGACCTTCCTGATTCCCTTGTTCGCGATCTTGTGGGGCGGTGTGTTCCTCGGGGAGCAACTGACCATAAATATGATCGTCGGTGGCTTGGTGATCCTGGCCGGGACGGCGCTTTCACTGGGCTTGATCAGCCTGGGACGCTTGAGGCCAGCCTGAGTCTGAACGTTCAGCTTGTACCATTCAGGCAAATTGCTTGAGCAGATTGTCTGCTGCGCGCATCATCGCCTCCTCTTGAGAGAGGCATTCGACATGGAAGAGAACAAACGCGATCTGGAAGCCGGTATCCAGACTGACTTCACCAACCGCCTGAGCTACGGCGGCTACCTACAGCTTGATCAGTTGCTGAGTGCCCAAAAGCCGCTCGCAACGCCCGCCAACCAGGACGAAATGCTGTTCATTATCCAGCATCAAGTGTCCGAGCTCTGGATGAAGCTGCTGATCAATGAACTGCGTGCCGCTATCGGCTATGTGCAGCGCGACGATCTGGCGCCTTGCTTCAAGATCCTAGCGCGCGTGAAATTGATCCAGCAGCAATTATTCAATATGTGGGCGGTGCTGGAGACAATGACACCGTCTGAATACGGCACCTTTCGTCCCTCGCTTGGGCAGTCATCTGGCTTTCAGTCATTCCAGTACCGCACGCTGGAATTCCTCTTGGGTAACAAGCACGCAGGGCAGGCGGAAGTGTTCCGCTACGACCCGGCACTGTATGCCGAGATCCAGGCCGACCTGCGTGCGCCAAGCCTGTGGGACGAATTTCTGCGCCATCTCAAGCGTCAGGGATATGCGATCCCCGATGAGCGCGTCGAGCGCGACTTTACGGCACCTTATGCTGCGCATCCAGACGTTGTTGCAGTGCTCAAGACAGTCTACGAGAGCCCCACTGCGCACTGGAATGCCTATGAGATGGCCGAGAAGCTCGTCGACGTGGAAGAGGCCTTCCAGCTGTGGCGATTCCGCCACATGAAAACGGTCGAACGGGTGATCGGTTTCAAAACCGGGACGGGCGGTTCGTCAGGCGTTGCTTTTCTAAAACGCGCCTTGGATCTCACATTCTTCCCTGAGCTTTTCCAGGTACGGACGCATCTGGGCTGACCGCTTGGCCCGACTGCAGGGCCGTATGTAAGCAAATTATAAAATATGACAATGGCGAACTAGTTTCGGTTTAGCATGCATGAGCGGCCTCATTCTGGCGGTGTGTCAGTTGTGACGACATCCACATAACAAATCGGCCGCGAATGCGTCAGCCTGCGAAACTGGCTTTGACGGGGTGCGCCGAGCGACTCATCCAGCAATAGGATGTGCGGCGCCAGCCAACGACGAGGGTGACCCACGCTGGAGGAGGGCATGTGATCCAGCGGCGTATCCGGTTCGGCGAGATCAGCGTAGGGCAACCGCTTCCTTGGAACGTGTACAACGACAAGGGCGTACTGCTGCTGTCCGAAGGAACGCGCATCCACTCAGAGACCCAGCTTGAGCGACTGCTTGAGATGGGCATCTATATCGAATCCACGCTGACCTGGCACCAACCGCCCCAATCGGCGCTGCAGAACGTACTGCATGCCTGCTTTCGCTTGGCGGTGCTGTTCCAGCAGCCTGAGTCGGTCAATGATTTTCCGGCGCAGGTACTTGGTGTCGCAGCGTTGATAGAGGAAGCGCTGAGCACAAACCCCGACGTGGTGATTGCCACGGTGGTGCTGCGCCGAGGCGGACGCTATGCCGTACGCCATGCGGTGAACGCCTGCTGTGTGGCGGCAGCCGTGCTGCAGGCAATGGGGCCGCCGACCGACGCCAATCGGTCGATTCTGGCGGCGGCGCTCACCATGAATATTGGCGTACTGGAGCTGCAAGATGCGCTTTCACGCCAATCACAGGCGCTGACGCCCTCGCAGCAAGCACGTATCGAGCGTCATCCGCTCGATAGCGTCGATAGACTGCGCAAGCTCGGCGTCGATGATGAAGTCTGGCTGCGTGCGGTGCAGGAACATCACGAGGCGATTGACGGCAGCGGTTACCCGCATCGGTTGCGCGGCCCGCGTGTGGCACAGGCGGCGCAGCTGGTTGGGCTGGCTGATCTCTTTTGCGCACGTGTTAGCGAGCGCGGATATCGGCGGGCAGACAGCGCCAAAATCGTACTGCGTGACGTACTGATCGAGCGCGGCCGCAGCTATGACGCAATGATGGCCGCCTACTTGATCAAGGCGCTTGGCGTTTACCCAATGGGGACGGTCGTACGACTGGTCAACGGGGTGGTGGGCGTAGTGAGCGGGCGCGGGGAGCGGGTAGATGCACCACGCGTACACGGCTTGCTCGCACACGATGGCTCCTTGCTGATCCCGCCGCTTGTCTACGACACCGATGTAGTCGAACACACCATTCTCACGACACTTGGTGCAGCCGAACTGGGCGTGCAGATCGATATGCAGGCTATCTGGGGCGACGACGCACGAGACTTCTATCTGACGCGCTTCGATACGTCGACCAACGCGATGGACTTTTCTCTCTGACCAGTACAGCATATTTGTATTGTCCAAGCTGTGCCGGTAACACTCCCAACGTTCTGTTACTCCCGATCATCTGCGGTGGCTGCTAGCATTGCCGGATTGTCGTTGGTGGCCCGCTGGTATGACAGCGGGCGGCCATGTTGCCTGCTGACCCTCGTTCATAAAGAGCACGTGTAGATTGGCTTCTCTTCGCGGTAATTCTGCTGCTACGACCTATGCACTTGCCGCAATTGGCCTTTGGGGGGCGCTTGCGCTGCTTTCACTGCGCCTCGTGGCGGTGCCGCCCTTCTTGCTGGTCGGCATTGCGCTGACCATTGGCGGTCTGTGCGGCCTGCCAAGCTGGCGGGATTGGCGCGTGCCTGCCAAAACCCTGGTGCTAGGCTGTTACGGCCTCTTTGGTTATCACTTCTGCCTTTTTCTCGCGCTGCGCTTCGCGCCGCCGCTGGAAGCTAATCTCATCAACTATCTCTGGCCTTTGCTGATTGTGCTGCTGTCGCCGGTGATCTTGCCCAATATGCAATTGGCAACGCGTCATTGGCTGGGTGGGGCTTTGGGTCTCGCAGGCACGGTGCTGATCGTACTCAGCAAAGGCACACTGAGCATCGAGGCCAATCATGCGCTGGGCTATGGGCTCGCTGCGGTGGCCGCCTTCATGTGGTCGAGCTATTCCCTGCTGACGCGTCGTGTGGCGCCTTTTGCCACCGGTGCGATTGGCGGGTTCTGCCTGGTTTCGGGCCTCTTGGCGCTGATTGCGCATGCGGCGTTGGAGCCGGCATACCGACCCAATGCAGAAGAGTGGCTATGGCTCACGCTGTTGGGCATAGGCCCGATGGGCGCGGCCTTCTATCTGTGGGATGCCGCGCTGAAGCGCGGCGATACCCGCGCGATCGGTACCTTGGCTTATCTGACCCCGCTGCTGTCGACGGCCATGCTGGCGCTGTTCGGCGGCGGTCATTTTGGTTTGCATGCGGCGCTGGCCCTGGTGTTGATCCTGGGCGGTGCGGCATTGGGCAATAGTAGTCGTAAGGCAGCGCTTGCTGCGTAAAGTGGCACAGTAAATTGGCGGGCAGGGCGCTTTGGCCTGCCCAATCTCCCTTGGAATAAGTGAACGGCGGTCTGGCGTTCACAGGACGGTATAACACTATGTGGAACACCATCGAGCAACGTTTCCGTGCTATCGGAAACAATGTCGACTTCTGCTCCCTGCGTCTGGTGGAAGAAGAGACAGAAGCGCTCTCCGTTGTGCAAAGCGTGGCACAACCGGTCAGCCGGAGCCTGGATCGCGGTGCGATGATCACCGTTGTGCATGCAGGTGGCTATGGCTACGCAGCAACGGCCGATCTATCGGAAGCAGGTTTGCGTGCAGCATTCGAGCGCGCAAAGGCATGGGCGCTTGCGACGGCCGGCAAGTCGGTCTTCGACTACAGCAAGGCCGCTTGGGCACACCCGGTGGGCGAATACCACGGGCCGGCATCGCAATCGCCACTCGACTGGAATCGTGGCGCGCTGATGGATCTTTTGATGACCGAATCCGAAGCGGCCCGCGTCAACGACAAGATCGTCGCCTGGGGGGCTGACCTCAGCCGCCTCGATGTGCGGCAGCTCTACCTGACCAATGGTGGCGGGCGTGTCGAGCAATCGTTCCGCGCCTTGATCCCAAGCCTGACGGCAACGGCCTATGCCGATGGCGAATCACAGACCCGTAGCCTGGGTGGCCAGTACAACGGCTATTGCCGCCAAGGCGGCATGGAAGTGGTGGCACAAGCTGGCCTGCGTGGTGCGGGCCGCCGTGTGGCGAACGAAGCGCTGGAGCTCTTGGCTGCGCCCAATTGCCCGTCCGGCAGTATGGACCTCTTGCTGATGCCGACGCAGATGATGCTGCAGATCCACGAAAGCATCGGCCACCCCTTGGAACTCGACCGCATTCTGGGCGATGAGCGCAACTATGCGGGCACCAGCTTTGTGACGCTCGATATGTTCGGTGAGTACCAATATGGCTCGCCACTGCTCAACGTGACCTATGACCCAAGCCGCACCAACGAATTCGCAGCCTATGGCTGGGACGATGACGGCAAGACAGCCGAGAAGGCCTACCTGATCCGCGCCGGCAAGCTGGAGCGCCCCTTGGGCGGTAGCGTTTCGCAGGCGCGTGCAGCAGCCGGCGGCTTCGACCTCGGTGCTGTAGCCAATAGCCGTGCCTGTAATTGGAACCGCGCGCCGATCGACCGTATGGCCAACCTCAACGTAGAACCGGGCGATAAGACGCTTGATCAGCTGATTGCTGGCATCGAGCACGGCGTGATGATGGATACCAATGTGTCGTGGTCGATTGACGACTCGCGCAATAAATTCCAGTTCAGCTGTGAGTGGGGCCGCGTCATCGAAAACGGCGAGCTCAAGGGCATCGTCAAGAACCCGGGCTATCGCGGTATCTCGGCCACCTTCTGGCGCTCGCTAAAGGCGGTGGGCGACCACTCGACCGATGATGTGATGGGCACGCCATTCTGCGGCAAGGGCGAACCGAACCAGGTGGTGCGCGTGGGCCATGCCTCGCCTGCCTGCGTGTTCGGCAATGTTGACGTATTCGGAGGGGAAGCTTGATGAGCGGCCAGAACAAGGATTATTGCCAGCATTTCTACGCACTGGCCGACCGACTGCAGCAAAGCCTGCAAGGCAGCGAAGGTTTTACGCTCTGGCTGCAGGGCGAGACGTCGGATTTTGTGCGCTTTAACCACGGCAAGGTGCGCCAGGCCGGCCAGGTGAGCCAGGCTTATCTCACGATTCGTTTGGTTCAAGACCAGAAGCATATTTCGCAAACCGTGGTGCTGGGCGGGCAGGCGGACGATCACGCTATGGTTGTCGCTGTCGTCGCTGAGCTGCGTAAAGCGCTGGCCGATGTGGCGGAAGACCCGCATCTCTTGCTATCTGAAACCGTACAGTCGACCGAGACACGCGAGCCCAACCGCTTACCGTCCTCGGAGGAAATGGTGTCCGACATTGTGGCGGCCGCGGGCAGCAGCGACCTCGTCGGCATTCTGGCGGCCGGCCCGGTGTGCTATGGCTTCGCCAACCATCATGGCCAGCGCAACTGGCACGAAACCACGAACTGGAACTTCGACTGGAGTATCTATTCGCACGGCGACAAGGCCGTGAAGCGCGGTAGCGCCGGACTGACCTGGGATAAGGCTGCGCTGGCTGCCGCTGTGGCCGAGGCGCGTACGCAGGTCGAACTGCTCTCGCGCCCGGTTAAGTCGCTCACGCCCGGTAACTACCGTACCTACCTGACGCCATCTGCACTTAGCGAGCTGGTGAGCATGCTGAACTGGGGCGGCTTCTCGGAAAAGGCGCTGCGCACCAAGCGTAGTCCCATCCTCAAGATGGCTGAGGGCGAGGCGCAGCTGTCGTCGATGCTCAATATCGTCGAAGACACGCGTGGCGGCCTAGCGCCTGCTTTCCAGGCGGAAGGCTTTATTCGGCCCGACGAGGTGCAGCTCGTGCAAGCCGGCAAGCTGACGGGCAGTATGGTCAGCCCGCGTACCGCCAAAGAGTATGGTGTCGCGAGCAACGGCGCTGGGGCAGGTGAAGGATCGGAGTCGATGCAGATCGCTGGCGGCTCGCTGCCGACCGCAGATGTGCTCAAGGCGCTGGATACGGGCCTCTATGTTGGCAATCTCTGGTACCTCAATTTCTCTGACCGTGCGGCTTGCCGTATCACCGGAATGACGCGTTTCGCCTGTTTCTGGGTCGAGAACGGCGAGATCGTTGCGCCGCTCAACGTCATGCGTTTCGATGACACCATGTACCGCATGCTGGGCAGCGAGCTGGAAGCGCTGACGCAAGAGACCGAATTCCAGGCCGATGCCGGTAGCTACCATGCGCGTAGCAGCGCCAGCGCGCGCCTGCCGGGGGCCTTGATCAAGGATATGCGCCTTGTACTCTGATCAGTATGGTCTGTAAAAGGTCGTGAAGGGGCCCCGGCATATGCCGGGGCCTTTTCTTTGGGCGGGTGGCAAAAAGGGCTATCAATTTCATTGCGAAAACTCATTTGATTGAACGCCGGTGAGGTACCACACTGAGTCACGTAATCAGACGAAACAACACCCCAAGGAGAAAACCATGTCGACGGAAGCTCAGTGTCCATTTTCAGGCGGTGCACGTAAGCAGGCAGTGGCTGGTGCCCAAACAAATGCGAGTTGGTGGCCGAATCAGCTGAACCTGAAGATTCTTCATCAGCACGCTGCTAAATCGAACCCAATGGGTGAGGCATTCAACTACGCTGAGGCGTTCAACAGCCTGGACCTGAACGCGGTGGCCAAGGATCTGCATGCGCTGATGACCGATTCGCAAGACTGGTGGCCGGCCGATTACGGGCATTACGGGCCGTTTTTTATCCGCATGGCGTGGCACAGCGCTGGTACTTACCGTGTGGCCGATGGTCGGGGTGGTGCGGGGGCAGGGGCGCAGCGCTTTGCGCCGCTCAATAGCTGGCCCGATAACGGCAATCTCGACAAGGCCCGCCGCTTGCTGTGGCCAATCAAGCAGAAATACGGCAAGAAAATTTCCTGGGCCGATCTGATGATCCTGGCCGGCAATGTCGCACTGGAATCGATGGGCTTTAAGACCTTTGGCTTTGCTGGTGGCCGCGAAGATATTTGGGAGCCCGAAGAGGATATCTACTGGGGGCCTGAGGGCAAATGGCTGGCTGACGAGCGCTACAGCGGCGACCGCCAGCTCGAGAACCCACTGGGCGCTGTGCAAATGGGGTTGATCTACGTGAACCCTGAAGGCCCGAACGGTAAGCCCGACCCGATCGCTGCTGCACGCGATATTCGTGAAACCTTTGCCCGTATGGCGATGAATGATGAAGAGACGGTAGCGTTGATCGCGGGGGGGCACACATTCGGCAAGGCGCATGGTGCAGCCGACCCTAGCAAATATGTCGGTCCCGAGCCTGAAGGGGCTGGTATTGAAGAACAGGGCTTTGGCTGGACGAACCGCTTCGGCAGTGGCAAAGGCGGCGATGCGATCACCAGCGGGCTAGAAGGCGCCTGGACCACTAATCCGGTGAAGTGGGACAACAATTATTTCGAAAACCTCTTTGGCTATGAGTGGGAATTGACCAAGAGCCCGGCTGGCGCGCATCAATGGACTCCAAAGAACGATGCAGCAGCCGGCACCGTGCCTGACGCGCACGACCCGTCGAAGCGGCATGCGCCGGTCATGTTCACGACAGACTTGTCGCTGCGCATGGACCCGGCTTATGAAAAGATCTCGCGGCATTTTCTGGCAAACCCGCAGGCGTTTGCCGATGCCTTTGCCAGAGCATGGTTCAAGCTGACGCATCGCGATATGGGCCCGGTTTCCCGTTATCTGGGCCCCCTTGTGCCGAAGGAACCACTGCTGTGGCAAGACCCGTTGCCTGTGGTCAAGCATGCCTTGATCGATGAACAGGACGTTGTCGCGCTAAAGGCGAAGCTATTGAGCGCCGGACTGAGCATCTCGCAGCTGGTGACGACGGCCTGGGCTTCAGCCGCAACCTATCGTGGCAGCGACAAGCGCGGCGGTGCCAACGGCGCACGGATACGCCTGGCACCGCAGAAGGACTGGGAGGTCAACCAGCCCGCCGAGCTCGCAAAGGTGCTGGAAGTGCTGGAGCGGATTCAGCGCGAATTCAACGCGGCGCAATCAGGCGGCAAGCAGGTTTCGCTAGCTGATCTGATCGTGCTGGGTGGCAATGCGGCGGTTGAAGCGGCAGCGAAGAAGGCTGGCCACGTGGTGACCGTACCTTTCGCCGCAGGTCGTGCAGATGCGACGCAAGAGCAGACTGATGTGACCTCGTTCGCCGTATTGGAACCGACAGCAGATGGCTTTCGCAACTATGTGCGCAAGGGTCAGGAAGGGGCGATGGCTGAGCTTTTGATCGACAAGGCTCAGTTGTTGACGCTGAGCGCACCTGAGATGACGGTACTCATCGGAGGTTTGCGTGCGCTGAATGCCAATGCGGGCCAATCGAAGTATGGTGTGTTCACCACTCGCCCTGAAACGCTGAGCAACGATTTCTTCGTGAATCTGCTCGACATGCGTACCCAATGGCAGAAGTCAGGTACCGAGGGGGTGCTGGAAGGGCGCGACCGTGCAACGGGTGAACGCAAGTGGACGGGTACGGTGGTGGACTTGGTCTTCGGCTCGAACTCGCAATTGCGAGCGATCGCTGAAGCCTATGCCACGGCAGACGCGCAGCAGATGTTCGTGCGCGACTTCGTAGCCGCTTGGAGCAAGGTGATGCACCTCGACCGATTTGATTTGAAGTAATGGCAGTTCGGGTAACGGTGTATTGAATGAAGGCCGCGATATGCTGGATGAAGTATGCCCAGCACATCGCGGCTGTCGCGCGTCAGAATTAGGCTTTCTAGACGACCAAATCACCGTCATCCACTTGGAGATCAATATGAAGCGTGAAGTCGCAACATTGGCGGGGGGGTGCTTCTGGTGCCTGGAAGCGGTGTTCGATCGTCTCGACGGTGTGCACAAAGTTGTTTCAGGCTATATGGGCGGGCACATCGACAGCCCCAGCTATAAACAGATCTGCAATGGCGATACCGGACACGCCGAGGTGGTGCAGATCGAGTTCGACCCTGATCGTATTCGTTTTGCCGACTTACTTGAGGTGTTCTTCGTGATTCACGACCCGACGACGCTCAATCGGCAAGGCAATGATGTCGGTACCCAATACCGGTCGGCGATCTTCTTTCATTCGCCCGAACAGGAACGCATTGCGCGTGAGGCGATGGTTACGGTGGCGCAGTCTGGCGAATACAGTGGTCGAATCGTGACCGAGCTGACACCGGCAGTGCAGTTCTGGCCGGCTGAGGAATACCACCAGGGGTATTTCGACACCAACCCTTACCAGCCTTACTGCATGGCGGTTGTCGCACCCAAGGTGCGCAAGGCGGTGCAAAAATTCTCAAGCAAGGTCAAGCAGGGCTGACTGGGCCGTGGGCGGGGCTAGCCGCGCCGCCCACGTAAGAGCACCAATACTGCGCCAGCGCCGCCGTCCACTGGCCGTGCCTGGCAAAACGCCAGCACTTCGTCGCGCTGGGCCAGCCAGTTTCGCAGTTTGTTTTTCAATACCGGCTCGCGATTACGCGAGCCGAGCCCCTTGCCATGGATGATGCGTACACAACGGTGGTCGAGCTGGACGCATTGATGCAGGAACTGGCCGACGTGCGCGCGTGCTTCGTCCGTATTGAGGCCGTGTAGATCCGTTTGCGCCTGCACGACCCAAAGCCCCTTGCGTAACTTCTTCAAGGTGTCGGTCCGCTGCCCTGGGCGCACATAGAGCAGTTCTTCCCCACTTTCAATCTCGTTCCATGGCCAATGGTCGGTCATCGCGTCGTGCATCACCTCGGCCTCATCACGCAGGCGCTGCAGCGGCTTTGCATAAGGGAGTCGGGCGGGATGCGGGTAGGGCAAAGGCCGGTTGAGCGGCGTGACATCTGCAACTGCAACCTTGAATACATTGGCTTCTGCCGAGCGCGCGCGCACCGCCGCCTCCGCCTGCTGCTGGGCCTCGCGTTGATCAGCGAGCATGCGGGTGAGCGGCTTGAGTTGTTCCGAGAGCGGCGTGGACTTACTGCGCTTTGCCATGCCGGCATTTTATCTTGCTAAGGTGGGTTCGATACCGGCATTTGTCATCGGCCCTTTGGCAGGTTGCCTTGTTGTTTCCTCATGTAGGTCAGTCCCTGTCCGGTATTAGTTGCATTAGCATTCTCCGATGCAGGTATGATCCTGACCTTATGTCTTCTGGGATAATACCTGCGTCATCGCACTGCGGTGGCGACCTAATTGCGTGCTATTGATCCATGCGGTGTTCAGCAATGGACTCGCGATAATGTTGTCGAGTAAGTGCTGCATGTCGAAAGCACAATCATTGCGTCATGACGCCACCTCAATACAGGCGCAGACGAGAGCGAGGAAAAAATGAATCTGCCATACAAAGCCGCCCTGAGCGTAGTTGTCGCATTGGGTCTGTTGACCCAGGCGCATGCTGAGGCGGGCATTACGTCGACCTCCATCACCATTGGGCAGAGCGTTGCGCTGACGGGTATCAATAAAGGGCGGGGCCTTGAGTTCCGCCGTGGTGCACAGGCATGGTTTGACCACGTCAACGAGACGGGCGGCATCAACGGTCGGCGTATCAATCTCGTTTCTCTCGACGATGCTTATGACCCGAACCGAGCGGCGGAAAATACCAAGGCGCTGATTCCGCAATCTTTTGCCTTATTCGGCTATATTGGCGCGGCACCGTCTCTTGCAGGGGCTAAATTCTTCGAGCCAGCCGGTGTGCCGCTCATCGCCCCATGGACGGGTGAGCCTTCGTTACACGACAACAAATTGGTGTGGAACCTGCAAGGGACCTACGCCGACGAAGCGCGTGCTGCGATGAAGCATATGGCTGCCATGCAGTTGCACAATATTGCCGTGTTCTACCAAGACGACCAGCTGGGCAAGGCTTCCCTATCTGGGATTCGTGAGGCAGCGGCGGCCAATCATATGAATGTGATTGCGGCCGTACCGGTGAATCGCGACGGCAGCGGCGCCGATGCCGCGGCGCAAAAGCTCTTGGCGACACCAGGTGTCGATGCCTACTTCCTCGCGACGGCCTACTCGAATGCCAGCCACTTTGTGCTCGCGAAGCGTGCACTGGGATTGTTCTCGCCGGTGTACGCGCAATCGGCGGTCGGCTCGGATTCGCTGATGGAGGCACTGCACCAACACGGTGATGGCGTCATGGTGACGCAGGTGGTGCCAAACCCGACGGAGCCGACCAACAAGATGGTGATTGAGTTTCAGCATGTCACCAAGGCGCCCTATACCTATGGCGCCATGCAGGGCTTCTTTTCCGCACACGTCCTGACCGATGCGCTGAAGGCCGCAGGCGCTAATCCGACCCGCTCAGGCCTCTTGAGTGAGCTCCGCAACCCACATGGGTTCGCCTACGGCCCTGGCTTGTTTGTGGATGCACAAGGCTACCGCCATGTGGAGATCTCGATTCTGTCGAAATCCGGTAGTGTGATCGACTGATGGGGTGCGATGGCGCGCCGATCAGGTGGCGCGCCTACGCAAGCTCACGATTGCGGGCTTGCTGATTCCGCGTGTTCAATGGCCTGAACGACCGCCAGGAATTTCTCGATCTGTGGCGACCGTCGCGCCTGCGCGACGGCAATGCCCAGAGAGAGGTGCGCACCTTCGTCACGAATCGGGATGTGCCGTACACCGTCCACCCGCACGCATTCGAGCGGAGAGGGCAAAATGGCCAAGCCTAGGCCTGCGGCGACAAGGCCGATCTGGGTGGTGGCTTCCGAAACCTCCTGTACCACGCGCGGGGTAAACCCCTCGGCGCCGCACAAATGGTAGAGCTGCTCGACGAGCCCGGGACCGACGCTACGCGGGTAGGCAACAAAGTCTTCATGACGCAGGTCGGCAATACCGACGCTTGTGGCCTTAGCCAGGCGATGATGCTGGTTGACGAACAGAATCAGCGGGTCGCGGCGGATCTCATGCAGGCTGATGCCTTCGGGAGGCGTGCTGCCGCTATAGCGTACAAAGCCGATATCGAGTCGGTCCTCCAGCAAGGCATCAAACTGCCGTACCGTAAACATCTCGGCTAGAATCAGGCGTACATCGGGGTAGGCCAATCGATAGGCGCGCAGCGCGCTGGGCATGAAATGCGTCAGCGGTAGCGATGAGGTAAACGCGATGCGCAACTCGCCGGCTTCGCCCTGGGCAACGCGTACCGCCTCATCGCGCGCCGTCTGCGCAGCCGCCAGGATCTGCTTGGCGCGCGCGAGGAAATGCTTGCCGGCCTCGGTCAATTTCACTTGCCGGCGCGTTCGCTCAAGCAATGTGACGCCCAGTTCCGCTTCGAGCGCCTGGATCTGTTGGCTGAGCGGCGGCTGGCCGATGTGCAGCCGTTCGGCTGCACGCGTGAAATGCAGCTCCTCGGCTACGGTCACGAAATAGCGGAGATGTCGTAGTTCCATTGATCTGTTTTAAGTATCAATAATGACTTAAATATATATTGGACTGTATATTCCGCCGCGCCTACGATGCAAGCGTATTCAAGCTTTCCATCGAGTGAGGCATCATGAGCACGCAGATCGAGCTGACCTATTCCACCGAGGCAGCCATGAGCCAACCCAAACCGCAAAAGCCTGTCGCCGGTACACCGGAATTCTGGCGTACGGCCCGAGGCATGTTCGTCGGCGGCTTTGGCACCTTTTCGATGCTCTATTGCCTGCAACCCTTGATGCCGCAATTCAGCGAGGCGTTTGGTGTGACGCCGGCACATGCAAGCGGCGTGGTGTCGGCAGCCACGGGTACCCTGGCGCTGGGGCTGATCCCCGCCAGTCTTCTGGCCGACCGGTATGGGCGTAAGCCCATCATGTTGGCCGCAATGGTGCTGAGTGCCATCCTGATGGTGGCCTGCTCCTTTGCAAGCTCGTTCAACCAATTGCTGTGGTTACGCGGTTTGATGGGGCTGATCCTGGCTGGCTTACCCGCGACGGGCATGGCCTATCTTAGTGAAGAAATGGACGCTTCGACCCTGGGCCGGGTGATGGGCATGTATATCGCCGGCAATGCCTTGGGTGGTATGTCGGGGCGCTTTGTTGCGGCCCTTATTGTCGAGCGTTACTCCTGGCGCGTGGCGTGCATTGTATTGGGGGCGATCGCCGTGACTGCGGCGGTGGAGTTTTGGCGGTCTTTGCCGCCTTCACGGCATTTTCACCCCTCGCGGGTGTCGATCCAATCGATCTGGGCCGATACCGCCTTGCACTTTCGTGATGCAGGCTTGCCCTGGTTGTTTGTGACGCCTTTCCTGCTGATGGGCTGTTTTGTCAGCGTCTACAACTACCTGGGCTATCGCCTTGCAGCCGCGCCCTATAGTCTGAGCCCGGGCCAGTTGGGCTTGGTGTTTTCACTGTATATCGTCGGCATGTGGTCATCGGCCGCTGCGGGCAAACTCGCGGACAAGATCGGCCGCCGAAATGTGCTCTGGATGACTGTTTGTACGATGACGTTCGGTCTGCTGCTGACGCTTGCACAGGCCCTGCCACTCATCATCCTGGGCGTCGGGCTCTGTACGCTGGGATTCTTCGGCGGTCATTCGGTCGCCAGCAGCTGGGTCGGCCGGCGCGCCTTGAAGGCGCGGGCGCTGGCATCGGCTATCTATCTGTGCGCCTACTATCTCGGCAGTAGCGTGCTGGGCTCTGTGGCGGGGTTTGCCTGGGCGGCCGGGCATTGGTCTGGGGTTGTGGCATTGCTGTTTGTGACGCAGCTTGCGTGTATGGCAATTGCGTTCAAGCTGCGTAGGTTGGAGCCTTTGCCTCTCCCTCTGGGTTGAATGAAAAACGGCGCCCTAATGCGCCGTTTTTCTGACTGCGAGCCAGCTGAATATCACGCTGCGGGGCGGCGTGGCAGGCGCTCAGCCTTGTCGAGCGGGATAGCAGCCATCATGCCTTTCAGCGTGGCGGCATCCATCATCGTGCCGACAATGTTGACCGACAGGCTGTTGGCGAGCACGACGTTGTAGCTGCTCTCGCTGTCATTCTTCTTGTGGATTTCAGTAATGGTGCGCGGGCCTTCGTGATACAGCTTATTGATCTCGGTCGCGGTCTCTTCTTCATGCGTCATGTTCAGCTGCGTCATGGCTTGGGCAAGCTGGGAGCCGGGTATGTCGTTGAAGGTGATCGTCAGGCGTTGGGCCCCTTCGCCGTACTCGGCATTGACCATCGTACCCTCCGTACCGACTTGCGTGCCATTCACCGAAACGCGCTTGAGCCCGCCGATCGAATCTGGCAGCAGCGCCTTCAGTTCTTCCTGCGTGTAGGGGGCAACTGCTTTCTCTGGGGCCGCTTCTTTTGCTGGGCTGGTGGGCTGAGGTGCAGTCTGCTGAGCAGTCTGAGGGGGCGCAGCGGTCTTGGGCGCGGTAGCGGCAGCTTGCTTGGCGATTGCAGCCATGACGCTCGCAATGGCCTCGGTTTTGGCCGTAGCTTGGTTGTCATACGGCGAGCTATGCGCAAAACCACCGCTGACGCCGGCGCCGAAGGTTGTCACCGCACCCGCGACCAAGCCCATGACCACGCTCGTCACAATGCCAATGACGATGACGACGGCGGTATAACCGATCGCCTTGTCTTCAGGGCATTTCATGAGCACCGGCAGGCCAAGGTAGACCAGATAGGCTGAATAGAGGCCCGCGAGCAGGCCGAGCATGCTCAGCGAGGGCAAGATGTTGAGCACGCCTGCCACGTAGGCGGCTGTCGATGCAAAAGCGACGACCTTGAAGGCATTGAGCGTGTTCTTGGTGCCGCCGAAGCTCGGGGCTAGCGCGTCGACGATCAGGGCCATGACGTAGGCGATGACCAGCGATAGGACATAACGCATGATCATCGCTACGATGCCCGGCACGACCGGGACGTGATAGCTGAAGCCGAAGATGCCTACGCCGATGAAGGAGGTGCCGATGAACATGGCCAAGGCAGGAATCGCGGCCAGGATGATGAGGTATTCCTTGTAGATCGATCCGACTGTTGCTGATTCGGCGTCGATTTGTGCCCAAGTGTCTTTGGGCTTTAGCAGAATATCTTGCACACGTTGAACCAGATTCATTGAATACGTTCCCGAAATAAATGCGTAAAAGGGTGGTTGGCGAGCTGTCCATATGGGTCGCACGACAAACCAAAACGAATGATCCAGATCATGCTGATCACCGCTAAGCGTGGCGATCACCGCACGATTAACGGCGTGGAGATTAATAGAGAATGAAATCGGTAGCAATTGTACATATTTGACAATGCCATATTGAATATCGATGGCTTCGGTGGGTGGATGATATTTATTTATTCGATAAAATATATTATTCGGTCATATAAACAAAAAGCGCCGATGAATTTCATCGGCGCTTTTTGTTGAAGCGAAGTTCGCTTATTTCAGCGTATCAAGATATTTGTCCGCATCGAGCGCGGCTTGGCAGCCCGATGCGGCGCTGGTGACGGCTTGGCGGTAGATGTGGTCTTGCACGTCGCCCGCAGCAAATACGCCTGGGATACTCGTCGCTGTGGCACCGCCTTCACGGCCACCGCGCGTCACGATATAGCCGTTTTCCATCTCCAGCTGGCCTGCAAAAATATCTGTATTGGGCTTGTGGCCGATCGCAATGAACACGCCGGTCACTTCCAGGTTGCGCGTACTGCCATCGGTGGTGGACTTGATGCGCGCACCGTTCACGCCGGTTTCGTCGCCCAATACTTCGTCGAGTGTGCTGTTCAGCGCAAGGGTGATTTTGCCTGCTGCCACCTTCTCATTCAGGTGATCGACCAGGATGCGCTCCGCACGGAAGCTGTCGCGGCGGTGGATCAGCGTCACGTGGCTCGCAATGTTCGCGAGGTAGAGGGCTTCTTCGACCGCGGTATTGCCGCCGCCGACCACGGCGACACGCTGGTTACGGTAAAAGAAACCATCGCAGGTTGCGCAACCCGACACACCCTTGCCCATGAACGCTTCTTCGCTTGGCAAGCCTAAGTATTGTGCAGAAGCGCCGGTGGCGATGATCAATGCATCGCACGTGTACTCACCTGCGTCGCCAATCAGGCGGATCGGCTTTTCGTTCAGCTTGGTGGTGTGGATATGGTCGAAAATCGTTTCCGTACCAAAACGCTCTGCGTGCTTCTGAAAGCGCTGCATGAGCTCCGGGCCTTGTACGCCGTCGGCGTCGGCGGGCCAGTTGTCCACGTCGGTGGTCGTCATCAACTGACCACCCTGTGCGAGCCCAGTGATCAGGAGCGGCTTGCGATTCGCGCGTGCTGCGTAGACCGCGGCGGTGTAACCCGCGGGGCCGGAGCCAAGAATCAACAGTCGACTATGCTTGGTACTGGACATGACGAATCCTTTGCAGAAATTGGGCGTAGAAGTAGCTGCAGGCCCGGTTGGGCCAAAGTTGACCGATAGTATAAGCCGTGCGGCATTGCAAAAATAAATTGATTGTTGCAATGCAACCGATAGCCAAGGTCTGTTGACGTGTGCGGGTGGTGCGCTGAACCGAGCTGACGGAATTGTCTTGGATGAGAACGCTGATCGTACTGATAACCGCATTCTCCCGTTTGAACTGGCTGTTGCGCTGGCCGGTGCGCCGTGTGCTTTACAAGCAGATCTATTTTTCGGGTGTGCAGTCTTCGGGCTTGATCTTGCTGATCGCGCTTGCGGTTGGTGGCATTGTCGCTGGCAAGTTGCATTACCAGATTGGCCAGAGCGGTTCTGGCGCGATTCGCCTCTTGGCTTCGCTCACGCTGACTGAGCTTGCGCCACTCATCACGGGTGTGGTGCTCTGTGCGCGGTCGACGTCGGCTATGGCGAGTGAGTTGGCCTTAATGCGCCATCAAGGCGATATCACCGCATTGGAGATGCTGGGCGTTGATGTCATGGGTTACTTGGTCATGCCCCGCATTTTGGGCATGTTGGCGGCGGCCGGCATGCTGTCTTTCTATTTTGCGGTCGCGGCCATCCTGGCCGGCGCTTTGGGCGTGGCGGGTCTGGCATGGCCTGCCGCGATCACGCAGTTACCGGCGATTCTGACGATCTCGATGTTGTGGCAATGCATGGGAAAAGGTTTGGCTTTTGGCGCGGGGATCGCGGCAGTGGCGTGCCGTCGGGGTTTGATCGCAGCCGGCGGCGGGACCGATGTGCCGATTGCAGCGTCACAGGCAGTCGTTCGCGCGTTGCTCGTGTTGTTCGGTCTTGATCTGGTCTTTATCTCGATTGCGTACTGGGGGTGACGGCATGTCGTGGCAGGCGATTCATGAGCGCATACAAACGCCAGGGCGGCGAGTCTGGATCTGCGCGGCGGGGGCAGGGCGGGCAAACCTATTTCGCCGTGCCGCGCAAGGCGCACGTCACCCGACGGGTTGGTTGCCGGCCCATGGTGGGCTGATCGCAAATCTGCGCGTATGGGAGAACTGCATCCTGCCGCGCAGCTATTTTGGCGCGCGCCCCGGTGAAGGGGATGACCGACTCGCTGCAGATTTACTCGACCGCCTTGACCTTTCGCTGGAAGCGGGCCAAGCGCTCATGGCGGCCAAGGTGCATAGCCTGACAGGCTATCAATATGGCGTGGTCAGTGCCTTGCGCACCCTGATGAGCCGGCCTGCACTCATTATGGTGGAATGCGAATGGTTTGCGCATTTTGAGCAGGATGAGGCCATACGATTGGCCCGCTTGTTTGATGCTGAGTGTAGCAACGCGACCTGGCTGGCGATTGGGCGACTGGCGCCCCCCGCGCCCTGGGGCACGTTCGAACAAATGGAGTGCGCCGATGAAGCTGTTGCGTGACGACGATTTGCGCTTCAAGGCATTGCGGCTCAAGACGCTGGGCTTTCTGTTCGCGGCGCTCCTTGGGGCAGTTGCTGCGACGCTGCTCTTTGCTTGGCGGCAGGGCCAATTCGAGCCCAAAACGCCATTGATCTTCATCAGCGATACTGGTACCGATCTCAGCGTGGGGATGGCGGTGAAGTTCTCCGGCTTCAAGATCGGCAGCGTGACTCAGTTGCAGCTCGATGACCGTGGACGCGTGGTGATCTCGGTGCTGATCGAAGATCGCTATATGAAATGGCTGAAGCCGGACTCGGTGGGGCGCGTAGGGAAGGAAGGTTTGATTGGCGATGCCTATATCGATGTCGGTGTTGGCGACCCACGCAAGTTGCCGGTTGAGGCGAATGCCGAGCTGGAATTCATGCCTGCACGCAGCATGGACGAGATGCTGCGTGAATTTCATGACCGGGTGATGCCCGTGGTCGATGAGGTTGCCATACAGGCCAAGCGACTGAACGACCCGAACGGTGATCTGAACCGCAGTTTGGCGAATTTGCGGGTCTTTTCAGAAAATCTGAAAACCACACAGGCCAAGCTTGATCATGTCAACCAGCTGACGGGCAGCGACATTCCAGCCACGCTGACTGCGACGCGGGATGCGCTCCAGCATGCCAGTGCTTCGCTTGTCATCGTTGAAAAGCGACTCCCCGAGTTGATTGATCGTACCGACCGTACCTTGGGGCATGTGGAGGCAACGGGCCGCGAGACGCAGCAGTTGATTGAGGGGATCAGCCCGGATGTAGTGGGTGTCGTGCAGGATAGCCGTGACCTGGTGCACAAGGGAAACGAGGTTGTGGATGGCGTGACGCAGCATTGGCCGTTGAGCGGTATGGTCGCACGGCCCGAGGTGCAGCCGGAGCGTGGCGATAGCCAGGGGAGCCCCAGATGAGCCGCATGCGTGCATGGCTGCTGTGGGCCTGCATGGGCGGGCTGCTGATGGCATGCAGCACGCCGCACCCGGTGCCGCCTGCGATTCTGGATGCAGACGTGGTCGCACAGGCAGCGCGTCGGGCGGCGGATCAGCAACATTGGATTGCGGCTGAACATCATTGGCTTGATGCGGCGGCGCGGTATGCTGCGCTGGATGATTGGCAGCATGCGGGCATGGCGAGCCTGGGGGCAGTCCAAGCGGATGTGTTGCAGGCAAATTGGGCTGCGGCTGAAGTGATTGTGCGCGAGGTATGCGATGGACCGCGCTACCCCGATGCAGTCAAGGCGGAGGCGTATTATGAATGGGCTCTGTTGGCCATGGCGCAGCACGATGCCGTCGTGACTGCGCAGCAGCTTACCCGGGCGGCTGAGCTTGCCGAGGCGAATGCGCCGGTGCGTGCCGCGATCTGGAATGCGCAGGCCCGGCTCGCGGCTGCGCGGCGGGATTGGACTTCGGTTCTGAACTGGACAGGGCAGGCCCAGAAAGCTACCGGTGCAGACCCGCGTGAACTGGCCAATGCGAACCGGTTGGCTGGCGAAGCATTGCTGAACACTTGGCGTTTGCCGGAGGCCAAGGCTGCGCTGCTGGCAGCGCTGGTCGCGGACAAGGGACTGGCCCGTCCGGAGTCGATCTTGAGCGATCTGCGTCTGCTGGCCGAAGCGGCAAGGATGTCGAATCAGACCGATGCGTCGATATGGCAAGATAGAGCGGAAGCGGCCTGCCGGGCGCTGGCCCGGCAGGACTGCCTGCTTGAGGCGACGGATGCTGCATCGCAAAGCGTGCCAAGCCGGTGAGTTTGCCCCGGCCACATCAAGGCGGGTTGCGGCGTGGGGTGTCGTTTTGGCTTGAGATAATTAGGAAATTGTGCGTATAATCGCTGGCTCCCCGAATTGTCGGGGGGTTACTTTCCCGTCCGCGCGAGCCAGGGTGTGTCAGGATCAAGCGTGCCGCAGGCACATGAATGATCCGGCATGTCGGTCGCGGGCGGTTAGTCCCTAACCCTTGCATTGGAGTCTCATAATGTCCGTTAGCATGCGCGATATGCTGGAAGCTGGTGTCCACTTTGGTCACCAAACCCGTTACTGGAACCCGAAGATGGCCCCGTTCATCTTTGGTCATCGCAATAAGATTCACATCGTCAACCTCGAAAAGACGTTGCCGATGTTCGAAACGGCCCTGGCTTATGTTCGCCGCCTGACCGCGAACAAGGGCAGCATCCTGTTCGTTGGTACCAAGCGCCAAGCCCGCGAAATCGTTCGCGAAGAAGCTCTGCGCGCTGGCGTGCCTTTCGTTGATCACCGCTGGCTGGGTGGCATGCTGACCAACTACAAGACGGTCAAGCAATCCATCAAGCGCCTCACCGACCTGCAAACCACGCTGGCAGACCCGAACAACGGCTATTCCAAGAAAGAGCTGTTGATGCTGCAACGTGAAGTCGTGAAGCTGGAAACCTCGCTGGGCGGCATCAAGGATATGAACGGTCTGCCGGACGCGATCTTCGTGATCGACGTGGGCTACCAAAAGGGTACGATCGTCGAAGCACAGAAGCTGGGCATCCCCGTCATTGGCGTGGTGGATACCAACAATTCGCCGGAAGGCATCGACTACATCATCCCAGGTAACGACGACTCCGCTCGCGCCATCCGTCTGTACGCACGTGGCATGGCTGACGCCGTTCTGGAAGGTCGTGCTCAGGCGATCCAGGAAATTGTTGCAGCCAGCGCAGACGCGCAAGCCGCTTAATATCCGCGTAACAGCGTTCCGACAGAAAGGGGCCGTAAAGCCCCTTTTTGTTAACCCGAAATCGTGTCGCTAAGACACTGTTCCAAGGAGTACCGACATGGCGGAAATCACCGCAAAGATGGTTGGCGAGCTGCGTGAAGCCACCGGCATGGGCATGATGGAG
>Ga0213872_10000642_pt1 | contig 26433 bp, 20 predicted proteins | sample VelepicomBERX_R2_FD_160071 | JGI IMG/M metagenome (GOLD analysis project Ga0213872, IMG submission 160071) | Rhizosphere microbial communities from Vellozia epidendroides in rupestrian grasslands, the National Park of Serra do Cipo, Brazil - RX_R2 | ecosystem: Host-associated > Plants > Roots >...
CCAGAATCTTCTTGCTGATCTTGTCTAGCATACCAAGAACTCCCTGATTGATTTTATTTGGTTAAATTGTCTCACCAAAAACAATCTATTGCTAGTCCCCGGCAATACCAGAATTAATCCAGAGGAAATCCGCATACAATCAAATCATTCACACGCTCGACAGCGCCCTGCGCGCCGAGCGTGTTTTGCTACGTACGCCATTTTTCTTTTCTGTGAGTTTTTTCATGCAAACGACCCCTTTCGCCGCGCTTCAAGCCGAAATCCTGCGCGACCCGACGCTCCTACGCGCGGCCATTACCGCCGCCTACCGCCGCGATGAAGTGACGGCCGTGCAGTGGCTGCTGGGCCAGATCGGCAACGGCACCGCCGACATCCAGCAGCAAGCGCAGCAACTGGCGCACAAGCTGGTGCAGTCGGTCCGTGAAAAGCGCACCCGCGCTTCCGGCGTCGACGCGCTGATGCATGAATTCTCCCTGTCTTCGGACGAAGGCGTGGCGCTGATGTGCCTGGCCGAAGCGCTGCTGCGTATTCCCGACAGCGCCACCGCCGACCGCCTGATCGCCGACAAGATCAGCAAGGGCGACTGGCGCAAGCACCTGGGCGAATCGCCTTCGCTGTTTGTGAACGCCGCCACCTGGGGCCTGCTCATCACCGGCAAACTGGTCAGCACCAACAGCGAAAACGGCCTGGGCGCCGCGCTGACCAAGCTGATCGCCAAAGGCGGCGAGCCGCTGATCCGCAAGGGTGTGGACCTGGCGATGCGCATGCTGGGCAACCAGTTCGTCACCGGCCAGACCATCGACGAAGCGATCAAGAACGGCGCCGCCAACGAGGCGCGCGGCTACCGCTATTCCTACGACATGCTGGGCGAAGCGGCCCTGACCGAAGCGGACGCGGCCAACTACTACAAGGCTTACGAGACTGCGATCCACGCCATCGGCAAGGCCTCGAACGGCCGCGGCATCAAGAACGGTCCCGGCATTTCGGTAAAACTGTCGGCGCTGCACCCGCGCTACAGCCGTGCCCAGCACGCCCGCGTGATGCAGGAACTGCTGCCGCGCCTGCGCCAGCTGGTGCTGCTGGCCAAGCATTACAACATCGGCCTGAACATCGACGCGGAAGAAGCCGACCGCCTGGAACTGTCGCTGGACCTGATGGAAGCCATGGCCTTCGATAGCGAACTGGCCGGCTTCGAGGGCATCGGCTTCGTGGTGCAGGCTTACCAGAAGCGCTGTCCGTTCGTGATCGACTACCTGGTCGACCTGGCCAAGCGCAGCGGCCGCAAGTTCATGGTGCGCCTGGTGAAAGGCGCTTACTGGGATGCAGAAATCAAGCGCGCCCAGGTGGACGGCATGCCGGGCTATCCGGTTTACACCCGCAAGGTCTACACCGACGTGTCCTACCTGGTGTGCGCACGCAAGCTGCTGGGCGCCACCGCGCAGATCTATCCGCAGTTTGCCACCCACAACGCGCAGACCCTGTCGACCATCTACAGCTGGGCCAAGCGCGACGGCGTCAACGACTACGAATTCCAGTGCCTGCATGGCATGGGCGAAGCGCTGTATGACCAGGTGGTCGGCGCAGACAATCTGGACAAGGCTTGCCGCATCTACGCGCCAGTGGGTACGCACGAAACCCTGCTGGCCTACCTGGTCCGCCGCCTGCTGGAAAACGGCGCCAACTCGTCCTTCGTCAACCAGATCGTGGATGAAAGCATTGCCATCGAATCGCTGACCAAGGATCCGGTTGCGATGGCGCGCGAGCAGGGCGGCCTGCCGCATGCCGGCATCGCTTTGCCACTGGCCATGTTCGGCGCCGAGCGCAAGAACTCGGCCGGTCTGGACCTGGCCAATGAAGATGTGCTGCGCTTTATTTCGACCGAACTGGCGCAGCAGCGCAGCTGGCACGCCGCCCCGCTGCTGGCCGGTCCGCTGAGTGTCGGTGCGCCGACCCAGCCGGTGACCAATCCGGCCAACCGCGCCGACGTGGTAGGCCAGCTGGCCGAAGCCAGCGCTGCCGATGTGGAAACCGCGCTGTCCAGCGCCAGCCACTTTGCCATGGACTGGCAGACCACCGAGCCTTCGGTCCGTGCCGACGCGCTGAGCCGCGCCGCCGACCTGTTTGAAACCCACCAGCTGGAGCTGATGACCTTGGCGATCCGCGAAGCGGGCAAGTCGCTGCCGAACGCGATTGCCGAGATCCGCGAAGCGGTCGACTTCCTGCGCTACTACGCGGCCCAGGTGCATGGCGCCGTCAACCCGCTGGCGCTGGGCCCGGTGACCTGCATCAGCCCATGGAACTTCCCGCTGGCGATCTTTACCGGCCAGGTGGCTGCTGCCCTGGCGGCTGGCAACGTGGTGCTGGCCAAGCCAGCTGAACAGACCCCGCTGATCGCCCATCGCGCCGTGGAACTGCTGCATGAAGCGGGCGTTCCACGCGCCGCCTTGCAATTCCTGCCGGGCCGCGGCGAAGTGGTCGGTGCGCGCCTGTGCGAAGATTCGCGCGTCAAAGGCGTGATCTTCACCGGTTCCACCGAAGTGGCGCAGATCATCAACCGCACCCTGGCCAAGCGTGCCGCCACCGAGCAGGTCGAGATTCCGCTGATTGCCGAAACCGGCGGCCAGAACGCCATGATCGTCGACTCGTCCGCGCTGCCGGAGCAGGTGGTGCAGGATGCGATTTCGTCCGCCTTCGACAGCGCCGGCCAGCGCTGCTCGGCCCTGCGCGTGCTGTTCCTGCAGGAAGATATCGCCGACAAGACCATCAAGATGCTCAAGGGCGCGATGCAGGAACTGCGCGTGGGCAATCCGGACCGCCTGGCCACCGACATCGGCCCGGTGATCGACGCCGAAGCGCAGCAGAACCTGCTGGCCCACATCAACAAGCTGAAGGGCAGCGCGGTGGATTACTACTCGCTGGACCTGCCTGCCAGCGTGACCAGCGCCGGTACTTTTGTGCCGCCGACCGTGCTGGAAATCCGCTCGCTGGAAGAGCTGACCAAGGAAGTGTTCGGTCCCGTGATGCACGTGATCCGTTACAGCCGCGCCGACCTGCCCAAGCTGGTCGACCAGATCAACAACAGCGGCTTCGGCCTGACCCTGGGCGTGCATTCGCGCATCGATGAAACCATCGACTTCATCAGCGGCAACGCCCACGTCGGCAACATCTACATCAACCGCAACATCGTTGGCGCGGTGGTGGGTGTGCAGCCGTTCGGCGGCGAAGGCAAGTCCGGCACCGGTCCGAAAGCCGGCGGCCCGCTCTACCTGAAGCGTCTGCAGCGCAACGCCGTCACCGTGGCCAAGCACGAACACCGTTCGCTGCCAGCACTGGATGCGCTGACGGTCTGGTGCCAATCCAGCAAGCAGGAGCGCGCCGCCGCCCTGGCCGAGCAGTACAGCCGCAGCACCCAGCTGGGTTCGACCACCGTGCTGCCAGGCCCGACCGGCGAGCGCAATACCCTGAGCCTGGCGCCGCGCGGCGCCATCGTCTGCGCCGCCGCCACGGTGGAAGGCCTGCTGAACCAGCTGGCCGCCGTGCTGGCGACCGGCAACGTGGCCGTGCTGGCGGGCGATACCGTCAAACTGCTGCCGGCCAATCTGCCTGCGGCCGTGAAGGACCGTGTGCACGTGGCTGCCGAGCTGGACAAGTTTGAAGGCGAGTTCCAGATCGCCCTGGTGGAAGCGTCGCTGAGCAGCGGTCTGCGCGTGTCCCTGGCGGCGCGCGACGGCGCCCTGGTGGGTCTGATCGACACCACGGAAGACGGCGCCATCCCGCTGTGGCGTCTGCTGGCCGAGCGCGCCCTGTGCGTCAACACCACCGCAGCGGGCGGCAACGCCAGCCTGATGACGCTGGAAGCCTAAGCCTCCGCAGTTTTAAAGATACCTGTTGTCTTCGGGCCGGACGAAAGTCTGGCCCTTTTTTTATGCCAACTCGCTGTGAGGCCCCCCAGAGCCGCGCAGCGAGGGGGAGGCGGGTACACCTCCACCACGGGTCCGGAACGCCCGCAGCGGCCGTTTCAGGGCCCTTTAGCACCCTTTACGACCAGCAGGCTGTGGATAATTTATTACTTACCCACATTCCTCACAAAAATTCCTGATCACATCAAAAGCGTAGCGGGCAGCAACCGTTTTGACGAAACGCATGAAATCGATGGCGGCATGCTCGTTGGCATTGTCGGAAATGGTACGGATGACGGTAAACGGCACACCCAGCTCGAAACAGACCTGCGCGACAGCCGCGCCTTCCATTTCCACTGCCAAAACTTCAGGCAAATCCGCCTTCAGCGTGGAAAGCTGGGCCGGTTTGCCAAAAAATTGGTCACCACTAGCGATCAGGCCGCGATGCAGTCTGGGCGAATGCAGGCCGAATTCCCTTTGCTCATCCGTCAAACCGGCTTGCAGGAATTGTTGAGCTGCACTGGCCAGGTTTTCCGTCAAGGCGACATCGGTTTCGAAATGAGACAGGCCGGTCAGTGGGATCTGAAAGCGCGGAAACAGCGGACTGGCATCGAAATCGTGCTGAATCAGCGATTCCGCGATGACGATATCGCCGACTTTGACGTTTGCATCGCCGCTACCAGCTACACCGGTAAAGACAATGTGCGTAACTCCGAACTTCTCCACAAGGATGGCAGCTGTCATTGCCGCAGCAACCTTGCCTATACGCGATAAAACGCACACAGCGTCGATTTCCCATAATTTTCCGCTTGTGTAGTCGCGCATGCCATGCGTGAGCTTGGAGGGGCTTTTCATGGCTTCTATGAGGCCTTGTTGTTCTTCTAAAAGTGCACTGATGATGCCTAAACGCATATTTCTCCCCGGTGTTACGCTTTTGTTGTTTACAAAGAACTTTATATAAAAATAGTAGTGATAGTAAACGAACAAAGTCCTGTGGATAAGTCTTGTATACGTTTACGAATCATTTGTTTACGAGGTCAACAACACGCTGAATAAGCGCTGTACGGAAATGAGGGTAATTTTTGGATAAAATGGCGGCCGTTTGAAAACTGCTGGCTTAGTCACACACAGTCCTGTGGATATTAAGTCAGTTATCCACAAGAGCCATCACATCCAGGGCCATTTTCTCCAGTTCTTCACCTGAAATTGGCTTCGAGAACAGATATCCCTGGCCAAAATCGCATCCTGCAGCCTGCAGAACACGGAGTTGCTGCGGCGTTTCGATCCCTTCAGCGATCACTTTGATGCCGACTTTGTGCGCCATCGCAATAATTGCCTCGCACAAGTGAATGCCGTCGGTGCCTTCCGCCAGATTGCGGACCAGGGTCGAGTCCAGCTTGATGTAATCGACATTGAAGCGTTTCAGGAAGGCCACCGAAGCGTAGCCGGTGCCGAAATCATCCAGTGACAGCTGCATGCGGGCACGCTGGAACTCGTTCAGCCGCTCCGCCACCGTGGTATTGGTGTCCAACAAGAGATTTTCCGTGACCTCGATGACGATGCTGCCGGGATCCAGGCCCAGTGAATCGAGGAAATCCAGCCAGAGTTTGTAGTTGCTGCCTTCGTCGCGGAACTGCCAGGCCGACTTGTTCACGCAGACCTGGAATTCCGCCAGTCCATTTTGCTGCAGCCGGCGCGCTTCCCTGGCCGCCTGCTGGAACACCCAGTCGCCGATGCTGACGATCATGCCTGTATTTTCAGCAATGCTGATGAAGTCGACCGGGTTGAGCAGCCCGCGGCTAGGGTGCTGCCAGCGCACCAGGGCTTCGGCCTTGGAAATTTTTCCGGTGGCCAGTTCGATAATCGGCTGGAACAGGATGCGCAATTGCTTGCGGCCGACCGCGTCGCGCAGCTCATTAGCCAGCGACAGCCGTAGTTGCGTGGTTTCCTGCATGAAGGGCGCGAAATAATTGAAGCGGTTGCGGCCTTCCTGCTTGGCCAGGTACATGGCCTGGTCCGCATTGCGCAGCAGGGCGTCGGGATTATTGCCGTCATCCGGATAGAGCGTAATGCCGATGCTGGAGGAAATATGGGCAATATCTTCGCCCAGCATGAAGGGCGCGCTCATTTTGGCGAGGATATCCTGGGCAATCCGCGCCACTTCGGTGGTATTGCGCAGCTCGCTGACGATCACTGTGAATTCGTCGCCACCCAAACGGGCCACAATATCGGTCTTGCGCACACAATGGCTGAGCCGGACTGCCACTTCTTTGAGCAGCAAATCGCCTTTGTCATGGCCCAGGGTATCGTTGATTTCCTTGAAGTAGTCCAGATCCACAAACATCAGCGCCATCGGCAGCTGGGAACGCTCGGTTTTCTTCATTTCCTGCCGCAGATGTTCGTTGAATTTGCGGCGGTTGGGCAGGCCGGTGAGCGTATCGAAGTTGGCCTGGCGCCAGATCAGTTCTTCCGAAGCCTTTTTCTTGGTGATATCGGAGAACAGCGCAACCAGACGGAAGGGATGGCCATCCTTGTCGCACACGCTGTTGAAGCGTTGCCAGACCAGGTATTGTTCGCCATTCTTATTGCGATACCAGATTTCGCCTTCCCATTGTCCGGTTTCAGCTATGCAATGACGTACACGGCCGAAGAATGCCGGATCCACTTGCGGCGCCGCCAGATCCACGGCGTATTTACCGACCACTTCGCGTTCGCTGAAACCGCTCATTTGCGAGAACGCAGGATTGATGCTGAGAATGCGGCCATCCGCTTCCGTCACCATCATGCCCTGGCTGGTGTTTTGGTAGAGCATATTGGCCAGCTGCATGGACTGCTCATTTTTTTTGCGCTCGGTAATGTCCTCGATCATCACGAACAAGCCGTGGATCTTGCCGTCTTCGCCTTTATCCGGCACATAGCTGACGCCGTGCCAGTGCTCGCCAGCCTGACGTTCGAAGTGCAGTTGCTCACCCAGCATGGCGCGGCGGATGTAAGCGCTTGAATCGGCATAACTTTCTTCGCCGATGACGCTTCGGGCGGAAAGGCCGTGGGTGTTGGTTCCCGGCGGCAGGAATCTTTCTTCCAGCTTGCGGTTGGTGAAGGTGTAGCGTTCGTCCTTGTCGACGTAACCTATCATCACCGGCAAGTTGTCCGCGATCAGGCGCAGGCGCTGTTCGCTGGCGAACAATTTCTGCTCCATTTCCTTGCTGGTGGCATACAAGGCGCGGAACATGGTTTCGCGTTCTTCCATCTTGCGGTAAGTTCGCAGGGAGAAGTGGCCCCCGCCCAGCATCAGCAGCAGCAAGAGCGCCAGACCAGCGCCGGCGATCAGCGAATTTTTTTCCAGCAGGCGCAGCGATTCCGCATCGGAACTGCCAACCACGACAATCAGCGGGAAGTTCTCCAGCTTGCGATAGCTGAACATGCGCGGAATCTTGTCGATGACGCTGATCGACTTGTAGCTGCCGGCCGGTCCCTTTTTCAGGCTGTTGAACAAAGCCGTGCCCTGCAGGGTGCGGCCGAAAGCTTCATCAAAACCAGGTGCACGGGCAATGATTTTGCCATCGCCATGCACCAGGGTCACCGAGACATCAGGCGTAAAGCGTGAATTTTCAAAGACTTGCGCGAATCGGGTGGCGTTCAAGGGCGCTGCAATCACACCCAGGAATTCTCCCCTAGCGTTTTCCACCCTGCGGCTGAGGAAAAACAGGCGTTCCTTGCTGGTTCTGCCGATCTGCGGTTCGCCAATAAACAAATTGCCGTGAGCGCTGTCGTTCACATGGGCTTTGAAGTAGTCGCGATCGCTGTAATCCACACCGCTGACGGGTAGATCCCGAGAGGCGAACATGCCTTTGCCTTTGGCATCGATATAGGTAATCCAGAAATCCCTCGTATTGGCAACGCCATGCGGGGACAGCAGGGCATTGATAGTTTCTGGCGAATTATTCTGGTTTTCAGGCAAAACCTTGATGGCGTTGGCAAATCCCATCAGGGAAAGATCGACAAACTGGATCGAATACAGGACGTGAGCCTCGATGGCTTTGACGTAATGCTCGGTTTGGCTGCGGACAGCTTCTTCGCGTTCCTGGTAGGCAGCGCGGAACTGGTTGATCACCAGACCGATGGCCAGTGCAGCCATCAAAAGCAAGCCGGTCACCAACCGGCGTCGAAAGCGCAGATAGGCAAAGCTGTGATGTTTGCGCTGATTGGACAAAGTAACTCCGGCTTAGGCTAAGCGTTGAGCAGGACAAGTACTTTTTGCTAATCCAGTATAGGGGAAAGCTGGTATCGAAGAAACTTTATTCGAATGCGTTCAGGCAAAGCCTGTGGTTTTCGACACGCAGGGGCGTGGGGTGGGGTCTTCGCGTTTCTTCGGCTATGGTTTACTCTAAAACAAGGTATACAAAATAATGGTAATTGTTAACACAGACACTTTTCTGTGGATAACTGGCCATTTTGAATTAAAATCAGGCGTTTACGCCATGCATAAGCAGGCTGGTAAACCGTGTATGGGCGCAGGGACGGATTTTGGATAAAAAAATGGTCTCCAGAAAAAGCTGCGCTTACTCACATTTGCCACCTGTGGATATCCATACACTTATCCACAAGGAGGATAGATGGATTTGCGTCAAATTTTCCCTCACCCCATCATTCAGGGGCCGACTGCTGGCGCTGGTAATACACCAGCGGAAATTGCTGCCGTTGGCGAAGCCGGCGGGCTAGGTTCCTTGGCCTGTTCCCTGCTGGCCCCGGACGTGATCCGCAAGCAAGTGGAGCAAATCCGGGCTCTGACCGGGCGGCCGTTTTGCCTTAATTTCTTTGTCCAGGGCCAGCCCCAGCCCAATCCCGATGAAGTCGCTCATTCCATCGAGCTGATGAAGCCGTTATGGTCTTCGCTGGGCTGGGCCCGGCTGCCGCTGCCGAGCAAGTGGTGCGAAGATTTTTCCCTCCAGTTTGAAACCTTGCTGGAATTAAAGCCGGCCGTGGCCAGTTTCACATTCGGCATTCTCAGCGTCGAGCAGATTGAGCGGCTGCATGCGGCCGGGATTTTTGTCATCGGCACGATCACCCACGTTGACGAAGCGCTGGCCTGGCAAAGCCGGGGCGCCGATGCCGTGATTGCCTCTGGCGTGGAGTCGGGAGGCCATCGCGGCACCTTCATCGGCGAGCAGACTGCGGCGACTTTGGGCGTTGCGGACCTGGTGCCGGCGGTGGTGAGCGCGGTCAATATTCCCGTGATCGCGGCGGGCGGTATCATGGATGGCGCTGATATCAAGCGCATGCTGGCGCTGGGCGCCCAGGCGGTGCAGATGGGAACGGCTTTCCTGGTCTGCGACGAATCGGCTGTGAATGAAGCCTACAAACAAAGACTACTCACGGCGGGCAACCATCCCACCCGGCTGACCCGGGCGTTTTCCGGCCGTTACGCGCGCGGCCTGGTTAACCGGTTTATGGATACGCTGGAAGCTTATGAGTCTGAACTGCCCGCATATCCTGTGCAAAATGCGCTATCTGGCGCCATCCGCGCGGAAGCGGCCAAGCGTAGCGAAACCGAACTGATGTCGCTCTGGGCCGGTACCGGCGTCGCGCGCGTGCGCCCGATGCCGGCGGCGCAGCTGATTGCCACCTTGCTGGCGGAAATGGAAGCGGCATAAACGAAGGAGGCGGTTTGGAATCAGCTGGCGAATTTGATTACATCATCATTGGCGCTGGCACGGCAGGTTGCGTGCTGGCAAACCGGCTCACCCAGGACAGGAATGCGCAAGTCCTGCTCATCGAGGCGGGCGGCAAAGACGACTATGTGTGGATCCATATCCCGGTCGGCTATCTGCACTGCATCAATAATCCACGCACGGATTGGCTGTTCAGAACGGATGCGGATGCCGGACTGAACGGCCGCAGCCTGATTTATCCACGAGGTAAAGTTCTCGGTGGCAGCTCTTCCATCAATGGCATGATCTACATGCGGGGCCAGGCGCGCGACTACGATTTGTGGGCCGAACTGAGCGGCGATCCCAGCTGGCGCTGGCAGGATGTGCTGCCCTTGTTCAAGAAAAGCGAGGATTACCACGGCGGCGCATCACCCGAACACGGCGCGGGCGGCGAATGGCGGGTGGAAAAGCAGCGCCTGTCATGGCAGATCCTGGACGCTTTCCGCGATGCGGCGGAACAAGTCGGCATTCCCAAAGTGGACGACTTCAACCGTGGTAATAACGCCGGTTGCGCCTATTTTGAAGTGAATCAAAAGCGCGGCATCCGCTGGAACACTTCCAAGGCGTTTTTGAAACCCGTCGCGTCCCGTCCCAATCTCACCATCATGACCGGCTGTCACGTGGAACGCTTGCTGATCGAGCAGGGCGAACAGGGGCCGGTCTGCAAAGGGGTGATTTTTACCGGCGGCGGCAGCCAATGGCGTGCCGAGGCCAAACGCGAAACCTTGCTGGCGGCCGGTTCGATCGGCTCGCCGCAGATCCTGCAGCTGTCCGGCATCGGCGCTGCGTCCATGCTGAACAAGCTGGGAATTCAACCCTCCGTGGATTTGCCCGGAGTGGGTGAAAATTTGCAGGATCATTTACAGCTGCGTATGGTATTCAAGATTAATGGCGCCAAGACGTTGAATATGCTGGCGAGTAATTGGTTCGGCAAAATGAAAATCGGTCTGGAATATGCGCTGTTTCAATCCGGGCCGATGTCGATGGCGCCCTCGCAATTAGGCGCATTTGCCTGTTCCGATGCCGCCCAGGCCACGCCCAATCTGCAATATCACGTGCAGCCTTTATCTCTGGAGAAATTCGGTGATCCCCTGCACGATTTTCCTGCCTTTACCGCCAGCGTCTGCAATTTGCGTCCGACCGCTCGCGGCAGGGTCAAAATCAATAGCGCCGATTCTTATGCGCCACCGTCGATCGCACCGATGTATTTGAGCACGCCGGAAGACCGTAAAGTGGCAGCCGACGCCCTGCGGCTGACGCGCCAGATCGCCGCCGCGCCCGCGCTGGCGCGCTATGCGCCGCAAGAATTTAAGCCGGGCAGCCAATTCCAGACGGATGAAGAGCTGGCGCAGGCGGCAGGCTCCATCGGCACGACGATTTTCCACCCGGTTGGAACATGCAAAATGGGGCGGGCTGATGATCCGGCGGCGGTGGTGGACAGCCAGCTGCGCGTAATCGGAGTAAAAGGACTGCGCGTGGTCGACGCCTCCATCATGCCGACCATTACTTCCGGAAATACGAATTCGCCCACCATCATGATTGCGGAAAAGGCTGCCGAATTAATACATTCAGCTTGGAAAAATCGCTGAATACGCTAGGCGCAGATCAAATTACAACCGTATTAATACTGTATTGTTGGTGAATTTGTTAGTGTGTATGATCTAGCACAATTTGGCTGTTTGCAAAGAATAACAAGGAGACAGGATGTCTGGCGTTATTTTGGAAACAAAGAATTTGACCAAGGAATTCAAAGGATTTACTGCGGTCAACGATGTCAATTTAAAGGTCCAGCGTGGGCATATCCACGCCCTGATCGGCCCCAATGGCGCCGGCAAAACCACCTGCTTTAACCTTCTCACGCAATTCATCAAGCCTACTTCAGGCCAGATTCTCTTTAACGGCAAGGACATCACCGCGTCCCGGCCGGCCCAGATTGCCCGCATGGGGGTGATCCGCTCCTTCCAGATTTCCGCCGTCTTTCCGCACCTGACCGTGCTGCAGAATGTCCGCATCGGTTTGCAGCGCAAACTGGGCACCAGCTTCCATTTCTGGCGCAGTGAGCGTTCACTCGGCCAACTGGATGCACGCGCCATGGAGCTGCTGGCCGAGGTCGACCTGACCGAGTTTGCCCACACCATCACGGCTGATATGCCTTACGGCCGCAAGCGTGCGCTGGAAATTGCCACCACCCTGGCCATGGAACCGGAGCTGATGCTGCTGGACGAACCAACCCAGGGCATGGGCCACGAAGACGTGCACCGCGTCACCGAACTGATCAAGAAAGTCTCGGCTGGCCGCACCATTTTGATGGTCGAACACAATATGAAAGTGGTTTCCGGCATTTGCGACCGGATTTCCGTCCTCCAGCGCGGCGCCCTGCTGGCCGAGGGCAGCTATGCCGAAGTCTCGGCCAATCCCCAGGTCATGGAAGCGTATATGGGTACTGAAGCCAACGTGCTGGAAGGAGCGCACTGATGGAACATGCGCTGGAAATTTCCAACCTGCAGGCGTGGTATGGCGAATCGCACATTTTGCACAACGTAAATCTCAGCGTAAAACCGGGCGAAGTGGTGACTCTGCTGGGCCGTAATGGCGCCGGCCGCACCACCACCTTGCGCGCCATCATGGGTTTGACCGGCGCACGCAAGGGCTCGATCAAGGTCAACGGCGTGGAAGCGATTGGCTTGCCGACTCATAAAGTGGCCCACCTCGGCATTGGTTATTGCCCGGAAGAGCGCGGCATTTTTTCCTCGCTGTCGACCGAGGAAAACCTGATGATGCCGCCGCAGCTGAAGACAGGCGAGAAGGGCATGTCAGTCGAAGAAATCTACGCCATGTTCCCCAACCTGGAGGAACGCAAGCACAGCCAGGGCACCCGCTTGTCCGGCGGCGAGCAGCAGATGCTGGCCGTCGCGCGCATCCTGCGCACCGGCGCCCGCCTGCTGCTGCTGGATGAGATTTCCGAAGGCCTGGCGCCGGTCATCGTGCAGGGCCTGGCGCGCATGATTACGACGCTGAAATCGAAGGGCTACACCATCGTCATGGTGGAACAGAATTTCCGGTTTGCCGCGCCGTTGGCCGACCGGTTTTACGTGATGGAACATGGTCAGATCGTCGAGACTTTTGTTGCATCGGAATTGAGCGCCAAGATGCCTGTGCTGAAGGAGCTTCTGGGCGTGTAGATCTGGCTGCATCTTCAAATAATCATTTCGGGAGACAAGAATGAAACTGAAAGCTATCGCCACTGCATGCGCCTGCTGCTTTACCTTAGGCGCACAAGCCCAGATCTCGGGCGACACCGTCAAGATTGGCTTCATTACCGATATGTCTGGTCTGTACGCCGATATCGACGGCGCCGGCGGAGCGGAAGCCATCAAGATGGCGATCGCCGATGCGGGCGGCAATATCAACGGCAAAAAGATCGAATTCATTTCCGCCGACCACCAGAACAAGGCTGACATTGCCGCCTCCAAGGCGCGCGAATGGTTCGACCAGCAGGGTGTGGACATGCTGATCGGCGGCACCAACTCGGGCGCCAACCTGGCCATGGCCAAGGTGGCTGCCGAGAAGAAAAAAGTCTTCATTTCCATCGGCGCCGGTTCGGCCCGCCTGACCAATGAAGAATGCACGCCCTACACCGTGCACTACGCTTACGACACCATCGCACTGGCGCGCGGCACCGGCGGCGCCATCGTTGCCCAAGGCGGCAAGAGCTGGTACTTCCTGACCGCCGACTACGCCTTTGGCGCTTCGCTGGAAAAGGATACCGCCGATGTGGTCAAAGCCAAGGGCGGCAAGGTGCTGGGTTCGGTCAAGCACCCGCTGTCGGCTTCCGACTTCTCGTCCTTCCTGCTGCAGGCGCAGACTTCCGGCGCGCAGATCCTGGGTCTGGCCAATGCAGGCGGCGACGCCATCAACTCGATCAAGGCGGCCAACGAGTTCGGCATCACCAAGAAGATGAAACTGGCCGGTCTGCTGATCTTCATCAACGACATCCACTCGCTGGGCTTGAACCTGACCAACGGCATGTACCTGACCGACGGCTGGTACTGGGACATGAACGCCGACACCCGCGCCTGGTCCAAGCGCTACTTTGAAAAGATGAAAAAAGAGCCGTCCATGCTGCAGGCGGCGGACTTCTCGGCCGTGTCAAACTACCTGAAAGCAGTGAAGGCCACTGGCACCGACGACTCCGACAAAGTCATGGCCTACCTCAAGGCCAACAAGATCAACGACATGTTCACCAAGAATGGCGTGGTCCGCCCGGACGGCCGCATGGTGCACGATATGTACCTGATGGAAGTCAAGAAGCAGGCCGATTCCAAATATCCATGGGACTACTACAAGGTCGTCGCCACCATCCCGGGCGACCAGGCTTACGCTACCAAGGCGGAAACCAAGTGCTCTCTGTGGAAATAAGGTCAATCAGCTATGGATGAAATATTCGGTATCCCGACCGCGGCGCTGATGAGCCAGCTGCTGCTGGGTCTGGTGAATGGTTCGTTTTACGCCATGTTGTCGCTGGGCCTGGCCGTGATTTTCGGCTTGTTAAATGTGATTAACTTTTCGCATGGCGCGCTCTACATGATGGGCGCGTTCCTGGCGTGGATGGGTATCGAGTATTTCCATCTGAACTACTGGATCATGCTGGTGCTGGCGCCGCTGGTGGTGGGCGCCTTTGGCATCGTCATTGAAAGGACGATGCTGCGCTGGCTCTACAAGCTGGATCATCTGTATGGGCTGCTGCTGACCTTTGGCATCACGCTGATGGTGGAGGGCGTGTTCCGCTCCTTCTACGGCGTCTCCGGCCAGCCATTTTCGGTGCCGGAGCAGCTGGCCGGCGCGACCGACCTGGGCTTTATGGTGATGCCGAATTACCGCGCCTGGGTGGTGGTGGCCTCGCTGGCGGTCTGCCTGTCGACCTGGTTCGTGATCGAGAAAACCAAGCTGGGCTCCTACCTGCGCGCGGGCACGGAAAACCCCAAGCTGGTGGAAGCCTTTGGCGTCAATGTGCCGCTGATGGTCACCATGACCTATGGCTTCGGCGTGGCGCTGGCGGGCTTTGCCGGCGTGCTGGCGGCGCCGGTGATCCAGGTGCAGCCGCTGATGGGCCAGAATCTGATCATCGTCGTGTTTGCCGTCGTCGTGATCGGCGGCATGGGTTCCATTCTCGGCTCCATCCTGACCGGTCTCGGCCTGGGCGTGATCGAGGGCCTGACCAAGGTGTTCTACCCGGAGTTTTCCTCGACGGTGGTGTTCCTGGTGATGGTGGTGGTACTGCTGCTGCGTCCGGCCGGCTTGTTCGGCAAAGAAAAGTAAAAGGATTCCGATGAACAAGAAAATCGGCTATGGAATAGTTTTGCTGTTGGCGCTGGCGGCGCCGGTGCTGGGCGGCTATCCGCCCTTCCTGTCCAAGCTGCTGTGCTTTTCCCTGTTTGCCTGCGCCTTTAACTTGCTGATTGGCTATACGGGTTTGCTGTCCTTCGGCCATGCGGCCTTTTTCGGCACGGCGGGCTACGCCGCCGGCAATGCGCTCAAGGTCTGGGGCTTGCCGGTTGAGCTGGGGATACTGGTGGGTGTCGGTATGGCGGCGCTGGTCGGCCTGGTGATGGGCGCGCTGGCGATTCGCCGCCAGGGCATCTACTTCTCCATGATCACGCTGGCGCTGGCCTACATATTGTACTTTGGCGCCTTGCGTGCCGGGGAGCTGACGGGCGGGGAGGATGGCCTGCAAGGTGTTCCACGTGGAAAGCTGCTGGGTTTTATTGATCTTAGCAATGACACCACGCTGTACTACGTCGTGCTGGCTATCTTCGTGGCAGCCTTCGCCTTGATCGTGCGCACCGTGCATTCGCCTTTCGGCCAGGTCTTAAAGGCGATCAAGGAAAACGAACCGCGCGCCATCTCGCTGGGCTATGACGTCGACAAATACAAACTGCTGGCCTTCGTGCTGTCGGCGGCCTTGGCTGGCCTGGCAGGGGCGGTGAATACCCTGGTGCAGGGCTTTGAGACGCTGACCGATGTGCACTGGACCATGTCGGGCCTGGTGATCCTGATGACCCTGGTTGGCGGCATGGGTACGCTGGCTGGCCCGATTCTGGGTGCCATGGTCATCATCGCACTGGAAAACAAGCTGGGCGACCTGGGCCAGCTGCTGGCCTCGCTGACCCATATCGAATGGTTCAACACGCTGGGAGAAGCGGTCAATATGGTGACCGGTTTCATCTTCGTGGTTTGTGTGCTGTTGTTCCGGCGCGGCATTATTGGCGAGATCATCGCCCGCTTTCCGGGCAATCAAAAGACTGCTTGAGATACTTCAACGCCGAGTTCACCACTCGGCGTTTTTCTATGGTGTTGGCGCTTTTCCCAGCGCCGGCTCATTTCTCTTCCATAGGAAAACTTCCCCATGAAAACAAGATTAACGGTAGCCGTGACGGCGGCATTGTTGGCTGCATGCGGCGCCAATGAGCACGACAACGCAGAAGACCTGAATACCGTGCCGGGCTATCTCGGCGCAATTACCAGCACCACCTACGATGGCCAGAGCGACGACCTTCTGACCGGCGGCCTGGGCAAGACTGGCCTGGGCGCCTTGGCCGCGCCCGCGTTTGCCGACCCCAATAATCCGACAGCAGCCGAGTTGCGCCGGGTAGCGATCTTCAACAATTATCGGGCCGTGCTGGATATCAATCCATTCTCGGGCTATGGCACCTTGTACGGCCCCAATGTCGATGCGCGCGGCAATATCACCTTCAACGAGGGCAAAATTGCCGGGACCGAATACCTGGCCTACACCGACCAGAACGTGACCTTGATGGTGCAGATTCCGTCGAGCTTCGATCCGGCCAATCCGTGCATCGTGACAGGCACATCCAGCGGCTCGCGGGGAATCTATGGCGCCATCGGCACCTCGGGCGAGTGGGGCTTGAAGAACAACTGCGCCGTAGCCTATACCGACAAGGGCGGCGGCACCGGCCTCTACACGTTTGAAGACGACAGCGTGAACCTGCAGAACGGCGTCCGGACCACGCGCGCGCAGGCCGGCAGTAACGCCATCTTTGCTCCGGCACTGGCGGATGCCGACCGCACCGCTTTCGTCTCGGCCTATCCGGGCCGGGTCGCGTTCAAGCACGCCTTCTCGCAGCAGAATCCGGAAAAGGATTGGGGCCGCTACACCTTGCAGGCGGTTGAATTTGCCTACTACCTGCTGAACGAAAAATACGGCACCCTTGCCAAGGACAATAAGCGCCACCTGGTGCGATTTAAACCGGGCAGTATCATCGCCATAGCCTCCAGCATCTCCAACGGCGCTGGAGCGGCTCTGATGGCCTTGGAGCAGGATACCAAGGGCTTGATCAGCGGGGTGGCAGCCTCCGAGCCGCAGATCCAGCCACGCTCGTCGCCAGCTTACTCGGTAAGGCAGGGCGGCTTGCCGGTCAGCGCGCAGGGCAAGGCGCTGTTTGATTACTCGACTTTTGCCGCGCTGTACCAGCCCTGCATCGCCGGGTCGGCGGGTCGCTGCACGGCGCTGGCGGGCAAAGGTTTGCTCAGCGGGGCGGATTTGCTGTCGCAGCAGAATGACGCCAGGGCGCGTCTGCATGCCTACGGCTGGCTGGCGGATTCGGATGTTTTGCAGGCCGCCCATGCCGCCACCAACGTACTGGTCGCCGTGACCTACGCCAATGCTTACGGCAAGTTTTCTGTGACGGACAAGCTGTGTGGTTTCACTTTCACCCAGACCGACGCGGCGGGCTTGCCGACCCTGATGACAGCTGCTCAAAAAGCAGGCAGCTTCGCCACGCAGAATGGCATTATCGGCAACGTGGTGTATGAAGATTCGGTCGGCGGTGCCAAGCTCTACAGCGCCGGTGTTTCGCCCAGTACGCAGCTGGCGGACCAGTCGCTGGACGGTTTCCTCTGCCTGCGCGCCTTGGCCACTGGCGCCGATCCGGTGACGGGCGGTGCGCTCGGTACGGCGCTGGCGGCGCAGAGTGCGCGCGTCAAAGCAGGCATGGCGGAGGTGGCGGCGAGCGGAAATCTGCACGGCAAACCGGCCATCATCGTCCAGGGCCGCAGCGATACCTTGATCCCGGTGAACCATGCTTCGCGTGCTTACCTGGGGCTGAACGCAGCGGTGGAAGGAAACGCCAGCAAGCTGCGCTACATCGAGGTGACCAATGCCAACCACTTCGACGCCTTCAGCTCAGCCCTGCCTGCGAGCATCGTGCCTTTGCATGTCTATCTGTTCCAGGCGCTGGATGCGATGTATGCCAACTTGAAGAGCGGGGCGGCGCTGCCCGGTTCGCAAGTCGTGCGGACGATTCCCCGCCTCGATGGTACGCAACTGATGACTACGGGCAACGTTCCACCTTTCGTGCAGACGCCTGCAGCCGGCAATCAGATCTCCGTCTCCAGCAGTACCGTGGACATTTCCAACTAGGCTACAGCGCGGCAGCGTAGATGGCGCGGGCATCGTCCCGCGTCACTTCACGTGGATTATTTCCGAGCAACCGGGTCTGCAACATGGCGTCATCGGCCAGCCGGTCCAGGTCGGATTCCTGGATGCCGACTTGCTGCAAGGTCCGCTCAATCCCCGTGATGATGGCAATTTGTTGCATCGCAACAGCCAGCGCTTCTGCCCTGGCCTCGCTACTTCCTGACGCCGCTGGGACGATAATCTCTGCCAGCTCCGCATACAGCCCCGCCGCCACTGGCGCATTAAAGCGCAGCACATGTGGCAGCACCAGTGAATTCGACAATCCATGTGGCACGTGAAAAATGCCGCCAATGGGATAGGCCAGGGCATGCACCGCCGCCACCGGCGCATTGGAAAACGCCTGCCCCGCCAGCATCGCACCCAGCAGCATGGCCTGGCGGGCGGGTAGATTGCGGCCATTTTCGCAGGCATGCAGCAGATTGGCAGACAGCAGCTGCAGTGCCTTGCGGGCCAGCATGTCCGACAGTGGGTTCTTTTTATGGCGGCTGGTATAGGCCTCAATGGCGTGGACCATGGCGTCGATGCCGGTCGCAGCGGTCACGGCGGGCGGCAAGCCCAGGGTCAGTTCGGCGTCCAGCAATGCCATATCGGCATAGAGCTGTGGCGCGACGACGCCCATTTTTGTGGTAGCACCGGTGGTCACGATGGCGATGTTGGTGACCTCCGAACCGGTCCCGGCGGTGGTCGGAATCTGTACCAGGGGCAGGCGCTGGCCGCGCACATTGCCGATGCCGTACACCTCATCCAGCTGCTGGCTGTTCGCCGCCAGTACCGCGATCAGCTTGGCCACATCCATCGAGCTGCCGCCGCCAAGTCCAATGACCAGGTCGGTCTGGTGCGCGCGGGCAGCCGCGACGGCTTCCAGTACCACCGCTTCCGGCGGGTCTGCCATCACGTCGCTGTACACCGAGACATTCATCCCCGCAGCGCTCAGACTTTGCAGCGGCACATCGACCAGCCCGGTCTTCAGGAATCCCGGATCGGTGACCAGCAGGGGACGTCGGGCATTGGGAAACCGTAGCGCGATGTGCTCGCCCAACTTGGCGGCAGCGCCCAGTTCGGACACGATGTGAGGCACAGTACTGAAAGCAAAAGCGGGAAAGTCAGTCATGGCGGTCGCGCGGATGGTGGCGGTGGCACCAGCTTACACTATGCGTAGGCGGCATGAAACCGCAGCCTGATTCTTCCGTACAATATCGGCTTGGCGTTTTCATGTACGGGATTTTCATGATCGATTATGCGGTGTTGGGCGTGGCGGCATTCGGCGCCGGGCTGGTGGATGCGGTGGTTGGAGGAGGGGGCTTGATCCAGATTCCGGCCCTGTTCTCGGTGTTTCCGAATATGGCCCCGGCGACTTTGATCGGGACCAACAAGCTGGCCAGCATCTGCGGCACCAGTGTCGCGGCAGTGAACTATGCCCGTCGCGTGGCGATTCCCTGGTCGGTCGCGGCGCCCGCTTCGCTGGCAGCGCTGGCCTTTGCCTTCCTCGGCGCCTACACCGTGACCAAGGTTTCGCCGGACTTTATGCGCACCCTGCTGCCCTTCGTGCTGCTGGCCGTGGCCGTCTACACCTTCTGGCGCAAGGACTTGGGCAGCGTCCACGAGCCGCTCCACAGTGGCGCCAAAGAGCAGGTGCTGGCGCTGGGCGTCGGTGGCTTGATTGGTTTCTACGACGGCTTCTTCGGTCCGGGGACTGGCAGCTTCCTGATCTTCATGTTCGTACGCATCTTCGGCTTCGACTTCCTGGCCGCGTCGGCCACGGCCAAGATCGTCAATGTGGCGTGCAACTTTGCCGCCCTGGTCTGGTTCGGCTACAGCGGCCATCTGATCTGGGAGCTGGGTGCGATGATGGCGGTATGCCAGGTTGCCGGCTCCGTGGTTGGCACCAAGTTGGCCATGAAACATGGCAGCGGGTTTGTCCGCAAGCTGTTCCTGGGCGTGGTTACGGTACTGATTCTGAAGACGGGCTACGCTGCCTTGAGTACGCTTTAAGGGGTAAACAACGTTTCACGTGGAACAATTTGGACCGGGAGAGGGCGCTGATCGGCAACGGTCAGCGCCCTTTTTCAATGTTTCACGTGGAACAATCCGGGCAAAAAAACGCGAAAATATCTTGCTTAAAAAAGTCGCAGCAGCAAAAAGTCTCTATAATCTGGTCTTGATCCCTTCGCTTTATCCATTTTCCTTATGTTATTTCCTACTGAATTCGACGTCATCGTTGTCGGCGGTGGTCACGCCGGTACCGAAGCCGCCCTCGCTTCTGCCCGTATGGGACAGAAAACGCTGCTGCTCACTCACAATATTGAGACGCTGGGCGCGATGTCGTGCAATCCATCCATCGGCGGTATCGGCAAGGGCCACCTGGTCAAGGAAGTCGACGCCATGGGCGGCGCCATGGCGATTGCCACCGACGAAGCGGGCATTCAGTTCCGTATTCTGAATTCCTCCAAAGGCCCTGCCGTGCGCGCTACCCGCGCCCAGGCCGACCGTGTTTTGTACAAGGCCGCCATCCGCTCGCGCTTGGAAAACCAGCCCAACCTGTGGCTGTTCCAGCAGGCGGTGGACGACCTGATGGTGGAGGGCGACCGCGTGGTCGGCGCCGTCACCCAGATCGGCCTGAAGTTCCTGGCCCGTGCCGTGGTGCTGACCGCAGGTACTTTCCTCGACGGGAAGATCCACGTCGGCCTGCAGAACTACTCGGCTGGCCGTGCCGGCGATCCGCCAGCGCTGTCGCTGTCCGCACGCCTGAAAGAACTGAAACTGCCGCAAGGCCGCCTGAAGACCGGCACCCCGCCGCGTATCGACGGCCGCAGCATCGACTTCGCCAAGATGACGGAACAGCCTGGCGACCTCGACCCGGTGCCGGTGTTCTCCGTGATGGGCAATGCCGCCATGCACCCTGAACAGATGCCATGCTGGGTGACCCACACCAACGCCAAAACCCACGACATCATCCGCAACGGACTGGACCGCAGCCCGATGTACACCGGCGTGATCGAAGGTGTTGGCCCGCGCTACTGCCCGTCGATTGAAGACAAGATCCATCGCTTCTCGTCCAAGGAATCGCACCAGATTTTCCTGGAGCCGGAAGGCCTGACCACGCACGAGTTCTACCCCAACGGTATCTCCACCAGCCTGCCATTCGATGTGCAGATCGAGCTGGTGCGCTCGATGGTCGGCCTGGAAAACGCCCACATCCTGCGTCCTGGCTACGCCATCGAGTACGACTACTTCGACCCGCGCGGCCTGAAAGCTTCGCTGGAAACCAAGGCAGTGTCGGGCCTGTACTTTGCCGGCCAGATCAACGGCACCACCGGCTACGAAGAAGCGGCAGCGCAGGGCATGCTGGCCGGTATCAACGCCGCGCTGCAAACCCAGGGCAAGGAATCCTGGACCCCGTCGCGTTCGGAAGCCTACCTGGGCGTGCTGGTCGACGACCTGGTCACCCAGGGCGTGCAGGAACCGTACCGCATGTTCACCAGCCGCGCCGAGTATCGCCTGAGCCTGCGTGAAGATAACGCCGACATGCGCCTGACCGAAATCGGCCGCAAGCTGGGCGTGGTCGGCGACGCGCAATGGGAAGCCTTCGACCGCAAGCGCGAGTCGGTGGCACAGGAACTGGAACGCCTGCGTTCGACTTGGGTCAACCCGCGCATCCTCGCCGCCGCCGAATCCGAGCGTGTGATCGGCCAGGCCATCGAGCGCGAATATTCGCTGGCCGACCTGCTGCGCCGTCCCGGCGTCGAGTACGAAAAGCTGATGACCATGACCGGCCTCGAAGGCCAGAGCCTGGCCGGTCCGGGTGTGGTGGATGAAGCCGTGCGCGAGCAGATCGAAATCCAGCTCAAGTATTCGGGCTATATCGACCGCCAGCTGCGCGAAGTGGAACGCCACGAACACTACGAAAATTTAAAACTGCCGGAGGGCTTCAGTTATTCCGACATTACGGCGTTATCGATGGAAGTGCGCCAGAAGCTGGAAAAACACCGTCCGGAAACCCTGGGCCAGGCATCGCGGATTTCTGGTGTGACCCCGGCGGCGATTTCGCTGCTGCTGGTGCACCTGAAAAAAGCCGGCTACGGTGGTTTCGTGCAGAAGCAGGAGGCGGTCAATGAGTAACTTCAATCGGGCAGTGCTCGGTGAAGTACTGAAGGATGGTATCAACAAGCTGCATTTGGATTTGAACGAAAAACAGGTGGACCAGCTGCTGGACTACCTGGCGCTCTTAAACAAGTGGAATGGTGTGTATAACCTGACCTCGGTGCGCGACCCCATGCAAATGGTGACGCTGCACTTGCTGGATTCGCTGGCCGCGGTATCCGCCTTCGCGGGTGTGGCCAACGTGCTGGATGTGGGGGCAGGGGGCGGACTGCCGGGCATGGTGCTGGCAATCAGCCGGCCGGACATGAAAGTGTCGATGATCGATACGGTGCACAAGAAGACCGCTTTTCTCAACCAGGTCAAAGCGGAGCTGGGACTGAGCAACGTGACGGTGTACACCAAGAAGGTGCAGGAGCTGGAAGTGAAGACGAAATTCGACGTCATCACCTCCAGGGCTTTCGCAGACCTGAGCGACTTTGTGAACTGGTCCGGGCACCTGCTGGCAGAGGGCGGGCGATTCATAGCCCTGAAAGGGGTGGCCCCGGCAGACGAAAGAGAGCGACTGCCAGCGCCATGGAAAGTGCAGAAATTAGCGCCTTTGGACGTACCGGGACTGGATGCAGAGCGTCACCTGGTATATATCGAAAAAGTAAACGAAAATCCAGAAACGGTATAAATCGTTTATACGGTATAAATCGTATGTATCGTATAAACAGTATAAATCGTTTATACGATATAAATAGTATAAATCAATAACAACAGAATCATACATGGCGAAAATTTTTTGCGTAGCGAATCAAAAGGGCGGCGTAGGCAAGACCACCACCACGGTCAACCTGGCTGCTGGATTGGCAAAGCTGGACCAGCGCGTACTGCTGGTCGACCTGGACCCTCAAGGCAATGCCACCATGGGTGCAGGCATCAACAAGGCAGGCTTGAAAGCTTCCACCTATGAAGTCATGCTCGGCACTGCTGATGTGGCCACGGCGCGCCAGCGTTCGGAGCAGGGCGAGTTCGACGTGCTGCCCGCCAACCGCGAACTGGCCGGCGCCGAAGTCGAAATGGTGGAACTGGACCGCCGCGAGACCCGCCTGAAAGACGCGCTGCATCTGGTCGACAAGGAATACGACTTCGTGCTGATCGACTGCCCGCCTGCGCTGTCGATGCTGACCCTGAACGGCCTGTGTGCCGCGCACGGCGTCATCATCCCGATGCAGTGCGAGTACTACGCGCTGGAAGGTCTGTCCGACCTGGTCAACACCATCAAGAAAGTACACGCCAACCTGAATCCGGATCTGAAGATCATCGGCCTGCTGCGCGTGATGTTCGATCCGCGCATGACGTTGTCCCAGCAGGTGTCGGCTCAGCTGGAGCAGCACTTCGGCGACAAGGTCTTCAAGACCATCATCCCCCGCAACGTCCGCCTTGCGGAAGCGCCGTCCTACGGCCTGCCCGGCGTGACCTTCGATCCAGCCTCCAAAGGCGCGCAGGCGTACATCGCCTTCGGCGCCGAGATGGTCGAACGCATCAAGAAAATGTAACTGGATAGAAAATGGCAACCAAAAAACTCAAGGGCCTGGGTCGCGGCCTGGAAGCGCTGCTCGGCGGCGACAGCGATCTGACCAATCCAACCATGGACCACGTCTCCGAGCTGCACGTTTCCCATATGCAAGCTGGCAAGTACCAGCCGCGTACGCGCATGGACGAGGGCGGTCTGCAGGAGCTTGCCGCCTCGATCAAGACCCAGGGCATCATGCAGCCTATCCTGGTCCGTCCGATCGGCACCGCCAACGGCCACACCAAGTACGAGATCATCGCCGGCGAGCGACGTTTCCGTGCGGCACAACTTGCCGGCCTGGAAAAACTGCCGGTGCTGGTACGCGCCGTGGACGATCAGCAAGCCGCCGCCATGGCCCTGATCGAAAACATGCAGCGCGAAGATCTGAATCCGCTGGAAGAAGCGCAGGGTATCCACCGCCTCATCACCGAATTCAGTTTTACTCACGAGCAAGCCGCGAATGCGGTGGGCCGTTCGCGCAGCGCCGTCTCCAACCTGCTGCGTCTGATGAATCTGGCAAGTGCGGTGCAGACCATGCTGATGGCGGGCGATATTGATATGGGTCATGCGCGCGCCCTGCTTGCGGTGGACGCGGCAACCCAGATCACCCTGGCCAACCTGGTCATTGCCAAGCGCCTGTCGGTGCGTGAAACCGAAAAGCTGGTGGCCAAGACCCTGGAAGAACAAAAAGAGACGCCGGCCGACGCCAAGGTCAAGGAAAAGTCCGGCGACATCCTGCGCCTGGAAGAAGAATTGTCCGATACCCTGGCAACTCCAGTCGTTTTCAAGATGGGCGCCAAGGGCCGTGGTCAAATGATCATCGACTTTGCCGACCTCGACATCCTCGACGGCGTTCTGGCCCGTCTGCGCGCTTGATTTAGCCCATAATCTTGCCTAAAACACCACGTTGGCATCTCGCTCCAACGTGGTGCAATCCCCTAGTTAACTGCTTCTAAAAGCGTCTCTTTCGTGCAGCTTTTGCTCTGCTGCGGTGCACCAACGTTTGACTCTATAGTCGAAAGAAACATATAATCCCGTGTCTTTGGGTTATCTCTGGCTTGGCAAGTGAATGAATTCTATGAATATTTCCAAGCCCGAATTTAGAATCGTCGCGCTCCAGTTTGTGATCGCTGCGGGATTCTCGCTGCTGGCATGGAATTTGGCTGGCGCACTCAAAGCTTGGTCGGCCGCCTATGGCGGAGGAATCGCAGTCATCGGGAGCCTGATGTACGCGATGATTGCTATGGGCGAAAAGATTGATGCCAAGCAAGCCTTCCGCAAGCATGTGAAAGCCGAACTGACAAAGATGCTAGTCACTGCAGCGCTGTTCGTGTGTGCGCTGGTGATGTTTCAGTCGGCCTCATGGTTATGGCTGATCTTAGGATTCGCAGTGGCAACCTTGGCTTATTGGTTGTCCTTGCTCGCAGTTTAATCACCAAAATATATTACTTTTATGACCACTGAACACGTTGTAGAGGGGGGCCACGCAGCCCCGGCGACTGCCACCGAATACATCCAGCACCACCTGAGCCACCTGCGCTCGGACGACAATCTGTACAACCTGGACACCTTCTGGATCTCGGCCGCTCTGGGCCTGGTTTTCCTGCTGCTGTTCTGGATGGCTTCGCGTAAAGCGACCTCCGGCGTGCCAGGCAAGCTGCAGAACTTCGTTGAATTCGTGATGGAAATCGTCAACGATACCGTCAATTCCGCTTTCCACGCCAAGAGCAAGGTCATCGCTCCCCTGGCCATCACCATTTTCGTCTGGGTCTGGCTGCTGAACGCCATGGACTTCCTGCCAGTCGACCTGCTGCCTAAGCTGTTCAGCTTCGTAGGCGTGCACAAGCTGCGCGTGGTGCCAACCGCCGACGTCAACCACACCTTCGGCATGTCCTTCGGCGTCATGCTGTGCATTATTGGTTTCTCGATCAAGGCCAAGGGCGCTATTGGCTGGGGTAAAGAGCTGTTCACCGCCCCATTCCACGCTCACGGTTTCATGGCCATCGTGCTGGCACCGATCAACTTTGCATTCCAGATGATCGAACTGCTGGCAAAGCCACTGTCGCTGTCCCTGCGACTGTTCGGCAACATGTATGCAGGCGAACTGATCTTCATTCTGATCGCTTTGCTGCCATGGTGGGCGCAGTGGCTGCTGGGTGGCCCATGGGCTATCTTCCACATCCTGGTGGTGACCCTGCAAGCGTTTGTGTTTATGGCGCTGACTGTTGTGTACCTGAGCCTCGCGGTTGAGAAGCACTAATAATCAGCAACATTCAATTTTGTAGTTTTTTGGTATCTGTAGTCTTTTTTTAAAATCTTAGGAGAAATACATGCAAGCTCTGATCGCACAAGTACAAGGTATGACCGTTCTGGCCGCCGCTATCATCATCGGCCTGGGCGCCATCGGCACCGCACTGGGTTTCGCTATTCTGGGCGGCAAATTCCTGGAAGCTTCGGCTCGTCAACCTGAACTGATGCCACAACTGCAAACCAAGCTGTTCGTTATCGCTGGTCTGCTGGACGCGATCTCGATGATCGGCGTTGGTGTTGCTCTGCTGTACACCTTCAACAACCCATTCCTGAACGCCATCATCGCTGCTGCTGGCAAGTAATCTGCTCCAACCCTAGGAGAAACTTTTAGTTAGGAGCAAAGGTATGGACATCAAT